>Ga0209063_1000538_pt1 | contig 24811 bp, 27 predicted proteins | sample KloWWTmeKNB19Kit_FD_187177 | JGI IMG/M metagenome (GOLD analysis project Ga0209063, IMG submission 187177) | Active sludge microbial communities from Klosterneuburg, Austria, studying microevolution and ecology of nitrifiers - Klosterneuburg... | ecosystem: Engineered > WWTP > Aerobic digester >... | reverse complement strand
AAACAATCTCGGGCAGGATATCCCCTTCCTGCTAAACCAGACACCGTCTGTAGTTGTAAATTCTGATGCTGGTAATGGAATTGGGTATACAGGTATCCGCATCCGGGGTACAGATGCAACAAGAATCAATGTTACCCTGAACGGCATTCCTTATAACGATGCGGAGAGCCAGGGAACTTTCTTTGTCGATCTGCCTGATTTTTCCTCCTCAACCGGCAGTATTCAGATACAAAGAGGGGCGGGTACTTCCTCCAATGGAGCTGGTGCATTCGGGGCCAGTATTAATTTCAGTACAAACGAAGTCAATAAAGAAGCTTACACAGAATTTAATAACAGCTATGGCTCATTTAACACATTGAAAAACACGTTGAAATTTGGAAGTGGCCTGGTGAATGGGTTTACTACAGATATCCGCTTATCAAGTATTAGCAGCGATGGATTTATAGATCGTGCAAAAAGCAGCTTAAAATCTTTTCATTTTTCTACAGCTTATATAGGAAAAACAACTTCACTACGTTTAAATGTATTCTCCGGAAAAGAAAAAACTTACCAGGCCTGGTACGGTATTGCTGAAGCTGATCTGAAAGCTGGCAACAGAACCATCAACTATGCAGGTACAGAAAAGCCGGGAGAACCCTATGATAATGAAAGCGATAATTATACCCAAACCCACTACCAGTTTTTCCTTAATAAGTCCATCGGTAAAAAATTAAATCTTAATACGGCCTTATTTCTTACTAAAGGGAAAGGCTATTATGAGCAATATAAAGCAGAGGAGGATTATTCTGCATACAGAATGCCTTATCCTGTTAATGGACCAGATACTATATTTTCTTCGGATTTCATCCGGCAGCTTTGGCTGGATAATTATTTTTACGGTACTATTTATTCTCTTCACTATAAGGCTGCAAAAACCGAATTAACAATAGGTGGCGGTCTTACAACATATGATGGAAATCATTTTGGGAAATTAACCTGGGCCTCAAATGGGCTTACCTCTCTGAAAAATTGGTACGATAACGATGCACTGAAAACTGATTTTAATATTTATCTGAAACAACAAACACAATTGAATAATTACTGGAATTTATTCTATGATATACAATTCAGGTATGTTAGCTATAAAATAGAAGGATTCAGAAACAACCCCGGCCTGATTGTAAATAACAAATTCAGTTTTTTCAACCCGAAAGCCGGGATTGTATACAAAAAAGACAGTTGGAAAAGTTATTTATCCTATAGTGTAGCAAACAAAGAACCCAACCGTGATGACTTTGAGGCAGGTAATACCCAACAACCAAAACCAGAGAGATTACAGGATTTTGAACTGGGTATTGAAAAATCGACTAAACAGCTTAACTGGTCAGCCACCTTATATTATATGAAATATAAAGACCAGTTAGTGTTGACCGGAAAAATAAATGATGTAGGGGCATATACCCGAACTAATATTCCTGAGAGTTTTCGGGCCGGGATTGAACTGCAGGGTGGTGTAAAATTCAATTCATGGATAAACACAACAGCCAATCTTACTTTAAGCAGAAATAAGGTTATTGATTTTGAGGAATACATTGATGATTATGATAATGGAGGCCAGAAAATAAACAGCTTTAGTTCGGCAGACATTGCCTTTTCACCCAGCATCACCGGTGCCGGCAGTATAAATGTATTGCCATTCAAAAACACAGAAATAAGTTTTATAAGTAAATATGTAAGCAAACAATTTCTAGATAATACCGGGAACAACAGCAGAAGCCTCAATTCATTCTATGTACAGGACATAAGGGCAATTTACACGATAAAAAAGAAGTGGCTCAAGGATGTAACTATTACAGGGCAGGTAAATAATTTATTTAATAAAGAGTATGAACCCAATGGCTATACCTACAGCTATATCTGGGGTGGAGAAACAATTACAGAGAATTACTATTTTCCGATGTCAGGGACCAACTTTATAATTGCAGTAAATATCAGGTTATAATACAAGGTAGCTTAAGCCGAAAATTGAAAACTGTATTTTCAATTTTCGGCTTTATTTTCCGCTGCCAAATTTTTCCTGCCAGGCCAATACACCACCTATCAGGTTCTTTGTATTCTTAAACCCCAGTGTATCCAGAAACATACAAGCCATCATACTGCGTTGCCCGCTGCGGCAGTGAATAATTATTTCTTCTTCTTTCAAGTCCTCAATCTCTTCTATCTGCATCCTTTGAATTTCTCCCAACGGTATCAATTTGGCACCAATATTAAATTCTGCATACTCAAATGGCTCACGGCAATCAATAAGATTTAGTTTTTCGCCGGCATCTATACGGGCTTTTAATTCCTCAACGGTAATAATATCCATTCGCAATAAAATTAAATTTCAGTTATATTTTTTGAGCTGTCAGCAACAGGCTTGTCTGCCTGAAGCCATACATCTATCAATTGCCCTGAACGAATACGCTGTATTCTTTTTTCGTCATCCAATCTTTCCGGGCTTTGCTTATATATCCATGCACTTATGGTATCAGAAACATTCGCATCCAATACAATGGCACCAATGCCAACACCTGCCCTTTCCAATAAACTTTTTGCATCTCCGTATGTCATCCCGGTAATAACAGGTACCACAAATTCCATCTTTCCGATACCATCACCCATTACCAACGAAATAGCACTTCCTTTTCTGATCTTTGTTCCCGGTGTTATCATTGCACCTTCATACCATTGTTCAAGAATCGCATTCTTTGCAAAGTCAGGCTTGAAAGTTGTATCACCAACCCGAAGGTCCATACTACGCAAAACCATTTCTGCATTCCTGTAACTATATCCTATCAAATTAGGCATTTCCACTAATGGCGGCACAGCTCTGCGGATTATAAGATAAACGGTTCGGTTTGACTTAACCACTTCATCTGCATCCGGGATCTGCCTGATTACTTTCAGCGGCGGAATAGAATCTACATAAACTGAATCTTGTACTTCCACATCAAAACCTGCCTTCCTTAAAATAGACCTTGCCTCTTCATAACTCTTACCTGCTACAGAAGGCACCGTGGCAGCTTCTCCGTGGCCGGTAAGCCAGTTCAACGAAAGTAGAAATAATGCAAAAATTCCGATCGAAAGCAAAATACCAATAATGACATTAAGCCATAAGGGACGATGTGTGATAAATTTAAACATTAGCCTGCAAATAAATTATGAATGTAGGTCTCAGGAATAAAAGCACTCCTGAACCAATTTTGTATAAAACTCTTTTAAACTCCAGCCCATTGATCTTACTTGTTGCGGTATAATGCTGGCCTCACTTTGTCCGGGTATTGTATTCACTTCTAACATATAAGGGCTTCCTTCTTTTTCATTATAGATAAAATCAATTCGGACCACCCCCCTGCAATTAAAAACAGAGTATACTTTCCTGGCAGTATCCCGTATTTTATCAGCAATCGCTTCGTTTACTTCAGCCGGAGTTGTTTCAGTTGACTTTCCCTGGTATTTAGCCTCAAAATCAAAGAATGCCATATCTGCATGTGCTTTTACTTCAGTAAGTGGCAACACAATAATATTTCCCCCAGATTTGAAAACACCAACTGTGAATTCCCGTCCTTCTATCATTTCTTCTACCAACACCTGGTTATCCTCTTTGAATGCTTTTTCAATAGCATGATTAAGTTCATCTGAAGGAGTATCAACTTTGGACATCCCGATACTGGATCCTCCATTATTAGGCTTTACAAATACTGGGAATCTCAGATTCGCAACTACATCATCAGGTCTTCCAAAATTGTTTTTAATCAAAAAAACAGATTTTGCTACGGGCACCCCTGCTGCCCCAGCAACAGCAGTTGCATACCTTTTATTGAAAGTAATAGCGGAGGTCGCAGCATCACAACCCGTATAAGGAATTTTTAATGTATCAAAATATCCTTGCAGTTTGCCGTCTTCTCCCGGTGTGCCATGCATACCTATGAAAACGGCATCAAAAGTCACTTTTTCATTATCCAATTGAAGGGAGAAATCATTCTTATTCACTTCAAGTTTCCTGCCATCCGTTAACTCGTAGAACCAGCCCTGGGAATTGATGTCAATTTTGTAAACATTAAAAAGATTTCTGTCCAGGTTATTATCGATAGTAACTGCGCTTTTATAAGAGATGACTGCTTCTCCTGAAAATCCGCCGGTCACAAGGGCTATATTCTTCTTCATCTTTTTAATGTAATGGGTTTTATTCCCTTTTAAACGGGACGTATTATGCAAATATTGCAGAAAAAATTAAGATGCCCAACCTAAAAAGTAGTTATCAGATAGCATTAACAAAAAATATCATAAAGCCTTCATTATTAAAGACAGATTTAGGGGATTACCACTCCTGCCATGCTCCTTTTTTGGGGGTAGAAAATAAGAAAGGTGAAGGCCGTTTCTCCTTCACCTTTTTACGACGGGACATATCACCCGCCACTCATTAAGCAGCTTTCGCTGCTGTGTATATTGAGATATGTTTGTAAGTTATGAAAAAATAACTCCAATGCCGCTGTACGGATAGAAGAAATTATGCACAAGCTGAGCACAAAACTAAATATGCAGCTTATCTTTTTTAGCCATTAACTGTTCAACAGTTTCCTGGTACATATCATCCGGAACACAGCAATCCACCGGGCAAACTGCAGCACACTGGGGCTCCTCATGAAAGCCCTGGCACTCCGTACATTTATTAGGGGTAATATAATAGGTATCCACGGATACTGGCGCATTTTTTTGTTCTGCATCCACTACTGTTCCGTCAAGTAATGTATAAGAACCTTTTACAGTTGTGCCATCCGCTACTGCCCATTCCACGCCACCCTCATAGATAGCATTATTTGGACATTCTGGTTCGCAGGCACCGCAATTGATACATTCTTCAGTAATCTTAATAGCCATAGTAATTAAATTATTAGGTTCGGGGTTACTTTTGCTTTACAAAATTAGTTGACAAGAATGAATTTACAACATCGAATTTATTTATTATCAAGGCTGGGCGAATATATTTTATCAACCGAAGTTGAATGGCAAAAAGCCAAAGAAAAAGCTAACTGGGAAAATGGATGGTTTATCCCTGACTTTGTTGAACTGGCTTCAAAAAATATTGCCCTGTCCTTTTTACAGAAGGATATACTGGAAAAATGGGCGGGCGGCCATCAAATCCCGGCATCTTCAACCAATAGCAGAACCATCGGTATTGTAATGGCCGGAAATATCCCTCTGGTGGGCTTTCATGACTGGTTATCTGTTTTCATCAGCGGCCATAAGGCCATCATCAAACTTTCATCAAAAGACCAGGTACTTTTCAAACATCTCATTGAAAAATTGGCTGAATGGGACCCATTGGTCAACAAATTCACTTCATTTTCGGAAATGCTAAAAGGCTGCGATGCGTATATCGCAACCGGTAGCAACAATTCCTCCAGGTATTTTGAATATTATTTCAGAAAATACCCCACCATCATCCGCAAAAACCGGACTTCAATTGGAATTTTATCCGGAAAAGAAACGAATGAAGAATTGAGAAAACTGGCCGATGATGTTTACCTGTATTTCGGTTTAGGTTGCCGCAATGTGACAAAAATTTATGTTCCATCGGGCTATGATTTTATCCCGTTATTGGATGCTTTTAACAAATACAGGCACCTTGCTGATCATAACAAATACAAAAACAATTATGATTACAACCTTGCCCTGCACCTGCTGAATAAAAAATATTACATGACCAACGGCTCGATCTTACTGGTGGAAGAAACCGCATTTTTTTCACCTATCAGCCAACTTAATTATGAGTATTATTCAGATACAGACAAATTGTCGGATAGTCTGAAAAATCATCCTGAATTGCAATCGATTACAGGTGAAGGGTATGTCCCTTTTGGCCAAAGCCAGTACCCGGCTATTTCAGATTATGCTGATGGTGTGAATACACTAAAATTTCTAAGTACACTTTGAACTTAAATTCAGGTAAATTGTAGAAATTAATAAATTTACCGGGGTCCTGAAGTACGAAGCCTTTAGTAAAGATTTGTTAAACTAAACTATTGGTATGCCAAGATGGGCTGACAGTTTGTTATTTTGTATAACAGAGGCATATGATTTGTAATTGAAATTCGAAAAACAACCTATTAAAAGAAAAGAATCACTATGAAACTTAAACAGCTATTTCTGATTATCGCCGTAAGTGCAGTTTCTGCTGTAAGCAGTGTTTGGATTTACAGCAAAGTGGCTGCAAAGCAGCAATCTTCGATTTTCTCACAAAGCAATGAAGGCAAGGTGCCGGTAAATTATGCTGGCTTTTTCGACAATGCAGCTTCGACGGTTGGAGAAGTTACTGATTTTACCAAAGCGGCTAATGCAGCTGTACCAGCAGTTGTTCATATTAAAACTAAAATACCGGCAAAAAAAGTAACTAACCAGCTTCCCCGGAACCGTGGTAACAGCATGGATGATTTTTTTGAGCAGTTCTTCAATTTCGGACCACAGATTCAACCTGAGCAAAGAGCTTCAGGAAGCGGTGTTATAATAAGTGACGATGGCTATATTATAACGAATAACCACGTCATATCAGACGGAGGCGAAGGCGTTGCTGATGAAATAACAGTAACCCTCAGCAATAAAAAAACCTATAAGGCCAAAGTGATTGGTAAAGACCCCAGTAGCGATATTGCAGTTTTAAAAATTGATGGAACTGGTTTCCCCTTTCTGCTTTATGGCAATTCTGATAATGTGAAACTGGGCCAATGGGTATTAGCAATCGGGTACCCGTTGACATTGGAAACAACTGTTACAGCCGGTATTGTAAGTGCCAAGGGAAGATCTATAGGAATTAACGGACGTCAAAGTCAAACTCCAATTGAGTCATTCATCCAGACAGACGCTGCCGTGAACCAGGGTAATAGTGGCGGTGCCTTGATCACTACTGACGGACAACTGATTGGCATCAACTCTGCGATTTATGCACCTACAGGAACTTATGCAGGGTATTCATTTGCCATCCCGGTAAACTTGGCTAAGAAGATCGTAAACGATCTGATAAAGTTTGGAGATGTAAAAAGGCCATATTTGGGTATTGCTGCAGACCAAACAAAAGTTAACTCAACTGATGGTGCCTATATCGGTACGGTGGCTAAAGATGGCGCTGCAGCTGCTGCAGGTTTGAAAAAAGGTGATATCATAAAAAAAATAAATGATGTAACAATCAGCTCCTGGAGCGAATTACAAGGCACTGTAGCATCCTTAAATACCGGTGAAAAAGTGAATATTACTTATAAGAGAGATGGTAAGGAATATACAACGAGTGCTACCCTGAAAGCAGAAACTGGAACATATGACAACCTTGCCGCATCAAACCTTGGTGATGTACTGGGTGCTGAATTAGAAAACCTGGATAAAAAGACCGCTGAAAAGAATGAAGTGGAAGGTGGTGTTGTAGTGAAAAAAATTAAACCAGGTGGTCCATTCAGTAAAACAAGAATGCAGGACGGGTTCATTATTACCAGCGTAAATGGTGTTGATATTACAAATACTGAAGAATTAAGCCGTGCTATTGCAAGCTTGAGAAGCGGAAGCTTGAATTTGGAAGGCTTTTATGATGGTTATGATGGCATGTACAGGTATCCTGTAAACCTTCAGTTGGAAGACGAATAAAAAAATAAGTATAAAAAAATAAAAGCCGTCTCATTCAACGAGACGGCTTTTATTTTAAAATCTATTCGGCTCAGTTTATTATTTTTCGTACACCAAATACTCCCAGGGCTGCATCTCAAAACCTTTCTCAACAGTAAAATCATTAGCAGCACCTGAAAACACATTTTTAAAAGTACCCGTCAATCTTTCGTCTATAACGTCAAAATGCAGGTTGTTTTGTGATGAAAGGTTTAACAAAACCAGTACTTCTCTGTCACCACTTTTTCTTATATAAGCAACTATTTTCTGTGGATCAGTTGTTTTAATGTGAAAAGTCTTTACTGTTGTATCACCACCACGCAACGCCGGATTATTTGTCTTAAGGTGAAGCAGTGTCTTATAAAAATCATGCAATAAATTATTACCGGTCCATGAAATAGTATCTTTATCAAAGAACTCAATCCGCTTCTGGTTAGGCAGCTCCTGTCCTGAATACAACAGCGGCACTCCATTCCATGTAGCGCTGAACACGGCTAAAGCTTTTGCCATATCACCGTATTTTTCATATTCTGTTCCATTCCAGCTGTTCTCATCATGGTTGGTAGTAAACCAGGCCCGCATGGTACTGTCGCCGAGGTCATCATACTTCTTAAGTATAACATCAAGCGTATCTATTGACAATTGCTGCTTATAAAACTCTTCTGTCTTGTGCATCCATGTCCATGTGTAACTGGCATCGAATGCTTCCCCGTATTCCGGCTTTTCCAGTTCATCAAATTCTCCTAACCAAAACAAAGGTTTTACAGCATCAAGCTGGGGCCGTGCCTCCTTCCAGAAATCAAGTTCCACCCAAAAGGCTAGGTCACAACGGAAACCATCAATATCACATTCCGTAACCCAAAATTTCATGGCATCTATCATAGCTTTTCGCAAATCAGGATTCTTGAAGTCCAGCTCAATAATATCTTCCATGCCGGAAGCTATCTTAAAATCATTAGTTGCAGAATCTTTCAAATAATAATCAGGATGCTCTATTGTCCATTTATGATCCCAGCCAGTATGATTGGCTACCCAATCTATGATTACCTTAAAACCCAATTCATGCGCCTGTTTCACCAGATTCTTAAAATCATCCAGCGTTCCAAACTCAGAATTAATGGAAGTATAATCCGAACAGGCATAGTAACTTCCCAATGATCCTTTTTTATTTTTTTGTGCGATTGGGGTAATAGGCATAAACCAAAGTGTTTCTACACCCATATCTTTTAGCCTGGGCATTTCCCGGGCAAAGGCATTAAAAGTGCCTTCAATGGTATACTGCCTTATATTGACTTCATAAATATTGGTGCTGTGCACCCAATCCAATGTCTTGAACCTGCCGGTCATATTATTACTTTTTTTTGTTTCAGAATCCTCTTTCTTCTTCATCAGCTTGCAGGAACCCAGTATAGCTGTTAAAGAAAGGGCAAGCCAAAAAAATCGCATATCACAAGTTTTGCGGGAAGTTAAGAAGAACATTTGATGTGATTGATTGTTGTTACAAACAACTAATTCAGTATTGTTAACTTTGAGCCATGAAGAGTTTTGAAGTCCCCATTATCTATCGTAGTCCATTGATTTCTGCAATTAAGAAGAAGCGGAAAGAAACAGATAAAATGAAAAAGGATTTTTCCCCTAGCCTGCTGGATTTCGGGCCAATACATATTTATCTGGCCCGTCATTTTGGTTTTTGTTATGGTGTAGAAAATGCCATTGAAATTGCTTTCAGAACTGTAGAAGAAAATCCCGGCAAAAAGATTTTTTTATTAAGTGAGATGATACATAACCCACAGGTAAATACAGACCTCCTGGCACATGGTATTCAATTTTTGCAGGACACTTATGGTAAACAATTGATACCATTTGAAGAAATATCTGCTGACGATATTGTGCTGATTCCTGCTTTCGGAACAACATTAGCGATAGAAAAAAAATTACAGCATATCGGCATCCAAACCGAAAAATATAATACCACCTGCCCTTTTGTAGAAAAAGTCTGGAACCGTGGTGAAGCCATTGCTAAAAATAAGTACACAATCGTAATTCATGGCAAACCAAAACATGAGGAAACCAGGGCCACTTTTTCCCATGCTTCTGCTAATGCTCCGTCTATTGTTATAAAAAATATGAATGAAGCCGTAGAGTTAGGAAAATATATCACAGGTGAAAAATCAGCTGAAACGTTCTACACTGAATTCGAAGGGCAATATTCGCAGGGATTTGATGCAACAAAAGACCTTCAAAGAATCGGTGTAATAAACCAAACCACCATGCTGGCCAGTGACACACAGGCCATTGCTGATTATCTGAAAAAAATCATTATTGGAACCTTCAATTCCGATGATAGTTTTGCTGACACCCGGGATACTCTTTGCTATGCCACAAATGATAATCAGACTGCCGTCAGCGGGATGTTGGAGACTAAAGCCGATCTGGCAATCGTAGTGGGAGGCTACAACTCATCCAATACCTCTCACCTGGTAGAGTTGTGTGAAGAAAAGCTGCCCACCTATTTTATTACTAATGAGGAAAAGATTCTATCCCCCAGAGAAATCCTTCATTATAACTTTCATACTAAGAATGAATTACTGACAACTGAATACCTGCCTTCTAAAGAGCCGGTTAAAGTCTTAATCACAAGTGGTGCTTCGTGTCCGGATGCTTTAGTGGAAGGAGTGATCCATAAACTGATTCAATTTTTCCCTGTTTCTAAATCGATGGATCAATTGAGAGAAGAGTTTCAATAAAAACCCCCTGACAAAATCAGAGGGTTGCTATCTTTCGTTATCCTGTTACTTACCTATACAACAAGTCATAATATTCATGTGCCATACGGTTGCTGTCAAACTGGAAGCGAACATCCTGCATTCCGTTTTTCATTACCTGTCGCCAGGTACTGTAATTCTCGTAGTACAATGGCAGCATTTCATTCTCCAGTATTTCGTATAGTTTATTCAGGTCATACTGATCCTGTTCATGTACAGCCATACTTTCATAATCTGCCATGGGTACTACAAAACCATTATGACCATGATTAATAAACTCTGGTATCCAGCCATCATCTGTGGAAAAATTAACAGCCCCATTCATAGCTGCAGTCATACCACTGGTTCCGGATGCTTCCCTGGGCACCCTGGGATTATTGAGCCAGCAATCTGCTGCCTGCTTCATTCTTTTGGACAAACCTAACTCATACCCAATTAAAACAGCGACATTTTTATACCCTTTGCTGAGATGAACCAATTGGTTGAACTCACTGATTGCAGGATGATCAACCGGGTAAGGTTTTCCAGCCCAGATGATCTGTACGGGATATTTTTTGCTATTTATGAGCTTTTCAAATCGCTCTTCAGCAGTTGTAATAAGCCCTGCTCTTTTATAACCGGCAAATCTCCTTGCCCAAACAATAGTGAAAACTTCAGGATCGAATATCTTACCGGTTTGATCTGCGACAATTTCAAAAGCCCTTTTCTTCAAATATTTTTTCCTGTCATCAATTCCATAATCATCGCCGGCCTCCATGAAACGATACAATTGCTTATCCGCCCAATACCTCCAGTTTTGTGCATTTGTTATAGAAATTATCGGGCATATATTTTCATATTTCTCCCACATCGCTCTTGAAACACGGCCATGCAGCTGAGAAACACCATTGGCTAACCTGGCAAAACGTAACGCTGCCAGGGAATGATTGAACTGGTCGCTGTCATTGTCATAAAGCTTTTTAACTTCCTCAACGGACAGGCCGCAGAAATAACTCATCTTATGGCATAAATAAATATCATGTTTTTCATTGCCAGCTTCCTCAGGAGTATGCGTAGTAAAAACAAGACGTTTTTTAACTTCCTGAATATTATTACTGAACTTTTTATAGAGGTAGAATGCAGCTGATAATCCATGGGCCTCGTTCAGGTGATAAAGTTCCGGATTGAAACCCAGTAAATCAACCAGCTTGGCCCCTCCTACTCCCAGTAAAATGAATTGAGCTACTTTAGTCGCCACATTTGCATCATACAAACGATGTGTGATTGTTTGCGATACGTAATCATTCTCTGGCAAATCAGTAGATAATAAAAACAGCGGAGCAGTTTTAAAAGTTTCAGGGTTCAGGTAAAGGGCTTTTACCCACACAGAATGCTCATGTATTGTTATCTGGAACTTAATACCAGTGTCTTCAAGAAAGCTATAGTGCTTTTCATTCCAGGCTACGTCCAGGGTCTGGTCCTGGTTCCTTTCCTGGTCATAATAGCCATATTTCCATAAAATGCCTACACCAATTAAGTTTTGTCGCAATTCATAGGCACTTCTAAGATGTGATCCGGCCAGAAACCCAAGACCACCACTATAAATCTTTAAAGGCTGATGTGTGGCAAACTCCATAGAAAAATAGGCCACTCGCTTACTATAACGTTCATCTACAGGATACGGAACAGAAAATTTGGTAAAACTCATATTGTGTTCTTTTTACACGAAGCTGCAATATAAAACTTAATCCTCAATTAAACTAAAGTGCTCATTATCAGGCAAATTTATCCACACAAAAATGTTAAAAACACAATAAACAAAATTGTAATGAGGGTTTGTAACTCACTTCTTATCAGATTTTTTAGAGGCCGCCTGTTTATTGTTTGATTGAATCGGTTTCACATATTTTTTTCTGGCAAAACTCCCATCAAATGAACAATTTAATCCCCTTCTTGAACCGCAACCTTCCTCTTTCAACGAAACAGAATTAGATGTGAATTTGAATTGCATTACACAGGGGTCCCCATCCTGCCTGTATTCGGCCAAATTTGAACTAATCCATCTCGCCTCTCCTTTTAACTCGCCGGTACATTCGCCATTATTTTTTTCAATGTGAATAAAGAATGTTATGCGGTCACTTTTTCTACCGTCCCGTACAGAAACCAGGTTCATTTTGCCGGAGCTGTAATCAGCTGAGTATTTATTTTTCCTGGGTAATGTATCAATAGGATTAATCAGTTCTGTTACTTTATCCTCTAACGCTTCGGTCATAATAAGCATAAAGTTTCTGGCATCAGCATTCAACACATACACATCTTTCCCTTCACTGATACTGGCATCGGGGTTTTTTCGCTGAACTGTTTTGGTAATAGTGTATTTTCTGTCAATTGTTACAGACTGTGTAGTGGCTTTTTTCTGATCCGGAACAAGAACCGGAATAGAAGCCAGATACTGTTCTTTCTTGTCAAATGCCAAAATAAAAAGGACCTTTTTGGCAGGCGTAACAGTCTTTACAAGCAGGTAAGTTTCTGCTTTGGGTACTGCAGCTTTACCTATTGCGTATATTTTCGGTTTAATCCCCTTACCAAACACTTTTCGCAAAACTGAATCTGGTACAAACTCTGTAAATATTTTGTAGCTGATCAGTAAGGAATCCTTATCCTTTTTATCCAGTATCGTATCTCCTACCTGGTATGAAAGGGAAAGGGGCTGAAAAAATTCTATAAAATCAGATACTTCCACGGGATCTTCACCGGATAATATTGGTTTCTTTTTGGGTTTGCAGCCTGCCAAGAGTAAAGCTCCTAACAACAATAACAGGAATTGTTTTAATACAGCCATAGCGTTCATTAACATGCCGAAAATAAGTGTTTCCCGGGGTTCTGTCAACTTGAAATTTGGCAAAAACAATCAGATATTTTAGATTTGTCTAAATTTATTTTTAGTCATGTTGAATTACACAACCAGTGAAGAGAATTATATAAAAACCATCCTTCATTTGCAAAAACAGGATGGAACAGTAACCACCAACGAACTGGCCAACGAATTAAAGACTAAGCCAGCTTCGGTTACAGATATGATGAAGAAGCTGAAAGCTAAAAAACTTGTCAACTATCAACCCTACCAGGGTTTTCGGCTGAACAGTGAAGGCACCAGGGTAGCACTAGGTATCATCCGCAGGCACAGATTGTGGGAATATTTTTTAGCGGAAAAACTAAAATTCAGCTGGGATGAAGTACATGAGGTGGCGGAAGACCTGGAACATGTAAGCAACAAAAAATTAATTGATAAGCTTGATGAGTTTCTTGGTTTCCCAAGGACTGACCCACATGGAGACCCCATACCTGATGCCAGTGGCAAGATAGAGATCAGTAAAAAAATATGCCTTACAGAATTAAAGCTTAGTTCACCGGCAGTTGTAATCAGTGTCAGCGATCAATCCAGTGAAATCCTGGAATTACTTGAACATAAAAAAATCGCAATAGGTACAAGACTGGAAATAAAAAAGAGATTTGAATTTGACAACTCAATGGAAATACGAATTGGCCGCCAACCCGTATTTACCATCAGCGAACAGTTGGCAAAAAATATTTTCGTACAGAGTAATTCATAAAATATGGAAGCTATTGAAAAATTTTTTATTGAAATAGGGCCGGTTTGGTCAGCATTACTGGCTACAACATTTACATGGTTTGTTACAGCACTCGGAGCCTCTCTTGTTTTTTTCTTTAAAACACTTAGCCGTGGAGTACTGGACCCCATGCTGGGGTTCACTGGTGGTGTTATGGTTGCGGCAAGTTTTTGGTCACTATTGAATCCCGCCATTGAGATTTCAGAGAAGCTGTATCCATCCATGAGCTGGATGCCGGCAGCAGTTGGCTTTTTATTGGGAGCCCTTTTTATTTTCTTCCTGGATAAAGTTACACCACACCTTCACCTGAATTTTGGTGTTGAAGAAACAGAGGGGGTAAGAACCAAATTGCATAAAACAACATTATTAATTCTTGCTATTACACTACATAATATACCTGAAGGATTAGCGGTAGGTGTATTATTTGGTGCTGCAGCAATAGGTATGGAAGACGCTTCAATATCTGGTGCTATCACTTTGGCAATTGGTATTGGTATTCAGAATTTTCCAGAAGGTATTGCTGTTTCTATGCCGCTGAGAAGACATGGTGTAACCCGTTTAAAAAGCTTTTGGTACGGCCAGCTTTCAGCCATTGTAGAACCTATAGCCGGTGTTGTTGGAGCAATGGCTGTTATATATATGCAACCAGTATTACCATTTGCACTGGCTTTCGCAGCAGGCGCTATGATATTTGTGGTAGTGGAAGAAGTAATTCCCGAAACACAAAGGGACAAGTATACCGACCGTTCTGTACTTGGCTTCATCGGAGGTTTTCTCGTGATGATGATCCTTGATGTAGCGCTTGGATAAAAACTAATTTGCTGAAACTTTATGCGTACGGATAAGGTGTTTGAACCTGCTGAATGTTTCAGGTTTAATATTCAGATACGATGCTAAAAATTTTTGTGGAACCCGTTGCATAAGCTCCGGGTTCTTTGTTACAAAATTCAGGAATCTTTCCCTTGGTGTCATTTTCACCAGTTGTATCTGCCAGCGGTCTTTGATCACCATGGAATAAGTAACGATCAAACGGCCCAGGTGTTCCATTCGCTGTGAAGAAGCGAACATTTTTTCTGCATCATCGTAACTGATAGAAACGACAGTAGTGGGTTCAATTGTTTCAATAAAATAATCTGATGGTTGACGGCTGTGAAAGGACTCCTGGCTCAGCAACATCTGCCCCTCAAATGAGATCTGGGTATTAATTTCATGATGATTCTTTTTATAATACTTACGGGCCAGGCCCTTCACAATGAAATTAAAATAGTTCTCGATCTCACCAGCCTTAGTAATTATTTCCTTTTTCCCAAACCGCCTCACTTTACAAATAGGTAAAAGATTCCTGTTAAACTCATCTTCTGTCAGGTCAGTGAATCTTTGTAAATAGTTATAAAATGCCTTGATGGAATCCATACTATGATTATACACCATATAAGTTATAGTTTTTTATTGATTTAAATCAATAATGAAAAAAAGATTCAAAGATGAAATTAGCCCTAGCGGAAATCCTGGCCTATGACATTAGTCACATTCGATAATAATGTAAGTTTGTAGCCCTGATAAGTGACAGGTTCTCAATGTAAACCCAAAATAACCCCCTTATGACACAAAAGATCAAAGTTGCTAACCCGGTAGTAGAACTGGATGGTGACGAAATGACCCGGATAATCTGGAAATTCATCAAAGACAAACTGATACTCCCCTACCTGGAGGTGGATATTAAATATTATGACCTTGGTATTGAATACCGTGACCAGACCGATGACCAGGTAACAATGGATGCCGCCAATGCCATTAAAGAATACGGCGTAGGTATTAAATGTGCCACAATCACACCTGATGAAGCAAGGGTAAAAGAATTCAACCTGAAACAGATGTGGAAGAGCCCCAATGGTACTATCCGGAATATCCTGGACGGAACTGTATTCCGTGAACCGATCGTTATCAGCAATGTCCCAAGACTGGTTACCAACTGGACCGCTCCGATTATTGTTGGCCGGCATGCCTTCGGTGATCAATACAGAGCCACCGATACGGTAATAAAGGGAAAAGGAAAGCTCACTATGACCTTTACCCCGGAAGGTGGTGGCGAGCCTCAAACCTTTGAAGTATTCAACTTTAAAGGTGATGGTGTGGCGATGAGCATGTACAATACTGATGAAAGCATCAAGGGTTTTGCAAGAAGCTGCTTCAATATGGCGCTGAGCAAAAAGTGGCCCTTATATCTGTCTACTAAAAACACCATCCTGAAAAAATATGATGGCCGCTTCAAAGACATTTTTGAAGAGATCTTTCAAAATGAATTTAAAGCTTCTTTTGATGCTGCCGGAATTGTATATGAACACCGCCTAATAGATGATATGGTGGCCAGCGCCTTAAAATGGAATGGCAATTTCGTTTGGGCCTGTAAAAATTATGATGGTGATGTGCAGAGTGATACCGTGGCACAGGGTTTTGGTTCGCTTGGTTTGATGACATCTGTACTGATAACCCCTGATGGAAAGACCATGGAAGCTGAAGCGGCGCATGGTACCGTAACAAGACACTACCGTGACCACCAGGCTGGTAAACCCACCAGCACCAATCCTATCGCAAGTATTTTTGCATGGACAAGAGGTTTAGCTTTTCGTGGCAAATTAGATAGCAATCAGCCGCTTATCGATTTCTGTAATACCCTTGAAAAAGTTTGTATTGAAACTGTAGAAGAAGGTAAAATGACCAAAGACCTTGCCGTATGTATACATGGCAATAAGGTAAAACATGGTGACCATTTTCTCTACACCGAAGAATTTCTTACTGCCATAGATGAGAACCTGAAAAAGAAATTGAAATAAGGAGTTTCTTAAGACTACAACCCGGCCAATAAGCCGGGTTATTTTTTTACACGGTTAATCGTATTTGAAACTTTGCAGAACAACAGTACAGCTCTATAATCTTCGCCAAATACATAAATTCGTTTGCCTAGAAACATTCAATAAATTTTTCATGATGAAAAAAAGACAAGACTATATTTCCTGGGACGAATATTTTATGGGGGTGGCTTTATTATCAGCCAAAAGAAGCAAAGATCCCAGCACACAGGTTGGAGCCTGTATTGTTAATCAAAAAAATAAGATCGTCGGTGCCGGTTATAACGGACTGCCCATTGGCTGCAGCGATGATGAATTTTCATGGGATAAAAAAGGTGAATTCCTCGATACCAAATATCCCTATATCTGCCATGCTGAGCTAAATGCTATCTTAAACAATATAGGAATGGACCTGCAGGGTTGCAAAATATATACGGCCCTGTTCCCTTGCAACGAATGCTCCAAAGCAATTATTCAATCCGGGATAACAGAAGTCATTTACCTGTCTGACAAGTATGAGCAGGATGATATTTTCAAAGCTTCCAGGATCATGCTGGATAAGGCAGGAATTACCTGCAGGAAAGTTGAAACCAGGATCATGAGCCTTGAACTATCATTCAGAGAAACTGATGTGTAAGGTCTCCGCGGTCTAAGATTCCTCCCAAAATAAAAAACCATCCGCCGTAATGACGAATGGTTCAGTGCAATTGTGTTGTATCTTTTAAACCCTGAAGTGAGCAAAAGCCTTGTTGGCTTCAGCCATACGATGGGTATCTTCTTTCTTTTTGAATGCTGCGCCTTCACCTTTACTGGCAGCAACGATCTCGCCGGCTAATTTATCGGCCATGCTGCGGCCATTCCTGTCGCGACTATAACGGATCAGCCATTTGATACTTAAAGAAATCTTTCTGTCAGGACGAACCTCAGAAGGGATCTGGAAAGTGGCCCCACCTATACGGCGGCTGCGAACTTCCACTGCAGGCGATACATTAGCCAAAGCTTTCTTCCAAACTTCATATCCATCTTCGTTGGTTTGTTTTGCTACTTTGTCCAGCGCATCATAAAAAATAATAAAGGCTCCGCTTTTCTTTCCTTCCCACATCAGGTTATTCACGAAACGGGTAACAAGTTTATCATTAAACCTGGGGTCTGGTGCTAAAGGGAGTTTCTTTGCTTGTGCTTTCCGCATGACTTATTCTTGAATTACTTATTAAAATTATTTTTTAGCCTTTTCTTTCTTGGTACCGTATTTAGAACGGCTTTGCTTACGGTCTTTTACACCGGCAGTATCCAGTGAACCACGAACAATATGATAACGAACACCCGGTAAATCTTTTACCCTTCCGCCACGGATAAGAACGATTGAGTGCTCCTGCAGGTTATGACCTTCTCCGGGAATGTATGCAATAACCTCGATTTTGTTGGTTAAACGAACCTTCGCTACTTTACGCAAAGCGGAGTTTGGCTTTTTAGGTGTAGTTGTATATACCCTTGTACATACACCACGGCGCTGCGGACACTGATCCAGTGCCCTTGATTTGCTCTTAGCCCTGATAATTTCTCTTCCTTTTCTTACTAATTGTTGAATTGTAGGCATTCTTGACCCTTATTTTTGGGAGGGCAAAGGTAAAGGCAGACGTCTTAATCTCCAAAAAAATGACGACTGATTTTTCTGGTTTTGAACCTTTTGGGGATAAAATAGCCCCAATTTAAGAATTGAGGCTATTTCCGTTTCACAATCCATTATAAATCAGTGTTTATACAGGCTGCATCCAGCCAAGTTTATCTTCAGCTCTTCCTTCGCGGATATCAGTGAGCCATTTTTTTATTGCCGGAGCCGTTTTCCAGCTATCCACATCAAACTTCATAGAAAAATCTTTGTAACCCAGTTCTTTAATCGGAGATATGGTGGCTGCTGTGCCAGTACCAAATACTTCTTTTAATTCCCCGGCTTTATATGCCGCAATTATTTCATCAATACTTAACTGCCTTTCCTCCACTTTGAGCCCCAGTTCCTGTAATAAGGTTATAACACTTTGTCTTGTCACTCCACCCAGGATAGTTCCCTGTTCAAGTCCTGGTGTAATAGCGGTGTTACCAATGATGAAAAAAACATTCATTGTACCACACTCCTGTACATATTTATGTTCAAAAGGATCCATCCACAATACCTGGTCATACCCCTTCTTTTTAGCTTCAGCAGTGGCATACATAGCAGCACCATAATTACCTGCCGCTTTTGCAAAACCCACACCACCGGTAACTGCCCTTACATATTTCTCTTCCACATAGATACGCATCGGCGCACTATAGTATGGTCCGGATGGGCTCATAATTATCAAAAACTTGTAATTATCTGAAGGACGTACCCCAATCAATTCGTCAGATGAAAACATGAACGGACGGATATATAATGAATGATCCTCTTTAGAAGGTATCCAGTTTTTATCCAGCCCTACTAACTGAAGCATCCCTTCCATAAATAATTCTTCGGGTACAGCCGGCATCTGCATTCGGTCTGCAGATATATTAAACCGCTTAAAATTATCATGCGGACGGAATATGTATGCATTACCTTCCTTGTCTTTGTAAGCTTTAATGCCCTCAAAAATAGCCTGCCCATAATGTAAAGCGGCTGTTGAAGGACTTAGTAATAAGGGCTGATAGGGCTTAATTTCCGCATTTTTCCACTCACCATTTTCAAAATCTGCCTCCAGCATGTGGTCGGTAAAATATTTTCCAAAAGGAAGATTATCAAGATTCAAATCCTGTAATTTGCTCCTTTCTGCTTTTGTGATTGCAATATCCATAGCTGCTACCATAAAACTTTATTTTTGAAAGGCCAAAGAAACGAAAAAAAACTAACACCTATTAGTACAATTATCAATAATCTCATGGATTTAAATCATATAAAATTACCTGCCACAGTTATAGCTGATTTGTATAAATCTTCCCTTGTTGAAAGGGAAGAAAATCTCACAAAAAAGGAAGCTCCTGCAACCCTACCAAAACAGGAAATTCGACCAGCTAATACAGAAATTGAAGTAAAAAGCTGGAAATCATTGGGCAATAATCTGAAACATATTATGGTTATTGTAAACAAAACGGATGTTATTTATCTTCCGGATAATGAGCTGATTTTTCTTACCGGTATCCTGGCCGCCTGCAAGTTGAATATTAGTGATGTAGCTATCTTTAACCTGGGCAATCATCCGGGCACTACCTATAAAGATCTCGTCAGTTATTTCAAAAGTAAAAATGTATTCCTTTTTGGGGTGGAGCCTGTTGATTTTGGCCTGCCAATGAATTTCCCCCATTTCCAACAACAAAAATTTACAGGCATTACATTTCTTTTTTCTCCTTCTCTGAATGAGCTGGAAAATGACAAACTCCTGAAAAGTAAACTTTGGATTTGTCTCAAACAGATTTTCAATATCTAAAACTATGTTTTGTTATGAAGTTGATCTTTGCAACCAATAATCAGCACAAAATAGATGAGATCCGTTCAGTACTGGGCAAAAAAATTGAAATAATTACGCTTAAAGAAGCAGGAATAAACATTGACATTCCAGAACCGTATAAAACACTGGAAGAAAATGCCTCCGGTAAATCGAAAACCATTTTTGATATAACAGCTACCAATTGTTTCAGCGAAGACACTGGTCTGGAAGTGAATGAGCTGAATGGAGAACCCGGAGTTAAAAGTGCCCGGTATGCCGGAGAAGGCCGGTCTTTTGATGCCAATATTGAAAAGCTTTTAAGTAATTTGTCGGGTAAATCAGATCGTACCGCCAGGTTCAGAACCGTTATATCATTGTTAATTGATGGAACTGAAACTTTATTTGAAGGTATTTGTGAGGGCCGGATAATTGAGAAAAAAAGGGGGCTGCAGGGCTTTGGCTATGATCCGGTATTTATTCCGACAGGTTCCGATAAAACTTTTGCAGAAATGGACATAGTAGAAAAGAACCGATTCAGCCATCGAAAGAAAGCTACCGAAAAATTGGTAGCATTTTTGAATACTATATAAACAAACCACTGATTTTGACACCTGAACGCAACCAAAATATCTCCGAAAACGACCTTATTAATGGATGCATGGAAGACAACCGGCGAATGCAGGAAGAAATGTATCGCCGTTTCTCTCCCCGGATGTATGCGGTTTGCCTGCGTTATGCGGGCAACGCCGAAGAAGCCGAAGATATATTACAGGAAGGATTTATTAAGGTCTTTAAAAAACTGGACAGTTTCCGGAGGGAGGGTTCCTTTGAAGGTTGGGTTCGCCGCATTTTTGTGAACACTGCAATCGAACATTTTCGCCGCAAGCGCTACCTGATGCCGGTTACAGAAAAAGAAGAAAATATAATTGAAGGAAAATATACATCTGTACTGGATGAACTGGGGGCAAAAGACATCATGGCATTGATCCAGAAACTATCTCCCGGGTATCGTACAGTTTTTAATATGTATGTGGTGGAAGGATACACACACAAAGAAATAGCCGAAATGCTTGGCATCAGTGAAGGAACCAGTAAATCACAACTGTCAAGGGCCAAAGTGATATTGCAGGATATGGTTAGAACATATATTGATACACAAAGAGGCATAAGTACAAAGTAATGAACAGGAGTTTGCGAGATAAGATGTATAACTATGAGGCAACGCCTCCAGCCGGAGTATGGAATGGAATTGAGGCTGAGTTGAACGAGGCTATGACCACCAATAAATTATCGGCAAAAATGTACGGAATCGAGTTAGCCCCTCCAGCAATGGCATGGAACAATATAGCTGCTCAATTGGACGAAACAACTTTATCAAATAAATTATATAATGCAGAGGCAATCCCCCCTAGGGCAGTATGGGATAAAATTGAGTCTTTACTTATACTTAATGACGATACAAGGGTTAATCAAAAAAGAAAATTATATCCTGCTCTTCGTTATGCTGCAGCAGCAATTGTGATCGGTTTTGTAGTTTTTGGCGCTGTGCGGTTAGCACAACCCAATAAAAGTGAAGGGGATGTAGTAATGAAAGAAACTGTCATTCCTGAAAATTATAATACAGAAGCATCGGCTACAAAGGATGAGATACATAAACTAATTAATAATATTATTGCCGACAATGATGAAGCCAGGAATGATGCGGCACTGGAAGCCAGTAAAAAAACTTATGCCAGGCTTGATATACCTTCCCGGAGCATAGCAAAAGAAGTTTCCAATTTCTATTTTGCTTCGAACAACATTTTAACTCCCGGTACAAGAGGGTTAGATATAGAAGACACTGCTCCGCAGGCAAACTCACCAACCGACCGCTATATAACATTGATGACACCAGAAGGGAATATTATACGTATGTCAAAAAAGCTGGGCGACTTAGTATGCTGTATTTCCGGTGAAACAGATGACCCGCAATGCAAAGACCAGCTTAAAAAATGGAGAGAAAAAATCGTTGCTTCCCCACTAGGTCACTCTTCCGAAAGTTTCATGGACATCCTAAATCTTATTAATTCCTTACAGGATAATAATTACCAATAATTCCTGTTTTCCTAATTTTATTGCAAACAAATCTAATGGCAAGAATAAAAATTGATATACCGGTATCTTTTTCTTTTTCATGTGAAATTCCGGTTCGAATTACAGATATCAACTACGGGGGCCATGTTGGGAATGACACTGTGTTAACAATTATTCACGAAGCAAGAATGCAGTTTCTCGGTAATTCAAATTACACTGAAATGAACTTTGCCGGTGCTGGATTGATCATGGCGGATGCAGGAATTGAATTTAAAAGTGAGTTGTTTTATGGAGATGTGGTGAGAGTTTTTGTAACAGCCGGTGAAGTTTCAAAGATCGGATTCGATCTCTACTACAAATTAGAAAAACTGGTCGATGATAAAAAGGTGCTGGTTGCTGTGGCAAAGACAGGAATGATTTGCTATGATTACAGCAAAAAGAAGATCATACCGGTACCTGATAAAGCAAGGGAAATCCTGAACAGGTAATTCAGCTGTTCCATATTCTCCAGCTTTCTTCGGCCTGTAATAGCAGCATCTCCTCACCGGTCTTTACTGCCGCACCCCTTGCCTCTCCCTTACGAAGAAATAATGTCATTGCGGGGTTATAAACCAAATCATATAGCAAATGTCTGTCTGATATGAATTGGTATGGGATTTCCGGGCAGGTATCTGTATCCGGGTACATTCCAAGAGGTGTTGTATTAATTATGACAGTATTATCTATAATAATTTCAGCATTAATCTCTTTATAGGTAATAGCAGCACCTTCATGTATTTTGCGGCTAACTATTGTGAAGTCAATTCCCAGCCTTTGTAATACAAAAACTACTGCGGCTGCAGCGCCTCCGTTACCCAACACTAACGCTTTCTTATGATATGATCGCAACAATGGTCGTAAACTCTTTTCAAAACCGGTAATATCTGTATTGTATCCAACCAATTTGCCGTTGGTTATATTGATGCAATTACAGGCATCCAGCCCTCTGGGGATATTTGTCTCGTCAAGAAAAGAAAAAACCTGTTTTTTGTATGGTATAGTTACATTCAGACCTTCCAGCTCAGGGTATTCCCGTAACAAAAAAGGTAATTCGTCTATGGTTTTTAGCGGAAACAGATCATATTGGCATTCAGTAATTTCTTCCTGCTCAAACTTTTCTGTAAAATATTTCTTTGAGAAAGAATGAGACAATGGATACCCGATTAATCCAAAGCGCCTCATCAGGCAGTCTCTTTTTTATCAAGGTATAAATTAAATGTATCACCGCGAAGACCAATCCGCATTGCTTCAAGAGGTATCACTTCTGCCGGAGCAATATTGCCGAGGTTGGCATTGCAACCCACTAATTCAATAAAGTATAATTGTTGTGCCTTTTGCGGAGCCTCCCATATAATTTTCTCAGCCGGGATTTGGGTTAATATTTCCTGTACCAACCCTTCCCTCACTTCACCACTGCCACGATAGATACCTACGTTACCTGCTTCACGGGCCTCAGCAATCACATAGGCTGAACCAGCTTCTAATTCGGCTTTCATAAGCTCTATCCATTTGTATGGCGGGATAATATGAGCGGCATCTTTACTTCCCACTTCACTTAGGACCGTTCCATGCTTTGTTAGTTTTTCTATATACCCACATTTTTCAGCATGGGGAATCGTTATGGAACCATCACTGACTTCCATATAGCTGATACCATAATCCTTGCAAACACTTATATAGTCATCAAACTGGTTACGTATAAGAAACGCCTCGAATAAGGTTCCTCCGAAATAAACAGGAACATTAAATGACCGGTACACTTCCAGCTTCTCCCTTAAATTGGGTGTAACAAAAGAGGTACCAAATCCCAATTTTACAATATCAACATGCGGATGTGAAACACTCAGAAAATTTTTAGCTTCTTCAATACTTAAACCCTTATCCATAACCATGGTGAGACCAGACTGACGGGGCTTTTGTTTTCTATCTGGGATCTGGGACAAATTGAAATTCATTGTTGTATTATTTGAATGTAATAACGAATGCGATGGCCGCAAAAATAGGGAAGAATGACCACAGAAATATTGATTTCAGGACAGTACAAATTTCTGGTGATCAGATAGACTTATTTCTTTTAAACCTGGCCAGCATATCCACTACCTGCTGATTTTGAAGAATTGCAGGATTTAACTCAACAAATTTTTTCAAAAGCTTTGGAGTATTTACCATTGCTGAGTCCAATTGCAATAAGGCCTCCTTTGTCTTACCCATTGCAAACAATACAGCTGCTTTATAAAAAATAAACAGGGGTTTACCATTGGTAACATGCAAAGCCGCCTCTGCCTGCAATAAAGCCTCCTCAAGAAAATCTGCTTTATAAAGGCAACGTATCAAAGCTTCCCATCCCCCGGCATTCTTTGGTC
>Ga0209063_1000536_pt1 | contig 24878 bp, 20 predicted proteins | sample KloWWTmeKNB19Kit_FD_187177 | JGI IMG/M metagenome (GOLD analysis project Ga0209063, IMG submission 187177) | Active sludge microbial communities from Klosterneuburg, Austria, studying microevolution and ecology of nitrifiers - Klosterneuburg... | ecosystem: Engineered > WWTP > Aerobic digester >... | reverse complement strand
AGCATGGGCCGTCGCCCGGTGATGAGCATTGTGAAGAAGAGCGGCACCGGCCACGGCACGAACGTGATCGGTGGTTTGGCCATGGGCATGGAAAGCACGGTGCTTCCGATCCTGATCCTCGCAGCAGGCATCTGGGGTTCCTTCGAACTCGCCGGTATGTACGGTGTGGCGATCGCAGCTGCCGGTATGATGGCCACCACCGCTATGCAGCTCGCGATAGATGCCTTCGGTCCGATCGCCGACAATGCCGGTGGTATCGCTGAAATGAGCGGCCTGCCAGCAGAAGTACGTGAGCGCACCGACAACCTCGACGCTGTGGGCAACACCACCGCTGCTACAGGTAAAGGCTTTGCCATCGCCTCGGCCGCCTTGACCGCACTTGCGCTGTTCGCAGCTTACGTGGGCATGTCCGGCATCACGGGCATCGACATCTACAAAGCGAACGTGTTGGCCATGTTGTTCGTGGGCGGCATGATCCCTTTCTTCTTCAGCAGCCTAGCGATCAGCGCCGTTGGTAAAGCCGCAATGGACATGGTGAAGGAAGTGCGCCGCCAGTTCCGCGAGATCCCCGGGATCATGGAAGGCAAAGCGAAGCCGGAATATGAGAAGTGCGTTGCGATCAGCACGGAGGCATCCATCCGCGAGATGATCGCACCTGGGGCGTTGGCGTTGCTGTCACCGATCATCGTTGGTTTCCTTGCTGGTCCAGAAGCGTTGGGCGGATTGCTCGCCGGCATCACGGTGAGCGGTGTGCTCATGGGCATGTTCCAGAACAACGCCGGTGGCGCGTGGGACAATGCAAAGAAGAGCTTTGAAAAAGGCGTGGAGATCGATGGTGTGATGTACTACAAGCACAAGGCCGACAGACCTTCATTGCCGCACCAAGCAGCAGTAACGGGTGATACCGTGGGCGATCCGTTCAAGGACACCTCTGGACCATCCATGAACATCCTCATCAAATTGACGAGCATCGTGGCGTTGATCATTGCACCGCACATCAACGAAGGTGGTCGCAGCGCACCCGCGCCGCACGATCACGAAGGTCACGACCACGGTGCCTTGCCTGTTGAGGATGCCGCGCCCGTTGCCGCTACGACTTTGTCGCTGAACGATCGGTTCTAAGAGCACTTCACATTAAGAAGCCCCGGTGATCGTTGGATCATCGGGGCTTCTTCGTTTGTAGGGTAGATTCGAATTCTATACAGTTCAATTGCTATCAGTGCGACCTTCTAGCAGATGAACGATCCTAGGCATTGATCCATAGAAACTCGCCGGGGTGAGGGAGAATTCACTGGTCCACGAGCAAAGCTCAATGTTACCAGAAACAGCTCCAGATCCGCATAGATAGTCACCCCTCTCCCCTTGGAGAGGGGCCGGGGGTGAGGCCCTACTTCTTCCCCTTCTTCTTCTCCGCCTTTTTCGCAGCAGGCTTCGCGGCGATCACTTTACCTTTCGGTGCTTCCAATTCCATGGGGAACAAACCGTGGATCTCCGCATCGATCTTGTTGATGATGATGCCGAGGTCGCCGCGGTCGTTGTGGAAGCTGTTGCCTTCCACATCGATGATCAACAGTTTGCCCTTGTCATAGGTCTGGATCCACGCTTCGTAACGTTCGTTGAGGCGCTTGAGGTAATCGATGCTGATGCTGTTCTCGTATTCGCGGCCGCGTTCGCTGATCTGCTTCACGAGTTTGTCCACCGGAGCTTGCAGGTAGATCATCAGATCGGGAGGAGTGATCGAATGGTCCATGTTCTGGAACAGACGGAAATAGTTCTCGAAGTCGCGCGTGGTCATCAACCCCATGGCGTGCAGGTTGGGCGCGAAGATGAACGCGTCCTCGTAGATCGTGCGATCCTGCACCACATTGCGGCCACTGCGCCGGATCTCCAGCAACTGCTCGTAGCGGGAGTTCAGAAAGAAGATCTGCAAGTTGAAGCTCCAACGTTGCATGTCCTTGTAGAAGTCGAAGAGATACGGGTTGTTGTCCACAGCCTCCTCCAACTGGTCCCATTTGTAATGTTTGGCGAGGAGCTTGGTAAGTGTGGACTTGCCGGAACCGATATTTCCTGCGATCGCGATATGCATGATGTAGCCTTCAGAAAATTGATGAGGTGCGAAGGTATCCGTGCGAACGGATGAAAGGGGCGGTTGTGGAAAAGTCGTGTCCTTTCCAGCCTATTGCGCCAGGGTGTGGATAACTATCCGGTCGGCTGTCAGCAAGTATAACTTACCCCGTTCCACGCGCGCATCAATGACCAGTGAAGGTTCAATGGGCAGTGGGAAATCGATGATCCCGAACGACTTCATGTCATACACATGCATCGATCCTTCCGAGAAATAGTACAGCGCACCCTCACGCACTTGAAAACTCTGTGCACCCAGGATAGGGATCGTTTTGAAGTAGGTTCCGAACATGTCGAAGACGAGAATGCCATGGAGCGGATCGTTCACGTACAAGCGACTGTCATACTCCTGCATGGCCGCAGGTGCGGGAGTGATCCCGAGCAATTGGTCCAAGCGACCGGTATTCGCCAATTTCCGAAGTTGGGCATCAACGCGCACCAGGGCGAGTTCGCGGTTGTCGAACAACCAGAAGCTGTTCTGCACGCTCATGCATGCCAACACCACTTGCGGATATCCATCGCGCGGCAAATTGATCACACTGCCTTGCACACTGAGGGTGTTGTCCAGCACCGCGAGCTGACCTTGGTCCTTCGAAAAGACCATGGGCTTCAAGGAGTAGAACGCATCAAGCGTGCTGATCTGGCCGAAAGTCTTCACACTGTTCCTTAGCCACGACTTACCATTCGCATTGAAGAGTTCCAGTACATCACCGTGCAACACGTACACATTGCCCATTTCATCGGTGGTGAACGCATCGAACTTTCCTTCGATCACCAAGCTGTCCTGTCCAAAAGCGAACAGGTTCAGTGCGAGAGCAAGAGCTGCTATGGGGTTTTGGAGTTGCAAGGGATGTGTGGATGATCGGATGAAATGGTCAAGGCAACTTGTAGAATGCGGTTTGCCTCCTTCAAATGGCGATCGGTGCAAGCAGATCTTCAAGGATCGTCCGGTCATTGCTCAACCTCGGCACTTTGTTCTGCCCGCCCAATTTGCCGCGTTGCTTCATCCATGCATAGAACGTGCCGGAGGGCACGGCATGTACCACTGGCGCTACCATCGCCATGTCGCCTTTCCGTTTGGCATCGTAATCGGAATTGATCGAACGCATGGTCTTGTCCAGGGTATGGGTGAAGAGATCCATGTCCTTGGGTGGGGTTTCAAATTCGATCACCCACTCGTGCCCGCCACGTGCCTGATCTGCCATGTAAACGGGCGCCGCGGTGTATTCCTGTACAATGGTCCGTGTGGCCTCACAAGCTGCGGCAATACCGCGATCCGCGTTCTCCACGATCAATTCTTCTCCGAATGCGTTGATGAAGCTGCGTATCCTGCCGCTCACCTGTATGCGGTGCGGGGACAAGCTGGTAAAGCGAATGGTGTCGCCGGGCATGTAGCGCCATAGCCCGCCGTTGGTACTGATCACCAAGGCGTAAGAAGTATCCACTTGCACTTCGTTCAACAGGATGGTCCGTGGATCCTGTTTCCCGACCTGGTCCATGGGCATGAATTCGTAGAAGATGCCGTAATCCAACATCAACAGCATATCGTCGGCACCATGTCTGTCCTGGATGGAGAAGGATCCTTCGGAGGCGTTGTAGGTCTCCAAATAATTCATGGTGGGTGAAGGGATGAGCTCCTCGAATTGCGCGCGATAGGGCCTGAAGCTGACACCACCGTGCATGTACAATTCCAAGTTGGGCCACACCTCAAGTATGTTCTTCTTGCCCGTGAGTTCAAGGATCCTGCGGAAGAGCACCAAGGTCCAAGAGGGTACACCAGCGATGCAGCGCACATCCTCGCGCATGGTTTCGCGGGCCATTCGTTCGATCTTCACTTCCCAATTCTCCAAGAGCGCAGTTTCGATCACCGGAGTTCTTCGCACTTCCACCCAAATTGGAAGGTTGCGGATGATGATCGATGAAAGATCACCGCTGTATGCGTCCGGCCGAAATTGTTCAATGGTGCTGGACCCGCCCACCAAAAGCGTCATGCCGTAATAGAGTTTGCTTTCCGGGAATTGCTGGTAATGGAATGCGATCAGGTCCTTGCCTCCCTTGTAGTGGCAATCCTCCAACGCTTCGCGGCTCACGGGAATGTACTTGCTGCGTGAACTCGTAGTGCCGCTGCTCTTCGCGAACCATTTGATGTCCGTTGGCCAGAGCAGGTTCTGTTCGCCCTTTCGCAAACGCTCGGTGAAGGGTTTCACATCCTCATAATCCTGCAATGGAACGCGTTTGCGGAATTCATCCGGATCGGTGATGGAAGAGTAATCATACTTCCTTCCCCATTCAGTATAGCGCGCTTTCTGCATCAGGTCCAAGAAAACCTCCAGTTGGGCCATACTGGGGTTCGCACGGAACAGGTCGATCTGTTGCAGCCGTTTAGTGATCAAGAAAGAGACGAGCGTGTTCACGGGCATTCGGGGAGGCAACGAAGGTCGGACAAGCGTACCGAAGGACACCGTTGTGGTGGATCCGGCGCCGTTAAGGTAATGGGTCGAAGCAAAAGTCGAGATGACACCCAACAACATCCACTCGCAACTCGCGACTAACGACTAACGACTCCCTTCACTAACGACTAATTGCTCCGCAACAACCCAAAGAAGCTCTTGACCATTGTCTCGTGATGGATCACACGATTACCTTCAGCCCATTGAATTGAAAGTCGAATGACCGAGGGATCCCCATTGCGAAAAATGCTCGTCGGATTTGATGGAGCTGTGAACTATGCCTTGCCCATGGCGGATGGACCAGTGGAATTGGCACCCTTCCTCGGCAAGAATTTTAAGGTGCGAGCCACCGGTGTGCTCAGTTGCTGCTCTTGCGGAAGACGGGTGAAGAAATTGTTCGCACAAGGCTTTTGCTATCCCTGCTTAGTATCGGCACCAGAGGCGGCGGACTGTATCATCAGGCCCGAACTGTGCCGGGCACACTTGCATGAAGGGCGAGACCCGGAGTGGGAAGCTGCGCACCACAACACCGAACATGTGGTGTACATGAGCTTCACCGGTGGGGTGAAGGTCGGCGTAACGCGAAGCACACAAGTGCCTGTGCGTTGGATCGATCAAGGCGCTGTTTCGGCCGTGATCATTGCGCGTGTTCCGTATCGGCAATTGGCCGGTTTGATCGAGGTGGACCTGAAACGGCTCTTCGCGGACCGAACAAATTGGCGAGCGATGTTGAAGGAAGTGGCTGTTGATCATGACGCTTTACAGGAAGCACGTACCAAGGCGCGCAATGTGCTTCGTGAAGACCTGCAACAATACTTTTTGACCGATGAAGCACCGTTGGATATCACCTATCCCATGTTGGCCTACCCGCCGAAAGTGACCAGTGTCAATTTGGGCAAGGTGCCAGAGGTTGGCGGAATTCTATTGGGTGCAAAAGGCCAATACCTGATCTGGGAAGATGGTCGTGTTCTCAACGTTCGGAACCACAGTGGACATCACGTGGAAATAGGATGAGGGATCTTCTAATTCTACTGTTGTGTTGCTTTGGGCAACAGATCTTCTCCCAAGCGGATTGGCAACTGCGCGCGCCTATGCCGATGCCAACAGCGAACAACGCGGTCTGCGCTGCACAGGTGGACGGCGATGATCGGGTCTATTCTTTCGGAGGAATTGGGGTCGGTTTGGACAGGCTGGCCATCCACCGACGTGCATATCGATACAGTACACTTTTGGATGCTTGGACCACCTTGCCGGAAATACCGGACACGAGCGGAAAGATCGCATCGGCAGCGAGCGTAGTGGGTGGAGTGGCGTATGTTATCGGTGGCTACCATGTCCTGAACGCATCTCCGTTCGAGATCAGTTCCAACAAAGTGCATCGGTTCGATCTTTCCACAGAGACCTGGCTTACGGACGGCGCCCCAATTCCTATCCCGATCGATGACCAAGTGCAAGCTGTATGGCGAGATAGTCTGATCTACGTGATCACCGGATGGAGCAACACGACCAACGTATCAGCGGTCCAAGTGTATGACCCGGCTCTTGATACATGGTCGGTCGGAACAGCGGTCATAAATAGCAATGCGTACAGAGCGTTCGGCGCTTCCGGTACCATCATTGGCGATACCATTTTCTATTACGGAGGTGCTTCAATGGGGAGCAGTTTTCCGGCACAGGACAAACTGCGGATCGGCGTGATCGATCCCCTCTCTCCACTGACCATTCAATGGTTGCCGGCGGTGAATACGGGCAGGGCCAGCTACAGGTCCGGATGTGGCACTTTGCAGAACCGACCGTTCTGGGTAGGAGGAAGCAGCGTGAGCTACAACTACGATGCCGTGGCCTACAATGGAAGTGGCGTGGTTGCGCCAGCCACTGACCTGGCCATTCTGCCCAACACGAATGCACCGTTCTCTTTGGAGAGTGCTGGTGCCGAGGTAATGGACCTCCGTGGCGTTGGGCAGTTAAGTTCAGGGGACATCCATATCTGTGGTGGCATAGGACCCAATGCCGAGGTATCGGCAACGAATTGGCTTATAACAACTTCCGTGGGGATTGGTGAATTGGATGCTACGGCGCCGCGCATTTTCCCAGTGCCAAGTTCCGGTTCGGTAACGGTGGATCTGCCGCAAGACCTTTTCCAAGGGCGTTACGCAGTGTACAATACGTTAGGCGCTATGGTGTTGGAAGGCAGGATCGAAGGCCCTCGGCTACAATTGGAAATGGCCGATCGGCCAAGAGGGACCTACACGGTGGAACTTATTGGGACCGGCCGCGTACTAAGTCTCAGGTTTTGGTTAGTGTAATGTTAGGGAAAGCAAAAGGCTCCGGGAAACCGGAGCCTTTTGTGATATTGTCGGGTCCTTCGTGGCTCAATGCACGTCCAGGTCGTATTCCATCCGGGCCTGAACGCCGATCATTTCCTTGGCCTGTTTCACCTTGGTGAATTGCTTCAACAAGTCCAGGTCCTCTCCCAGCATGGTGGCTGCCACCCAAGCACTGGCGCTTCCATTGAGGTCCGCCATGATCTGCTCGAAAAGGTCCTTTTGTTCGGGCATTTCAACACGTTTGGGGTCTGAAAGGCCTGCTAGGTTCGCCGCTTCCGCAATTGCGGCTTCCAGCCCTCCCAATTCATCCACCAACCCGATCCGTTTGGCATCTTCACCGGTCCATACACGACCTTGGCCAATGCTGTCCACTTGGGCCACGGTCAGGTTACGTCCTTCAGCCACACGTTCCTTGAACCCTGTGTAGAAGTCGTCGATATAACCCTGTATGATGTCTTTTTCATGTTGCGTGAGCGGCCGGGTACCGGTAGGCATATCAGCATACTTGTGCGTCTTCAGCCCATCGAAAGTGATCCCGAGTTTGTTCTTGAAGAAGCCCTGCATGTTCGGGATGATCCCGAAGACACCGATTGAACCTGTGATGGTAGTTGGTTCTGCGAAGATCTTGCGCGCCGGAGCGGCGATATAATATCCCCCGGAAGCGGCCACATCGCCCATGCTCACTACAACTGGTTTCACATCATTGGCCAACTTCACTTCGCGCCAGATCGTTTCACTGGCCAGTCCACTACCACCGGGGCTGTTCACCCGCAGCACGATCGCTTTGATGGAGCTGTCTTCCCGTGCCTCACGGATCGTAGCAGAAAGAGAAGTGCTACCGATCGTGCCGTCTTCGCTCTCGCCGGAAGAGATCCCGCCCTCAGCATAGATCACCGCAAGTTTCTGATCACTGTTTCCTGTTGAATGGTCGTGTTTGAAGGAACGTGCGTAAGTGCCCAGTTCGGTCAGCTCAAGATCCTTGTCAGCTTCGATGCCCATCCGTTCACGCAGGATATCGAGCACTTCGTCGCGGTACTTAACGCCATCAACCATGCCCAGTTCTAGAGCGGAATCCGCGTTCCGCACCATAAGACTGTCAGCGATCAGGTCCAAGCGTGCGGGCTCCAGCTTGCGGTTCTCGGCAACTGCTCTGCGGTGCTCGGCCCACAGCCCAGTGAGCAGGGCCCTGTTCTGTTCCTTGTTGGCTTCGCTCATGTGGTCTTCGGTAAAGACCTCTCCGAAGCTCTTGAACCTGTTGTTGCTTCCGCGGATGAACTGCACGTCGATGTCAAGTTTCTCGAACAACCCCTTGTAGAACATGTATTCGCTCTGCAGCCCATGGTAGGTAAGGTCACCTTTGGGTTGCAGATAAATAGCATCCGCGGCAGTGGCCAGGTAATAGCTGCCTTGGGTATAGCTCTCGCTGTAGGCGATCACCGGTTTGCTACTCTCCTGTTTGAAGGCGATGATCTTCTCGCGGATCTCCTTCATGGTGGCGAATCCTGCTTGGGTACTGGTGAGGTCCAAAAAGATCCCTTTGATCTTATCATCCGTCTTGGCGTGTTCCAAGGTGGCCAGTATGGTGTTCATTCCCAATTTGCTCGCATCGCGGAACGGCCCGAAGTCCAACATGAATTGGTCTTTACTACCACGGTCCACGATCACCTTGTCCAACTTCAAATGCAGAATACTACCATCTTTCACGGTCGTGGGTTTCCCTTCCATCGAGAAACTGGACCCTAGAGCCGCCAACGAGCCGATGAACACCATGATCAATACGAAACCGATCAGGAAAGTACCCACCATGGAGGCGAGCATGAATTTGAGGAATTGTCTCATAGGGAAATGGATTTGACCGGTGCGAAACTAGTTGGAAGGCTTGGGTACGGACATGCAGATCACATGAACGGTGTTCGGCTCGTATGGAAGGGTCAGCGATCATGATCGAATAGCTTTGTCGCCATGCCTCTAGAAGAATTGGTGTTGCTATTGGGAGGTAACATGGGAGATCCCCCGGCGGAATTGGACAAGGCCCAAGACGTGATAGGCGCAACGTTCGGTGGGGTTTTGGCTCGGAGTAGGGATCACTGGTCCGAGCCGTGGGGGTTCACCGATCCGGGACTATTCTTGAACAGGGCCTTGGTCATAGGCACGGCACAACCATTGGAGGAAGTGATGCACGAACTTTTACGGATCGAAGTACGTCAGGGACGTACCCGTACCACGAATGGAAAGCCTGGGCCGCGGATCATCGACATCGACATCCTTTCAGCAGGACCCACGGTCATGCGATCAGATCACCTCATTCTTCCGCATCCGCGCATGGACCTGAGGCGTTTCGCGTTGGCCCCCATGGCGGATGTTGCTCCAACGTGGCTGCATCCTACCTTGCAGCGTACCACCCTCCAATTGCTCAATGCCCTGCCCGTTGGTTGAACCATGCGCTATACGTATATCGCCATCGAAGGATTGATAGGAGCAGGCAAGACCACGTTGGCTAAACGGCTAGCGCAGGAATGGAGCGGAAGGTTGGTGTTGGAGGAGTTCGATGACAATCCGTTCTTGCCCAAGTTCTATGAGGACCCGGCACGTTATGGCTTCTCGGTTGAGCTGTCCTTCCTTGCCCAGCGCTACCATCAGTTGAAACGCACCACGGAGCAGGACCTGTTCAGTGCCTGCACAGTTGCCGATTATTCAATTGGCAAATCGGTGGTTTTTGCGAACGTCACCCTCCAATCTGATGAATATGTGCTCTTCCGCGACCTGTACACGATCATGTATTCGGACCTGCCTTCTCCTGAACTGATCGTCTATCTGTATATGGATCTTGATCGGGTGCAGGCGAGGATCCGTTCCAGAGGGAGGAGTTATGAACAAAGTATCCACAATGAATACCTTGTGCAGTTGCAAGAACGCTACTTGGACCACCTTCAAAAGTTGAAGGATTCGCGTGTGTTGGTCGTTGATCTTCAAGGCCATGACCTGTTGAACGAAGCCCTTGTCTATGAAAAGCTCTTGAAGGAGGTGGATAGGGAAGTACCCTTGGGCTATCGGGTAGTAACACTTTGACTCACGCCGCGTTGTTAAGAAGTGGGGGATTCTTAGGATCCTGACCTCGCGTAGGCGTTCTTATGTTTGCAACCGAAATCAAGAAACAAGGAATAGATCCATGGAAAAGCGGCACCTTAAGGGCCTGACCCTAGCAGCCATTGTATTGATCCCATTGAGCGGATGCGGTGGTCTCGGGAAAATGAACAAGAAAGCGGATACCGTGAAGTACACGGTAGACCCTAACCCCTTGATCGTTCAAGGCGATTCGGTAGCGCTCACCGTGAACGGAAGCTTTCCGGAGAAATACTTCGCCAAGAAGGCCACTGTGGAATTCACCCCCACTTTGGTCTACACAGGCGGGGAAACTCCATACAAAGTAGCCAATTTCCAAGGTGAGAAGGCCGTGGGCAATGGCACTGTGATCCCTTACAAAACGGGAAAGTCATTCAACTATTCGAACAAGGTGGCTTACACACCGGCCATGGCGCAAAGCGAGCTCATGGTGAAGATCCTTGGCAAACAAGGAAGTAAGGAAAAGCAGTTCGATCCCGTAAAGATCGCCGATGGGGTGATCACCACACCGTACCTCATGCTCAGCGATGACAAGGTACTTATGGCAAAGGATGCTTTCCAACGGATCACGGATCACACGGAGGCCGCCACGATGAACTACTTGGTGAACTCTTCCGTGGTACGCCCTACCGAACTGAAGGATGCCGACATCAAAGCGATGGTGGATTTCGTGAAAGGGATCGCCAAGCAGGGCAACATCAAACTCACGAATTTGGCGATCGATGCCTGGGCAAGTCCGGAAGGGGAGTTGACCCTGAATGAGAATTTGGCGGATGATCGCGCTAAGAGTGCGAAGAATTGGGCCAAAGGCGAACTCGTCCGTGCCAAGATGGACACGGCAAAATTGGACGCGTTCTACAACCTTACAGCACGGGGCGAAGATTGGGATGGTTTCAAAAAGGCTATGCAAGCCAGCAGTTTGGCCGATAAGGATCTGGTGCTGCGTGTACTGGAGATGTACCCCGATGATACCAAGCGCGAGGCCGAAGTGAAGAACATGGCCGCCACGTACAAAGAGATCGCAGAGACCATCTTGCCCACTCTGCGTCGCAGCGAAATGAATCTGAATTACAAGCGCGTGGGCAAGACCGATGCACAGCTCACCGAAATGAGCCGCACGATGCCCGATTCATTGAACGTGGAAGAGTTGCTCTTCGCGGCCACCTTGAGCAACGATCCGAACGAGCAGTTGCGCATCTACAAGGAGACCGAACGCGTGCACCCGACCGATTATCGCGGAGCGAACAACGTGGGCTACATCTATATGATGCAGAACAAATTGGCCGAGGCAGAGACCCAGTTCCAAAAAGCCAACACCCTTCTGGACAATCCAGTAAGCACCAACAACCTAGGGGTGGTTGCACGCTTGAAGGGCGACCGCAAGAAGGCAGCTGAACTCTACACGAAAGCGATGGCTGCTGGTCCTGAAGTGAAATACAACATGGGCCTGATCCAGATCCAGAATGGTGATTACGCAAGTGCCAACAGCAGCATGGCCGGTAACAACACCTTCAACGCCGCCCTTTCCAAGACCCTAAGCGGCGATCCTGCAAGCGCAGCAACCACATTGGAAGCAAGTGCTGACAAGGACAGCGCAATGGGCCATTACCTCGCAGCGATCATCGCCGCTCGCCAGAACAACGGCGAAGGCGTGCGTGATCACTTGGGCATGGCCGTACAGAAGGACGCCAGCCTGCGCGAAAAGGCCATGAAGGACTTGGAGTTCCGTGCCTTCAAGGACAACTTGGGTCTCTGATCCAGAACGATAGATCATCGAAGCCCCTGCAAATACTGCGGGGGCTTCGTCGTTTCTGACCACATGGTCGGGGCAACCCGAAGGTGCGGGTCAACATCGCTATGACTTTGTTCAGAAGGAGTCCGGCTTCACAACCCGTGAACGTTTTTTACATGTCCAGTGCGAACACGATAGTGATCTCATTCATTCCGATCTCTTACCTCAACATCTGACAGCGGTCCAAGTTGCTGTTGAATAACCTTCCTCCTGCTTCGTCATCTGACCAAACGAGGATAAATGAAAGCACTGCTTTCAGTGCATCAGGAGTTCGTATTCTTCGCTGCCAAGTGGGGCACCTTGGTAAATGCAGATGGAGAGCAACTTATTCTGAGTAATGGAATTTCCCGGTGAATGCCGTCACCTTATCGGCCTATCCCTCGTGGAGTCTCGAAACGGAAACTCGGCAGCCCTTTAGTTCTGCTATTTATGCCTCGTGCGCTGGAACGGACAATACGAAGGATAGGCCGCATTTCCCCAATGTGCCATTCTAAAGAAGTGCTGCTACTTCGAGAGAACGCTCAAGTGAATTGCCGAATTAAATGAGACTGCCAGCAGCGATCAGAACACGATCTTCTGGCGACGTATACGGGTCCGGTACTTCTTGGAACCACTGCGGTATTTGACCAGCTTGTAGTGGACCTGCAATTTGAAGAACAAGTATGCATCGTTGTCCTTGGCATCGCCACGTTGCTGTCCGGCCGCGGTCGCGCCCACTATCCCTTCGGTCCTCAAACTGGGGTCGGCCAGAAAGGCACCTTCATCGCCATGGGCCTCAGCAAGCTTTTCATTGTCGTAATAGATCGTACTCACGTCGTCAACGTAATCGGTGAAGGTCTTCGTGTATTGCAGCTCTGCACCGATACTGATCTGCTTGGACAGTGCCTTGCGGAGTCCAATGCCCATGGGGACGCAAACTTGGAAATTGCTGTACTCACGTGCCCCCCCGGGAAGACCTTGTCCTTCAGTACCCAAAGGCTTAAGTCTTACCCATTTGTTCTCCAATTGTGCCTTGGGGTCGAAATAAAAGGCACCAATACCGGCGAATAGATAGAACCCCACCCGCGAAGATTTCGTTCCCTTCACACCTCTGAGGTCATACACGTGCCCAAGTTCCTCGGAGTACAGATGGAGCTCATAGACCAATGAGGCTTCATAAACATCGGACTTGAAACTTAAGTTCCTGTTCTGCCGGAAAACTTCGGTGGTAAGGTTGTCGTTGCCTGCGAGTATCCCATAGGTCAATCGACCGCGCAGCGCCATCTTCCGCGCGAGGAAATAGCGGTAATCAATATGCGCTGCAGGACGTGTTTTGCTCAATTCCAAGTCCCATACAAAAGGAGACCCAATTTGGTTCCTTCCTCCCAATTCACCAAGGAAGTTGGAGATCCCGAAGCCAAGGCTGATCTCCTTACGGTGCGTCTTCCAGTAGGAGGACTGCCGGAAATACTGACCATACGATGGAATGGCCACGAGGGTCAAACCAAGTATGAACACCACAAGGAAGAAGTGGGGGTAACGTTTTAGCATATGTGCGTTTCCGGTCGCAGCCAAATATAGTCGCTTTCAACGGTTCGTGGGATCAACCTTCCACTTCTTCATGTTAAGACCCCGAATAAACCCGTTGGTTGCCTGTATACGTTCATCAGTTAAAAAGTTTCGTTCCATGGTTCCGCGTAGATCATCAGGTTCGGGTTCCATGGTCCTTATCGACCGGAGGCAATGTCATCGCATACAATGCTACACCGGCACAGACGGATACATTCAGCGAATGCTTACTGCCATGTTGGGGAATGATCACGCAGGCATCGCATGCTTCGATGACGACGTCCGAGACCCCATTAAGCTCATTGCCGAAGACCAACGCAATTGGGCCGAGCGCCACTCCTGGTATTGATCCAATGGACAAAGCATTCAAGGTTTGTTCCACGCCAATTGTCCTGTATCCGGCTATTTTGGCGGCGATCACAGCCTCCAGAGCATTTTCGGCTGTTGTCCATGGCACCGATCGTGTGGCGCCCAATGCGGTCTTTTCGATCTCCCTATGGGGCGGTTGGGGGGTGAATCCACATAGAATGATCGATTCCACACCGAACGCATCCGCTGAACGGAAGATCGATCCTACGTTGTGCCGGCTGCGAACGTCATCGAGGATCAGCCGTATGGGGAACTTGGGTCGCGAACGATGGGTTTCCGGTGTGGGGCGGTCCAGTTCGGCTTGGGTCAGTTTTCGGTCTTGGAAAGGCATTGGGTCGATCTACAAGGTGCGGTAGGCCGCTGCATTGTTGGGAAAATGTGAAAACCAGTTGGATCTGAACGATAGAAACCCACGATCACGGTGGTACCTTGGCCTACTTGTTTGTTCGCTTTTCTGGCCGGATCGGCGGGTAAAATAAGCAGGTGGAAAAGATCATGTCCAAGACCCTCAAGTCCGAAACTCCGTTGATGCAACAATACAACGGTGTAAAGGCACAGTACCCCGATGCCTTGGTGCTCTTCCGCATAGGTGATTTCTATGAAACCTTCGGGAGTGATGCCATATCCGCATCCGGCATCCTCGGCATCACCCTTACCAAGAGGAACAACGGTGGGCAAGATGTTGAATTGGCCGGGTTCCCTCACCATTCCTTGGACAACTATCTACCTAAACTTGTTCGTGCCGGTTTTCGTGTAGCGATCTGCGATCAACTTGAAGATCCCAAGACCACCAAAACGATCGTGAAGCGCGGTGTTACCGAAGTGGTCACCCCTGGAGTGGCCTATGGCGATGATGTAGTGGACCACCGGAGCAACAATTGGCTAGCAGCTGTTTACGGTCATCAAGGGCGATATGGTGCCGCCTTCCTTGATATCAGCACGGGCGAATTTTTGGTGGCGGAAGAAACAGCCGAGGAGATCGGCCGTTTGATCGATCGTCATGCTCCTTCGGAACTCTTGGTGCCCAAGGGGGGCAAGGACGATTTCATCTTGGAACTATGCACGCAACGCAATACTTTTTCCTTGGACGATTGGGCCTTCACCGATGATTTTGCACGCGAACGCCTTTTGCAACAGTTCGGTACGACCAGCCTGAAGGGTTTTGGTATCGAAGAGCTCAAGTTCGGGCAAAGGGCAGCGGGTGCCGTACTGCATTACTTGGGTGAAACGCGCCATGATCGACTGGCGCATTTGGATCGCCTTGGCCGACTACGTCCCGATGCTTACGTGGGATTGGACAGATTCACGGTGCGGAACTTGGAGTTAGTAACACCGGTGAACGAAGGAGGGCGGACCCTCTTGCAGGCCCTGGATCGATGCACAACCGCCATGGGGTCCCGCTTGTTGAAGCGCTGGCTCCTTTTCCCGTTGGTCGATGCCGTAGAGATCACCCACCGGCTTGACCATGTGGAGGCCTTGATCGGGGATGGCAATTTGGTCGGAACCATGGGGGAGGAGCTGAAGAATGTTGGCGATCTTGAGCGATTGGCAGGCAAAGCGGCTGCGGGACGGATCAATCCTCGTGAAATGCTGCAGGTCCATTACGCGTTGGAAGCGGCGGGTCGTTTGCGCAATGCCTTTGCTAAATGCGCCGGAAGAATGGGGATTGCAGCGGATGGGATCCATGTTCCGGAAGGTCTATCCGTGCGCATTTCGGCAACGATCGAACCGGAGACACCGGTGAATTTGGCGAAGGGCGGTGTTGTTCGTGCGGGCGTGAACAGCGAACTGGACGAATTGCGCCATATCAGTAGCCACGCCAAGGAGCTTTTGCTGGAGGTGCAACGACGTGAGACCGATCGCACCGGGATAAGTTCACTGAAGGTCGGTTTCAATAACGTGTTCGGCTATTACTTGGAAGTTCGGAACGCTCACAAGGCAAAGGTTCCACCGGAGTGGGTGCGCAAGCAGACCTTGGTGGGCGCAGAGCGTTACATCACGGACGAACTCAAGTCGCTCGAAGAAAAGATCCTGAGTGCCGAAGAGCGGATCATGGCTCTGGAAGTCGACCATTTCGCGACCTTGGTAGAGGATGTGGTAGCACAAGTGGGTGAGGTGAGAACACTGGCCATGGCTTTGGCGGAATGGGACGTTCTGCGCGCCTTTGCTGTAAATGCAGTTGCTTGGAAGTATGGTAGACCTGTCATCTCCATGGATCGCCAATTGGATATCCGTGGTGGAAGACACCCGGTGATCGAACAGCAACTGCCGCCTGGCACGGCCTATGTTCCGAACGACTTGCTCCTGGATCCGGAGGACCGGCAACTGGTCATGATCACTGGCCCGAACATGAGCGGGAAATCCGCCTTGTTGAGGCAAACGGCGCTCATTACGCTCATGGCACAGATCGGCAGTTACGTACCGGCATCATCGGCAACCATAGGCCTGGTGGATCGCATTTTCACACGGGTCGGGGCATCGGACAACCTTACGACGGGAGAGAGCACCTTCATGGTGGAAATGAATGAGACCGCTAGCATTCTCAACAATTTGAGCGAACGCAGTTTGGTGCTGTTGGATGAGATCGGCCGGGGCACGAGCACGTATGATGGCATCTCCATCGCATGGGCGATCACCGAATACCTGCACGACCATACCGGCCGCCCAAAAACACTCTTCGCAACGCACTACCATGAATTGAATGAGATGGCGGCCACTTTTCCGCGGGTGCGCAATGCCAACGTGGCCGTGCGCGAGGCCGATGGCAAAGTTCTTTTTCTGAGGAAATTGGTTCCTGGTGGTAGTGATCGCAGCTTTGGGATCCATGTGGCCCAATTGGCCGGCATGCCTGCCCGTGTGCTTGCCCGTGCCCACAAAGTGTTGGCCCATTTGGAGGCTAGCCATAGTGGCGACTTGGGTGCAGCCCCCTCCAACGACGGACCCAAGAACAGTGGACGGGTCAATGCTGAAGGCATAACCCGTGACCTGCAGATGAGCATTTTCCAATTGGACGATCCAGCATTGCAGCGTATCCGGGAAGAGATCGAGACCCTGGACATCAATACGCTTACCCCAGTTGAGGCTTTGTTGAAGCTCAACGAGATCAAACGGATGGTGGTGCCGAAAAGGGCCAGGAAAGTTGAAGGTTGAGGTAGTTGGCAAGTTGGACGTTGAATGTCCACAACCTCTTCAACCCCTCACCTTCTCAACTCAATTTTGCCCATTCCTTAACTCCTACTATATTTGCCGCCCATTGCGAGAGTAGCTCAGTTGGTAGAGCACGACCTTGCCAAGGTCGGGGTCGCGGGTTCGAGTCCCGTTTCTCGCTCAAAGTGCCTTCTTCGGAAGGCATTTTTGCTTTACGACGCATAGGGACGGTAGAGTACCGTTCCTTTGTGTCCAGCTAAGGACCGTAGCGTTGTTCGTCTGGAATGAAAGACCAGAATAATGCCCGGGTGGTGAAATGGTAGACACGAGGGACTTAAAATCCCTTGGTCCGTAAGGGCTGTGCCGGTTCGAGTCCGGCCCCGGGCACCATGGTCCTGCTGATCGAGATAATATGGTTGACTTGAAAAGGACCGGAGCGGGGTCCACTCGGCTGGCCCCTACTCCCAGTGGTTTCTTGCACATGGGGAATGCCATCAATTTTCTATTGACGGAAAAACTGGCTCGAGCATTGGGCTGGAATGTCCGTTTACGCATAGATGACCTGGATGCTGAACGTGTACGGCCGAATTACGTGGAAGATATTTTCCGTTCGCTGGAATGGCTAGGGATCACTTGGGATGAAGGTCCATCCGGTCCGGCTGATCATTATGCCAGTTGGTCCCAGCAACTGCGTTTGGCGCGCTATGGGGAATTGGTCGAGGCATTGCACCATGGAGGGCACCTCTACGGATGCACCTGTACTCGCTCACAATTGCGAACAGTCGCAACTGATGGGCGCTATCCAGGAACCTGTCGAGAGGCGGGTCAAACAATAGACGATCCGGATAGTACGTGGCGGCTACGAATACCGGAAGGCACGATCGTAAGGGTGAATACGCTTCAAGGGGAAGTGTTGGAAGTGGACCTGGCCCTGACCATGGGCGATCCTGTGGTTCGGCATCGGATGTCCGGCCAGGCGAGTGGTCGTGTATCCTACCAGATCGCATCCTTGGCGGATGACCTGGACTTCGGGATCACCCACATTGTTCGCGGTGCGGACTTGCTCCCATCGACGGCCTGCCAGTTGCACCTTGCTAAATTAGTGGGGTTGAAGTCGTTCGAGGCGGTCAGCTTCCATCACCATGACTTGGTCTTAGGCCCAACTGGCGATAAATTGTCCAAGACCGAAGGGGCTACTTCACTGAGCTCGTTGCGGGCACGAGGGGTCAGCACGAAAGTACTTCATCGCCAAGCCGATACGTTGGTAGAAAAGCTGCTCAACTCCTGAATCCGCGTACGATCTCCCGACGCGCGCGCACCCCCTCGGCAGTCCGTTGCAATGCACCGCGATCCACTAATGCGTCAACATCACGCTGAAGCGTCTTGTTCGACACTCCTGCGTAGAGACGAGCCAGTTCCGGGTCCAATTGGGAGATCATGCCTATGGCCGTCGGTTCCTGTTCCTCGTAAAGCCCAAGCAAAAGTGCTCGATGACGCTCCATGACCGGACCTTTTTCCCCAAGGAGAAGGTTTTCGACATGGGCACGCCATTGACCATGGGTCTGTGCATTCCGGATCGCTCCGACAAGTTCCTTTAAACCGTCCAACAGGCCGCGTAGGCTATAGGCCAAGAATGGAATGGGATCGCCCATGCCTTGGGCAGCATGGCCGATCTGTCGCAAGAACTCCGGACGTGACCGATGGTAATGGACCGCGGTCAAGTGGGTCCACGCACCGGCAAGTCCACCTATTGCCAAAAGATGCTGCCCCACGAGACCGGCAACCCGATAGCCCGCTGATCCAAAAGGCTGGATCCAAGCTAGATACAGTTCGGCGATCATGCTTCTGAGCAACGCGTAATGAGGAGCTTCTTCTGGTGCCGGCGGCGCTAGATCAGGGCTGGCCAACCAGTCACACAGCTCCATCATGAACAGCGGGATCATCTCGGACGGGACTCCGGGCAGTTCACCCGGACCCATGGGTCCATTGCGCCATGCATTTGTTGGTGCAACATTCGGGGTGCGTCCCAAAGCGGATCGGTAGCCCAATATCCTTTCTGGGGACAAACTCGGAACGGAGGTGGCGAATTCCAATTGAAGGCTTGTAAGAGCATCTCGGAAATGATCCACATCCTCGATCTCTTGTGCGCGAGTTGATGGCACCTTGGAACGACCCTCCACGTACATGAGCAGTTGTTCAGCGCGCAGTGTCGAGCCGTCCAGCGCTACGCGGGCCAAAAGTCCGTATGCGTTCAACTCCAGGTCCAAGGATCGGCTTTCCATAGGTGGCAATGGTGCCCCGCGAAGGGTTTGGACCAATGCCATGCATTCACCTAAAAGCAGCCAGAAAGAAGGCGGGGCTTGCTTAAGTTCGGTCTTGAATCGTATCCAAGTAATTGTCTCGTCGAATGGCCCCATGAATGTCCAAAGGTCCTGCATTTTGAAATGGTTGATTCCTAGTTGACTGGACTCATCATCAACATAGAAATGTCCATACCCATGTCCCCGTAGATGCCACACGGTATGTCGCCAGTGTTGGCACTGGTTCTGCCGACCATCATCCTATTAGTTATCAAGAGGTATGATCGCCTAGCGCTGCCCACCAAAAGTCAATCCGGAAACGGGGAGTGTTCGCAGTCCCGCAGTGCTGCCGGGACGGCCCCGGTTATCCGGAGTCTCCAATGCTTTTCGAAGCAATTCGTGGATCGAGCTTTCGCCAAGCTTGCCCCCCTTCGTGAAGAACAAAATTCCGAGCTCGTAGATGGGGCTCGGCGATCCATCGACCAGGGCATCACCCTATACCCTCCCGTTCAAAAGAGCGATCAAGGTGATCAAAGCAGCGAAAGTCCCAAGGATCATCGCACCCAATGCGAAGCCCTTCCCGGACCATTCGTACCGTCGTCCTTTTCGCAAGGCGATCGCGGCGATCACCAAGGTGGCCACAACGGCGATCACCAGGATCACCGCATTCGTTCCCAGGATCCCATAGGCAACAGTTGCCAAGGCGAGAATGAACGCGGGCACGGCCCATTTGTTCCACACCTTAGGGGGCCTTTCCTCTTGGGTTTGAGAGGCTGGGGTCACTTTGCTCGCATTGGTCTGTCGCTCGTTGCCGAGCGATCCACCCGACTGGCTGGACTGGACCATGGCAATTGGTTCATTTTGGATCGAAAGGTTCCTTTCCACCTGAGCAAGTTGCGCTCCTTCGGGAATGGCCATGGCCGATTTAGGTTTAGCTAGTCTCTTCCACGTAGCCTCACGTCGTCCTGCTTTTGGAATTTGCGTTTCTACGACTTTTGGGAGTGGGAAGGTGGTTTGGCGTAAGGTAGATTCCTTCGACCTGATGCCGAGGTCCACATGCCAACCCCCACGGTGTTGCCGCTTCTGGAAACGCCCTTCGTGGACCCGCGGTTGCTGGGTTGAGCAGGCCGCCAAGAGGAGGGCCATGAACAATACCCAACGCGATCGGACCCAATAGTTAGCCTTCATTTGCGGCTCAAGGTAGTTCGAAGGGTGGGGCGCACGACCGCGCAAGACCCCACGCTTCCCACACTAGCCGGTTCAACTTTCCACCAGTTGGAACAGATCACCATCGAACAATCCTTTGTCGCTCATTTTAAGGTGAGGGATCACGAGCAAGGCCATGAAGGAGAGGGTCATGTATGGTGCCCCAAGTTTGCTCCCTAATTCCTTCGCTTCCTTATCCATGGCCGAATATGCGTCGGCCACTGTATATGCATCCGCATCGGTCATGATCCCTGCAACCGGTAGGGGAAGGATCCGATGGTGTGCCCCGTTCGCTAAGCTGATCCCACCCTTTTCGTGGATCACGAGGTTGATCGCAGCACAGAGGTCGTTATCATTCGTTCCCACAGCAACGATGTTGTGGCTGTCATGCGCTACACTTCCCGCAATGGCCCCTCGTTGCAGCCCGAAATTGGTGATCCAACCTACGGCAGGCGCTGCATCGCGGTACCGGTTCACAACGGCGATCTTCAGTAGGTCCTTCGTTGGGTCGGCCACACAGGCGTTATTCTGGACCGTTGGTGGTATCCACAGCTTTTTGGTGATCAATTGACCATCCAGTGCTTCGATCACAAGCAAGTCCTTGTTCGTGGCCGCAATGCGGAATTGATCCGGTTGTTTTGGGCTGCAGGTGAAGAGGTTAGGTCGTTCACTGGAGACGCGTTCGATCAGCGAGCGGCCTTCTTCAGCAACCACTTGGCCTTGGATCCAGGTTCTCTTCACCTTGAAATTGACGAGGTCTTCCAAAAGGATCAGGTCCGCGTGATCGCCTACTTGCAATTGACCGACCGGTAGTTCGTAGTGGATGATCGGCGCCAGGCACGCAGCATGCAACACATCGAAGAGGTCGATCCCATGGGCAACGGCGCGCGCACAAAGGCTGTTGATATGCCCTTCAACTAAACTGTCCGGGTGTTTATCGTCGCTGCAGAACATCATGCTTCCGGCGTGGTCCACTAATAGCCCGATCAAAGCATCGAAGTTCTTGGCGGCACTGCCCTCGCGAATGAGGATCTTCATGCCATGGCCCAACTTATCCAAAGCTTCTTCCGCCGTGAAACACTCATGATCAGTGCTTATCCCGGCTGCGATGTATTGCTTGGCCATTTCACCACGAAGCCCGGGAGCGTGACCATCCACCGGTTTCCCGAGCCGGTGGGCGTGTGCGATCTTTTTCAGTACCTCCGGGTCTTTGTTAAGCACTCCCGGGAAATTCATCATTTCGCTCAGATACACGATCTCTGTTCGTTCCAACAGTTCGCCCACTTGGTCAGCATCCACCAGTGCACCGGCGGTCTCGAAGGTGGTGGCCGGCACGCAACTCGGTGCTCCGAAAAAGAAGTGGAATGGAACCCGTTTCCCGTTGTTGATCATGAAATCAACACCCGGTACACCCAGCACATTCGCGATCTCATGAGGGTCGCTGATGGTGGCTATTGTACCGTGCACCACGGCTAGCCGCGCAAATTCACTTGGAATGAGCATGGAGCTCTCCACATGCACATGTGCATCGATGAAGCCGGGTGTCAAATATCCATCGACCGGTCCAATGATCTCTGTAATGGAGGCGATCCGTCCATCTTCGATCACGACTTGGGCTGGAAAGATCCTTTTGGAGGGAATATCAACGAGGTTTCCGGTAATGCGCTGCTTTGCCATGTGCGGCGCGAAGGTCGCAAAGGGTTTGGAATTGCGATCCGAAGTAGTGCCAACTTTGAACGACCATGACCGATGGATCTTACAAGAGCAAATCACCATGAAGAGAAGCGGACCGTCACAATTTCAACTTTTCGCAGCGTGCTGTTCGCTATTGGGCTGAAGAGCAATTAAATTACCATCGTCCCGTGAATGGAAGCAACCATGCTGAAACGATCAACCATCCTGTTTTCCGGAATGATGTTCGGCTATGCCCTTCTAGGCAGCGTGGTGTTCACGGGCGTTTGCTTGAGCAAACAACTGGTCGGTAAATGGTTGGTGGTGCAAGTCTTTAGTGTCGACCTACCGGCTGCAAATCCTCCTATATCACTTGAATTGGACAAGTATGGTAAATTGATCGGTCGATCCAGGTGTGGTGTATTCACCGGCCAATGGAGCACGGGTCAAAGCGCTCTGCGTTTCAAGGGATTGATGCCATCTGCATGCGAATGCGGCGAGGCAAGGCAGTTGGAGCAAAGCCTGATCCGGGCAATGGGGACTGCGGAGCAACACAGGTTGGACAAGAACGGGCTCGTGCTAATGCACAACGGTAAAGCAGTGGCCAAGCTGGTTCATTCACGAACGTGAACCGAATTCCGTAGCTCCAAGGGCGCTTGCTCGTGCAACGTTACGCCCCGACCAGATCTGTGAACGTTCTAGCTGCCGAACATTTCCTTCACCCGCTCAAAGAACCCCTTGTCCTTCGCGGATGGTTTGGGTTGAAAGCCGCTGCTGTTGCGCAGTTTTTCCAAGGCCGCCTTCTCGTCCTTGTTAAGGTCGGTTGGGGTCCAAACGGCTACGTGCACCAACAGGTCGCCGTGACCGTGGTGGTTCAAATGCGGTAGACCCTTTCCCTTCAATCGCAAGGTGTGATTGCTTTGGGTGCCGGGCTCGATCGTCACTTTGGCCTTTCCTGTTACCAAGGGTACCTCGATCTTGGAACCTAGTGCTGCATCCACCATGTTGATGAACACTTCGTGATGAAGGTTCTGTCCGTCACGACGCAGTTCCGGGTGCTTTTCCTCCTCGATCACCACGAGCAGATCGCCAGGAATACCTCCAGCGGGTGCGTCGTTGCCCATGCCGCTTACGTTAAGCTGCATGCCTTCCTCAACACCGGCTGGCATCTTGATCGGGACTATGACCTCCTCACGGATCAGTCCATTCTCATCACTGCCGGGTGCTCGTTTGGTTACGGAACGGCCCATGCCACCACAAGCGGGGCAGGTGGTAACCGTTTGCATTTGTCCGAGGAAAGTGCTTTGTACCCGCCTTACCTGTCCATTTCCACCGCAGGTACTACAGGTGCCGTATTCGCTGCCTTTGGCACGGACCAGCTTGGTCACCTTTATCTTCTTGTCGGCACCGTGTGCGATCTCTTCCAGGGTCAGTTTCAGGCGCACGCGCAGGTTGCTGCCTTTCACAGTGCGGCCACCACCTTCGCCACGCTGGCCGAAGCCAGAGAACGCACCGCCTCCTCCGAAAATGTCGCCGAACTGGGAGAAGATGTCGTCCATGTTCATGCCACCGCCATGGGGGCCACCACCGAATCCTCCGGGTGCGTTGTGGCCGAATCGGTCGAACTTTGCACGCTTTTCGGGGTCGCTCAGGATCTCGTACGCACCGGCCGATTCCTTGAACTTGTCCTCCGCTTGGTGATCACCGGGGTTCTTGTCCGGGTGGTGTTTGATCGCCTGTTTGCGGTACGCCTTCTTGATCTCTTCAGCAGTGGCATTTCGGCCCACGCCGAGGACCTCATATGGATCTTTCTTGCTCATGTGTTCTACACTGGTGGTTCGTTGTGGCGTTTCAGTCGACGTATACGTCGACGTTACTCGCCTACTACGACCTTGGCATAGCGGATCACTTTGTCGTTCATGGTATACCCGTTCTCCACCACATCCAACACTTTGCCTTTTAGATCGGGGCTTGGCGCGGGTGCCTTGGTAATTGCTTCGTGCAATTCGGGATCGAACGGCTCGCCTTTAGCGTTCATGGCTTTTACACCCTGTGCGGAAAGCAGATTCATGAATTTATGGCGTATCAGTTCCATACCTTGCTTTACCGCTTCGGGATCATTCACGTTGGCATTGTTGGCGGACGCGCGATCCATATCATCCAAAACGGGCAACAGGTTGGTGATCGTCCCTGACCCGGCCATTTGCAACAGTTCCAATTTCTCTTTGGCCGACCGTTTGCGGAAATTATCGAACTCGGCGAAGAGTCGCAGGTTCTTATCGTTCAACACCGAGATCTCACTTTGTTTGGTTTCCAAGTCCAATGCGAGCTGCTCCAGTTCGGTAAGTTGGGGTGCCGTTTCGGCCTGTGGTGCATCTGCCGTGGTGTCAGCGTTGTCAGTGTCTAACTGTTGGTTCGCCATTTCGTCCAAGAAATTTGCGGTCGTTTCTTTATTCTGGTGTTCTTTCTCCATCGGGGTTTTCGCCTTATCGCTACTGCGGAACGGGTTCTTGAATGCCATCGTTGATCTCCGTGCCGCTGATCGGCGCAGCCGTGAGGCAAGGAGGGTGCCACGCCGATCTCCATGGACAGGATGGCAGTGTCGGTTCTACTTCAAATGGAAAAGCCCTAGCATCGCTGCCAAGGGCTTCACCGAAGATCTAGGTAGTTTACAAACTCTTCACGTGCTTGTCCAACTCTTGGTGCAACGCAATGCCTCGGAGATTCTTGGCGATGATGATGCCATTAGGGTCGATCAAGAAGCTCATGGGAATTGAACTTACCCCGTAGAGTTGCGCACCTTTGGATTGCCAGAATCCCA
>Ga0209063_1000531_pt1 | contig 25058 bp, 22 predicted proteins | sample KloWWTmeKNB19Kit_FD_187177 | JGI IMG/M metagenome (GOLD analysis project Ga0209063, IMG submission 187177) | Active sludge microbial communities from Klosterneuburg, Austria, studying microevolution and ecology of nitrifiers - Klosterneuburg... | ecosystem: Engineered > WWTP > Aerobic digester >... | reverse complement strand
ATCCCCAGATCCGAACTGGCCAGAAAAGCGATAGGACCCTTGTTCGGGCGCATGGTCCAATCCTCACTTTGGGAGAACAGGTCGATGTTGAAATGGATATTCCCGATGTAGCATGAATTCCCGATCACCAGCGGATACTTTCCGTTCCATTCGTAATTCCCCGGATCATCAATGGTGATGTCGAACCCTTCGCCATAGGCATGTGCCAGGAAGTTCAGGATGGAGACCCCACCCTCGATCAGGGTTCTAACAGAATCTGCTGCTGCTGTGGAAAATGTACTCGACGAACTCTTTCTGAACCGCCAATACTGGGCACCGAACGAGGTGTTGTCATCGGCAAATGGCTCCAAACTTCGAAGGCTGTAGGCGAGCAGTTCTTGCTCATTTGCGTTGAAACCACCACTCAAATGGGATACGTTCTTCATCCAGGCATCCACCGGCTGGTGCTCGAACTCATTCACTTTGTCCAAATAATCGAACACCTGTTGTTCGGTGAACGCACTCAACCGACCGACCGGAATATCCATACGACGTGCATCGAAATTCAATCCCATCGTGAAACACTGGTCACAAGGAGGCCAACCATAGGTGGGCACCAGACAACGTTCGTACGCACCATTATTGGGTACCACTGGGTTCCTGAAGCCATCGCCGAAACTACCTCCACCGTAATTCGTGACCACTGATTTACCGATCAAGAAAAGACCTTGTGGCTGGGTTGTCCAAGTGTCCAGCGCGAACTTGCACCAGCCTCTAATGGCTTGCGCATTCTTGGGCACACCACCGCCGAATTGATCGTAGAGTTCGTCTATATCAGCAAGGATGGTAGGCCTCGGTTGCAGCGCTGTTGTTGCCCGGTATGTGGCATAGGCGGTTGCACCGTTCCAAAGGCTTCTATGGGCCACGATCATTACAGCGGAGTCCGGGTCCACTGCGCTGTAATCGACAAAGTAGCCATTGCCATTCACCGGTGAAAGTCCGGAGATCACACGAACTGTTTGTGTAGCAAAAAGGAATGAATGCGTGGTGGCACTGTCCAGGTCCACAGGCAGGAGAGCGTCCCACGTTGGACCTGCCAAGGTCGGTTCGATCCTCCGCGTTGTATCCCCGCCGGTGTACAGCACGGGCGTCCCGGTAAAGGTGGGAATAGCAACACGTGCCACAGTTTCACCGGACACGTTCGGTACCCAAAAGTCCAATGGTCCTGCTGCAATGGATACCAAGTCGCGCGGGTACCTGACATGAATGTTGGCCGGTGCTTGGAAGTCGCGGTACGTCGCCGTTAAGCCCGTAGTGAGATCATGCGGGACACGGAAGCGTAAATCCAAATTGTTGACCAGGTCCGAACTAGGCAATTGGAACGACTTGCGAAGAACTTGCGAGCCCGTGAAGATGGTATCCAGTTCAGTGATCGAGAAGCCCGCTCCCCGCTGGATCTGCAGATGATGGTTGGGCACTCCGAAACTGGCAGAACTTTGAGCGGCGACGGTAACATTCACTCGCGCCAAGGGTGCATCCGGGCCGATATAAGCTCTTGGTGTAAGAGTAAGTCGTGTGGTCTCCACATCGGGTCCTTCGGTGAACAAGGGTGCTCCACCATACCCTTCACTGGCGATCATAAGGCCACTGGTGTAGCCGTATTGACCATCATCCAGACCATGCCAATAGAAATTGGACATGATCGTGTTGGCCAAACCCCAAACCCACGGTTTCGCTGTGTAACTGGCCAGGTCGGGGTTGGCATAGGCCAACACGCGTTCCTTCTGCACGTTGGGGTCGCTATCCCAGGTCAGGAAATAATGGATGGTATCGTTTACAAGGCTATACCAAGGGTTCGCGTGTTCTTGCGGGCTGGCGAACATCCGTGTATCGATCCAGCCATCGTTCTTACGACCGATGAATTCGATATAGTCGGCACCGTTCAGTACGCCGTCCTCACCGCCATGGATGTAGATCGGGACCTGCTTCTCGCGTCCAAAGAGCATGAGATCATCCAGCTCCACGGAGCCGAGTGGGAATCCGGCTGTGGCCAATGCTGCGGAGTCGATGCGGTATGCACCGTCGGCATACACATCAAATCGCCAATACTGATTGTCATGGTCGATCCACTCATTGCCATAGGTGAACTGCCCGAACGAGGCGGTTGCTTGGAGCACAGCGATGGCAAAAAGTACCGGTCGTACCATCAGGATGATTTCTTGAACAGGTCGAATTTCAGCGAGAAGATGTTCGAGTACAGCGACGCGCCGCCACTGCCGATATTGGAAAGTGCGTAGTCCAGCGTGAAGCTCTTGATCTTCAGCCCCAAGCCGATGTTCGGTTGCACGCTGAGATTCCGCTTATCGTTCACATCCGTAATGTACTGCATGTTGGATATGCCAGTGCGCACGTAGACAACGCCTGCATAACCGAGTTCAAGGCCCACGCGGGGATCGGTACTGAAGGTGCTGGTCTTGATCAGTGTATTGCGTTTGCCATCGAAGGTATTCTCAAGGTCCAAAGCGACGATAAGGTCGAACTTCTTGGCGAACTTGAATTCACGCGCCACGCCGAGCATCAATCTTGGCAAGGTGAGCTCAACGCTGTTCACAGGAATATCGTTGTTGGTCTGTTGGAAAACCTCCACGGTGCGTTCGTCCAGCGAATAGCTCCACGCGTTGAAGGTACTTGTGACGTCACGGGCCACCGCACTTATGCGCCATTGGTTGCGTTGGTATTGCAAGCCTGCATCGAGGCCGAAGCCCCAAGCCTTTCCGAAACCACCTACGCGGCGGTAGATCACTTTGGCACTACCTCCCACTTGAAGGCCGGGGATGCGCAATTTGCGTGCGTAGGAAATGAGGAATGCATGGTCCGCGGTGCTGAAGGATGTGATGCGATCATAATCGATGTTGCCCGATGGATCGATGAGGTCTATGGTATTGGGGATGTTGTCGATCCCGAAGCGGATAAAGCTGAAGCTGATGGTGCTCAACGAATCGATCGGTTTGGCCACACCGATGTAGTCGTACTTGGCGATCCCTGCAAAGTACTCGCTGTGCATGGCCCCTATCTGCAGGTCGCCCTTCACCCCAAGCAAACCGGCCGGGTTCCAGTACCCACTGGTAACGTCGTTCGTGACCGCAGTGAAGGCATTGCCCATCCCCAATGCTCTTGCCCCTACACCAACGGCAAGGAATTCGTTGCTGTACTTGGGTGCGTCCTGTGCGAATGAAAGCGAGCCGATACCCGAAATGGTACAAAAGAGAATGAGTATGCGTAGCACCTTCACGTTCGGGAACATCATCTTTTTGCTGTTGAATAGACGCAGCTTATAACTCCGGGTGGCCTCGATCATTGTTCCGAAATTTACCAACTTCCTTCGGTTGCCGATCAAGCTGGTAATTTGGCGGCCCCGAAATGGCCATCCTCCCCCGTCTACCGGACCTACTAACGACCGCGAACCTATGCTGCGGGGTATTGTCCGTAATACTTGCCACCCAAGGAGAGCTAACAAGCGCCTGTTGGCTGGTTTTCGCGGGTGCATTCTTCGATGTGCTGGATGGTTTTGCAGCGCGTGCATTGGGCGGTGGCACACCCTTAGGTGCGCAGTTGGACAGCATGGCGGACATGATCACCTTCGGTATGGCGCCGGGCATGATCGCCGCCATTCAGCCCTACAATGCCTTGCTGGCTTATGTGGGAAGCACGGAGCGGAGCGACTTCGAACTCTTGAGCGAGCCTTTATGGATGGCCATTGCCTGCGCCATGGTCATTGCGATCGCTTCGGCTTGGCGCTTGGCCAAATTCAACAATGACGATCGGGAAACAACAGGGTTCTTCGGCTTGGCCACCCCGGCGAACGCCTTGCTCTGGGCCTCGTTCGGGTTGATCTCCTTGGGCGTGGGTATCATGCATGGCCCCATGGCATCGGGACCCGAGTTGTTGATCACGGAACTCACTGCTTCCGCCCCGGCGAAACTGGTACTGGCCGTTGCACTTGGCATTCTCATGCTTTCGGATCTTTCATTGCCGGGACTCAAGTTCAAACACTACCGATGGAAGGGGAACGAAGTGATCTACATCCTGCTTGGGCTGGGTGCAGTGCTGATCATGCTCTACGGAATTCTGGCCGTGCCATTGATCATGCTGGTGTATTTGGCAAGTCCTATTTGGGGCAAGGTCTTCAGTATGCCTACATCTTGATCCGAGCAGTACCTCCAACCTGTTCCATACCTTCGCTCGGCCAAAAAGGCCCTACTCGCACCTAGATGAAAAGCTTCCGCGCCTCGATCGATGTTATGCCTCACGACAACCTGTTGGACCCGCAGGGTAAAGCAGTAGGCGACAGTATGCCGAACTTGGGTCTGGACATGATCTCCAAAGTAAGGATCGGCAAACACATTACGCTGATCGTGGAAGCCAAGGACAAAAAGGCCGCAGAAGCCAAGGTGGAAGAGGCTTGTCAGAAACTGCTCGCCAACAAGGTGATGGAGAAGTATGAGTTCGCTGTTGAAGGCTAAAAGAGTAACGGGTATAGTACCAGGTACATGGTACGCAGTGATCGGCACTTTACTCAGTACCAGGTACTCTCTACTAAGCCTTCTTCCTTAGCACGAAATTCTTGCCCAAGTATTTTTCACGCACTTCGGGGTCGCTCGCCAATTCCTCGGCTACGCCTTGCTTTAGAATGCGGCCTTCATAGAGCAAGTATGCCCGATCGGTGATGCTCAGGGTTTCCTGCACGTTGTGGTCCGTGATCAGGATCCCGATGTTCTTCTCCTTCAGTTTGGCAACGATGCTTTGGATGTCCTCCACGGCAATGGGGTCCACGCCGGCGAAGGGTTCGTCCAATAGGATGAAGCGTGGTTCCGTGGCCAACGCACGGGCGATCTCGGTCCTTCTGCGCTCTCCACCACTGAGCACATCACCGAGGTTCTTACGCACATGTGTAAGGCTGAATTCATCCAAGAGCGATTCGAGCTTTTCGGCTTGCTCCGCCTTGGTCCGATCGGTCATTTCCAGGATCGCACGAATGTTGTCCTCCACGCTCAATTTACGGAACACACTGGCCTCTTGTGGCAAATAGCCGATCCCATTCTTGGCCCGTTTGTACATGGCCATGGTGGTAATGTCATCTGAATCGAGGAACACCTTTCCTTGATCGGGTTTCACCAACCCAACGATCATGTAGAAAGTGGTTGTTTTTCCAGCCCCGTTCGGACCCAGCAGTCCCACGATCTCTCCTTGTTCCACTTGCACGCTCACACCGTTCACGACGGTGCGGCGCTTGTATTGTTTGAAAACATTTTCAGCACGCAGCATGTTAGAAGGTCACGTTCATCATGAACCGAAAGGCCCATAGTTTGGTGTTGGGGTGGTCCAAGTAAGCAATACGACGAACGGCATCCACACGGATGAATTTGAAGATGTTCTCGATGCCTGCGCTCACTTCCACGAAAGGGCCGCCACTAAGGTCGTACATGAACGGGAGAAGTTCCATTTCATTGCGGTTCTTGTCGTCCAAGCTACCCCAAACGGCCTTCGCCCCGACCACCTCACGCCACTTCAACTTGCGGAAGAACGGTACACGATTGAAGAATAGGCCATCGAAGTGATGATCCAACTCTCCACTCACGAACCGGTCACTGATGAACTCGAAGAAATTCATGGTATTGAACGAGCCTTCGGTGTTGTAGAACGTTTCGTTGCCCGCGTGGATGATCAACAAAGGATACGGCAGCGTGCCGAAGACCTTTCCTGTTGTAAGGGTATAGCGGAAAAAGCCCAGTGCTCCGACCTGCACTCGCTGCTGCACCCGGGCCAGTAGGTTGGTGTAGTCGTATGCACCGTTCAGCAGCCCCTTGAAACCGTGGGTATATTGAACGCTGAGGACGGGGAAGCGCGTGCCGAGACTGACCCTGGTAAAATCGCCGGAAACGTACTTCTCTTTGAATGCGAACCGTGTTCCGAAAACAACTTCCGCAGTTGTGATGCTGTTGATCAACTGGGGTTGGCGTTCATCATCAAAACCGACATAGGCCAACGTGCCACGTGCGTAGAGGGTCCGGTGTAAGAGCATGAGCGAACTGCTGAAACCCATGAACCACTCTCGTTCCAGTTGCACCCTGTACTCATCAACCAAAGTGAGCTTATTGTTGGGTGTTCGTCGGAAGGCGGAAGAAAGGATGTTATCCTGCCGGAACGCATTGGTGCTTTGGCCAAGTTGCTCAATGTCGCGTTTGAAATAGGCACCCAGGATCATGCGCGGTTCCTTGGAAATGAAACCACGGCCGCCGAAGCTGAACTTGAACTCCTGGTCCTTGGTACCATAAGCCCCGTAGGCTTCGAATTCCAAGGTCTTGCTGAACAGACTGCTTGTACGTGCGCCCATGCGGAACCGATGTCCTTCAACGGGATTGAAACTGTAGATCGTGAAATATGGCCCAAGCTCTAAGTAATTTAGCGGGTAATAGCCGGTAACCACGGTATTGACGATATCGAGATAGGTCCGGAAACGTGGGATCGACTTCATGGTATCCACCATGTGGTAGATCGCGTACTCCTTGGCCGATAGCGGCACATGCCGATGGGTGTCCCAATAATCGGCCCCTAAGCTCAAGGGGGCAATGTCCATTACGACTTCCTCGGCCCCTGAGTAGAACTCATCAGATCGAAACGCATTGATCTCGAAATTCTGATACGTGGCCGTGCGTCGTCCATAGAGACCTTGCACCTTGTTCTTATTGGGTTTACCGGTATCCTTCTTGGCGTTCAGGTCCACGACAAGTTCATCCTTGGTCAGCATCCAGACTTCGTTCTGCACCTGTTCATACTCCTGCTGAACCTTGAAACTTTCCACGAAATTGAGGTTGGCACCTTGGGCGATCCCGGCTTCGATCCGATGCACGGCATAGGTGGTATCATTGATCCACATTTCGCCCTTGAAGGCGAGCTCTTGGACCCGTTTGGGGTTGAATTCCAACTTATAGCACCAGTACTTACCGACGTAAGCGCTATCGGTCAAATAGTAATCGTAGAATCCCTTACCTCCATCGGCGATCGGGCTCACGAAATTCCGTCCGAAGATCACTAGGAAATTATCGTAGATGTTCACGTTCTGGTACATGTCGCCCATGAATTGTGAAACGCTTTCATTCTCCACCCCGCTCACCTTGGTCCCGTGTATGAACTCCTTTCGGGTCTTGGGTTGTTGGCGGTAATACACGTCCGAAAGGGTCTCCGTCATGAAGATCGGCAGGTACGGCTTGGAGTCGGTGCTATCGATGTTTTCAAAAATGAATGCGAAGGGTTTGAAGAGTTTCTTTTGGGTGAATTCCTCGGTAATGTTGTTGAGGTCGAACTCCACCTTGTTATAGGCTTCGTAATTGTAGGCTTCCAGCTTCTCCCGATTGTTGGTAGGCTTGTGCTGGACCACTCTACGCAAGATGGTGAACGCCGGATTTTCGTCAGGTGGCCGAATGATCACCTCTGTCAATTCCACTGAACTGGGTTGTAGTGCGATATCGACCACCTGTGCCTTGTCCTTCTTCACAGCGAAAGTGCGCGGTAGGTAGCCCACGAAGCTGGCCCGAATGGAGTCCGTAGCATAGTAGGTTTCGAAAGCGTACTTGCCCTCCATATCGGAAGTGGTGCCGATCCTGCTATCGATAAAAGCGATATTCACGAATGGCAGGGTCTCGCCGGTTTTGGCATCGGTCACACTTCCGGAAATACGCGTGGTCTGGGCCGAAGCATGTAGCCCTATCAACAAGCCAAGGGCGATCAGGAACCGTTTGTACACTGCGGTCCTGACCATTATTTCACCATGCCGGGAATAGCCGCGATCGAGTTGCGCTGCCGTCGTTCCATATGCCGTAAGGTACGAGCGGAGAGTAGGATACCGAACTCGTACAAACCCATCAATGGCAAAGCGACAACGACCTGGCTCACCACATCAGGAGGCGTTAAAATGGCGGAAATGATCAAAAGGCCAACAAAAGCGTGTTTTCGATACGTTCGGAGAACAGCAGGACCCACGATACCTGCTTTTGTAAGGAACAGGATCACCAACGGCATCTCGAATACCACCCCGGTCCAAAGGGTAACGGAAGTAACCATGGAGATATAGCTATCGAGCGCCACTGTGTTGTGTACGGAAGCACTCACTTGGTAGGTTCCGAAGAACTGGATGCTTAGGGGTGCGAGTACAAAATAACCAAAGGCCACACCCAGAAGGAACAGTACAGTGGCGAAGCCCACCATTCCCCGAAGGGACTTGCGTTCGGAGGGGTGCAGGCCGGGGCCGATAAAGCGCCAGACCTCCCAGATGATGTAAGGGAAAGCGATAATGAGCCCGACCACGAAGGACACCATGAGATGGGTGAAGAACTGCCCGCTCATACTGATGTTCTGAAGATCTAGCGCCAAATTCCCCGGACACAAACTATCGTTCATGCCAATTGCTCGACCCAAGGCGCAGAAAGCACGGTACGTAATGAATGTGGGCTCCTTCGGCACCAGCACGATCTTGTCGAATACAAAGTCCTTTGCAATGAATGCTGCGGTCATGCCGACAGCAATGGCCATGGCACTGCGCACCAAGGTCCAACGGAGCTCTTCCAGATGCTCCAGGAAAGTCATTTCCGGACTATTGTTGGGGGTAGCCAATGGTGTGGGGCGTGCGCTGGCCCAAAGATAACCGGGGCAAAAGGTAGTAAGGGAGGTTGTTTGGTTGAAGGCTGTTCCGGGAGGTGGCCCGGAATGACAGGTTGTGGGGTTGTGGGTCGGGGGTTTGCTATTGGCTTCCAGCTACTAACTAGTTGATCCGCCGAGAACAAATAGCCAGTAGCCAACAGCCACAGGCCACTGGCAAAGGACTCTCGTGAGCCGTTCGGCCCGGTTCCTCGGGTCTTAACAAAAGATGGTCTGATCTTGTTGTCGCCAGCAACTTCAGATATGCTACATTTAAGCATTCAAATACCAAAGACGCGGTCCCGCTCCGGTCGCACAGATCATGATCAACGTAGAGACAACACCCAAGGATGCCCTAGAGCAATTCTTCGGATTTACCAAGTTCAAAGGTGAACAAGAGTCCATTATACAAAGCGTCCTCGACGGGAAGAACACCTTTGTAATAATGCCCACCGGCGGCGGAAAGAGCCTTTGCTACCAGCTGCCGGCCCTAATGAGCGAGGGCACTGCGATCGTGGTGAGCCCGTTGATCGCTCTTATGAAGAACCAGGTCGATGCCATCCGTGGGTTCAGCTCCGAGGAAGGCATAGCGCACTTTCTCAACAGTTCCCTTACGCGGAATGAATCCATGCGGGTCCGCGAAGACATCAAGGCCGGCCGCACGAAGATCCTGTATGTAGCCCCTGAGAGCCTGACGAAGAAAGAGAACGTCGAATTCCTCAGTGAGATCAAGATCAGCTTCTTCGCGATCGACGAGGCGCATTGTATCAGTGAGTGGGGCCATGATTTCCGCCCGGAATACCGTCGCTTGCGCACGATCTTCGACGAGATCAAGCGCGTACCTGTTATCGCCCTTACCGCTACGGCCACAGAGAAAGTACAGGAGGACATCCTGAAGAACCTCGACATACCAGGAGCTGTCACCTACAAGGCTTCCTTCAACCGGCCGAACCTGTATTACGAGGTACGCCCCAAGCGTGATGTGGCCCGGGAGATCACCCGGTTCGTGAAACAACATAGCGGTCGCAGCGGGATCATCTATTGCCTCAGCAGAAAGAAGGTGGAAGAAGTTGCTGAGACCTTGAGCGTGAACGGGATCAAAGCCTTGGCCTACCATGCAGGTATGGATGCCTCCCAACGTGCCCGACATCAGGACATGTTCCTGATGGAAGATGTGGACGTGATCGTGGCCACCATCGCCTTCGGGATGGGTATTGACAAGCCGGATGTCCGATTCGTGATCCACCACGACATTCCTAAAAGCCTAGAGAGCTACTATCAGGAAACAGGACGTGGTGGCCGCGATGGAGGTGAAGGCAAGTGCGTGACCTTCTATAGTTACAAGGACATCGAGAAGTTGGAGAAATTCCTTCAGGGGAAACCTGTGGCCGAGCAGGAGATCGGCAAACAGCTGTTGCAGGATACCGTGAGTTACGCCGAGACCAGCATGTGCCGTCGCAAGTATCTGCTTCACTACTTCGGTGAAGAAATGAAGGGCAACGATTGTGGGAATTGCGATAATTGCTTGGACCCGCAAGCCACATTCGAGGGCAAAGAAGATCTTGTTCAACTGTTGGAGGCCATTGTGGAAAGCAAGGAAAGACATCGCGCGAAATTCATCTGTGATCTGATCACGGGTACGGAGACTTCCGAGATGAAGACGTACAAGGGCGATGCCATGAAGAGTTACGGCAAAGGCTCAGAGAAGACAACGCAGCATTGGCTTGCTGTCTTGCGGCAGGCTCTTGTGCAAGGCTTCCTGCATAAGGACATTGAAAGCTACGGTAACCTCAGCCTTACGGAACAAGGCAAGAAATACCTGAAAAAGCCGACATCCATCAAATTCGCAGTGGAGCGCGATTACAGCGATGTGGACACGGTCAATGATGAGGGACCGAGTGCACGGACCACAGCGGCCGATGAGCGACTGATGAAAATGTTGCGCGACTTACGCCAACAGGTCGCCAAAAAGCAAAAGCTGCCACCATACGTGATCTTCCAGGATCCGAGCCTGGAGGAGATGACGATGCGCTACCCGATGACCATTGACGAACTAACACAAGTTTCGGGAGTGGGTCCAGGCAAGGCGAACAAGTACGGCAAACCTTTCGTTGAGCTGATCGCAGCTTACGTGGACGAACACGACATCGAACGGGAAGATGAGGTACAGGTCCGTTCCGTGGTGAAAAAGAGCGGCAATAAGGTGCACATCATCCAGAACATCGATAAGCGCTTATCGTTGGAATCGATCGCCAAGGCCAAGGGCTTGACGATGCCCGATCTAATGACCGAGTTGGAGAGCATTGTACAGAGCGGGACCAAGTTGGACATCAACTACTACATCGACGAGCAATTGGAAGCTGATTCGCAGGACGAGATCATGGATTACTTCCGTGAAAGCGAAACGGATGATCTGGAAACGGCCCATCAGGAAATGGACGGATCTTACAGTGAAGATGAATTGCGTTTGGTCCGGTTGCGTTTCATGAGCGAGGTTGCCAACTAAGTTGAGGTTGAGGTTTGAGGGGTTGGGAAGTTGTGGATTGAATTTGTTACCCCCCACTTCTCAATTTCTTCATCAACCATCTTCTCGATCGATCACCTTTCCCCACACCGATGAGCCCGAACGAACTAAGCCTCGTTGCCAAGCACGTTATGAAGTTGCTCGTTGAGCGGCGCTTTGACGAGTTGGAAACCGCAACGAACGGAAAGCGTTTGAGCGCCGATGATATCGAAGGTGCGGTGGACGATATCGGTGGTAAATTGGTGATGCCACCGGAGCCGAGCTGGAAAGACCTTCGGATCACACCTGTGCGCAATTGGCAAGGTGCTTTCGCATTGGTGCTTCAACTCTGGACTGCGAATGGTCGTACCCCGCACTCTGTTGAACTAACGGTACACACGAAGAACGGCGAGCCGGTGATCGAGCTGGACGACATCATTGTTCAGTGATCAGCGTTCCAATTCGGAGACAGCGCCCCACGCCATCATTCCTGCACCTGTAACGAGCGCATCCTCATCGATATCGAATTCTGCACGATGCAAGCCACTGGTGGTCCCCGGCTTATCGGGGCTCCCTGTACCCAAGCGGAAGAAGCAACCTGGCATAACGTGAGTGTAGTAGGCGAAATCTTCCGCACCCATGCGCAGGTCCATGTCCACAATATTCTCGGCACCCATATAGGCCACTGCGGCTTCGCGGATGCGAGCGGTCAATTCCGGATCGTTCTTCACAACGGGTGAACCCTTTACCAAGTTGAAGTCCACATCTCCGCCCATGGCTTGTGCAATGCCCTTCGCCCATTTCGGCAAAAGTGAATGAAGATCTGCCCGCCAATCCTCGTCGAATGTGCGCAGCGTCCCTTCCATGGTAACGAGGTCCGGAACGATGTTGGTTGCTCCGTTGGCGATCACCTTGCCGAATGAAAGCACCATGGGTCGTCCCGGTTTATTTCGTCGGCTAACGATCTGTTGCAATGCAGTGAGCAACTCGGCCGCAATTAGGATCGGGTCCACCAACAAGTGCGGAGAACCAGCGTGCCCGCCTTTACCCTTCACGGTGATATACAATTCATCGGCCGCGGCCATGAACGCGCCGGACCGGAAACCGAGCTTCCCGACCGGCAGTTCAGGTGTTACATGTTGACCAAGAATTCCTAGTGGCTTGGGGTCGTTGAACACACCTTCCTTCACCAGCAGTGAAGCACCGCCGGGTTCCTTTTCTTCGCCAGGCTGGAACACGAGCATGACCGTACCGGACCAATGTTCACGCATTCTGTGCAATGCGATCCCAGCTCCTAACACAGTGGTCGTGTGGGCATCGTGACCACAAGCGTGCATAACTCCGGGGTTTGTGGAACAATACGTCTCCTTGCCGATCTCCATTATTGGCAACGCGTCCAGATCCGCGCGGATGGCCATGCATTTGTCCGATGCGTTCTTGGTTCCTTTCACAAGTGCAATTGCGCCAGTTCCGGGAGAGTCGGCCGTTAGCTTACCCACCCCGGAACGCACTTCGATCCCTTCTTCCTTCAATCGTTCCAGTACGAATGCAATGGTGTTGTGTTCTTGGAATGAAAGTTCAGGATGGCGATGGAGATGGCGACGCCATTTCACCATGTCGGAACGTAGTTCAGCAACCGCGAGTTTGATCCGTTCCATCATTTTCCGAAGATCAGCTTAAAGGCAACGAACAAGGTGATCCCACCAAATACCTTTTTCACAACATCCATTGGCAACAATAAGGACCACTTGCTTCCGAAGTAACCACCCACTAAGAACGCCAGAGCGATCACCAAAACGACCTTGGGATCGATCACCCCGGCATTGTAATAATTGCGGGCTGCCAAGAACACGACCGGCAACATGAGCACTGCCAAACTGGTTCCCTGGGCTTGGTGCTGCGAGTAACCCAAGAGCAGGACCATTGCGGGCACCATGACGATGCCACCACCCACTCCAACGAAACCGCTAAGAATTCCGGCCAGAAGACCGACCAACAAAAGCAGCAACACGGTGTTGAGGTCCCACGCCATGTTACACCATCAAATATCCAGTGCCAAGGAAAAATGGAACACCCTTGGTTGGATCACCCCATCATCAATGCCCCATGCCCAATCGGCACGAACGAAATAACCGAGCAAGCGGGCCCTGAGCCCTACACCGTAAGAGGCAAGGATCGGCTCTCGGTTATTGACCAAGGTGATCGTGAGCGGATTGCCCGGAATGACCACACGGTTGAACGAATTATCATCGGCATAGGGTCCACTACCCGTCCAAGCCGAGCCCGCATCCCCGAATGCGATGAGCTGGAAATTGTGCAGGAAGTCCGAACGAATCGGTCTGTTGAGCAAGTAGCGGAACAACGGAAGCCGAACTTCGGTATTGAGGACGGCGAAACTCGTTCCATTGCGCGCGCCATAGAAGAAGCCGCGCATGGGTACCGCCATACTTTGATAGAAGTAGTTCTGCGAAACATCGATCGGTATGGAATTGTCGACCTTGGCAAAGAGCCAATTGTCCACGCCACCAAGGAAAAAGGCAACCTTCCTATTGCCGAACGAACTGCTGCCGGCCAACCGCGTAACCCAGATCATATCGCGATGGATCCGAAGGGAATGGCGCAGATCAAGTCCAACCACCTGCATATCGCTCTGTTGCTTGGTCTGCTGGTAATACTCTGCGAAGAACTTCAGTTTCCATCCGGTCCACAGGTTCAGTCCACGTGGCATGGAGCTATCATAGATGTACTCCAACTTGCCACCCACCATGTTGTCGTTCCCGTTGGGGGATCGCAGGCTGACCGGGTCGATGCTTTGGACCACATACCGATCGTTCCGGTACAAAATGGAAGCCCGCACGCTCGCCAGTTCGCTGAATGGCCAAGAGATCTGGTAACGCACATTATGGGTATGCACTTTGATCACATCCAGACCCAATTGCAATTGCAAGGCTTGCCGTTGGAAGCTGATCCGCTTGTCCAATCTGCGTTTCAGATCTTCATAAGCCAACAAGTAATCATTGTTGCTCAGGTCAAGTGCCAACCGGAAGCCACCTACGATCTTATAGTCCTCGAAAAGATCACTGATCCCCATGCGCGTAAGCGCACTAAGGCCCGGGTTGAGGTTATCCGGACCGGTGGCCACTTGATAGAATTGTGAACCAAAGCTGTTATCCACCTGGGTGACCACGCCATCGATCGCAAAGTTCAAGTTGTAATTGCGCTGGTCCGGGTAAGTGAATGGCTTTGAGGGCACCGTATCCGATGGAGTGCTCGTTGTTACTGGCGGCACCGTGGATGATGATGTCCTTGTGGGATCAGTTGCCTTGGTCTGCTCGTCCAGAAAAACATAATTGCGTACATCAATGGCCGTGTCACCCGCGGCCCGTGGGAACTGCGGTTTCACTTTCACCACGGGGCTCATATCATTTGACAGGGAGGTCGGGTTCTCCGCATCGCGCATGATAGGTGCTTCGCCTTCTCCAGTACCATCGCCACCAGCGGCCTTCCCCGCGGTTCGCTCCGCGAAGAAATTGTACTTGCCCTTGTTGAACACGATCTGTGTATACCTCCCTTGCTGGGCATTCACATCCTGTTCCAGAATTGAACGTTGCAGGTCCGTTGCGCGCTCCACCACGGAGAAATAACGATAATGCACAGTGGTGTCAATGTGGCTAATGGTGCTATCATATCGCACCAAGTAGCGGTTCAGGATATTACCGTCATCAGAAAGAAAAGTGTAGTGCGTGGAATCGTACTGGGCGGGTTGTGATTCGTTCTCGTCCGGTGTATCCGTAAGCCGGGTGAGAATGGGCGACCTAGTTACCAGATCCAGCAAGTAGATATCCTTGGTGCCATGGACCAAGCCTACATCAGTAAGTGTCCGAAGTGTGTCATTGTCCCTATCACTGCTGAAGATGATGCGCTCGCCGTCGTCCACGAACTGGGGATCCAGGTCATCGAATTGATCATTGGTCAATTGTTCTTGCCGGTTGCCGATCGGGAAATAATAGAAGAGGTCCGTACGGCCTTGGCGCACTGCACTGAAGACCATGTTACGCCCATCCGGGCTGTAGTCCATGCTTAGGATCTTGTCCAACTGCAGGATCGGCTTCTGACTGGTCTTTCGATCATCCACGGTATAGGTCCGCATGTAGAGCTCCCCTCTCTTTTCCAGCGCATAGCTCAGCGCTTGGCTGCCAGGGTGCCAAGCCAGCACAGGGAAGCTGCGGTCCACGATCCGGTCCAATTTCTTCTCCCTTTTAAATATGCGTTTACGCTTTCCGGTTGCTGCTTCCTGCACCCAAACCTTGTACTGGCCCTTCTCATTGCTCACCCATGCGAAATACCTGCCGTTCGGGCTTTGCTTGAATTCACTGTACGTACGCCACTTCTTGGTCCTTATAGGTAGTGGTGCCAGCGTAACTTCTTGGCGTTGCCTGTCTTCCTCAGCGAATTTGCCCTTGTAATAGGCGATGCACTCTTTGGTCAAGGTCTTCAGCGAAACACCGAGCACGAAAAGGAATCCACTTTCGGGATTACGGCTAACACGGGTCATATACAGGATGTTGGGCATGACCCCGGGGCCATAAACATCGGCCACGTACTTCCAAACCATGTGGCCCGCATACTTGGCATCGTTCCCTTCCAACCGATTGAACTTGTCGTAGCGGCCGCTCAGCACCCCATCCCGTATCCTGTTGTTCAGATCGGCATCCCATGGCTGTGAGAAGTAGGACATGATGCCTTCCGTGTACCAATCGGGCAAATTCATGAACGTACTGCTCTTTAGCACATCGCGCCAGTTGCCGCCGTACATCATTTGGTCGATGATCACATGGGCGATACCCGAGCGGATCTGCCGATCGAGCAAGGCATGGTCCCCTTCGTAATACACGAATATCTTGGTTCCCACTATGCGCGTAAGTCCGCCGATGTTCTGTTGCCCATCCACCCCGGCGATCCCGATGTTGCTCTGGCGAAAATCGGTCAAGGAATTGTAAACGATGAATTGGAGCCGCTCATCCAATGCGAAGTCGAATTGCTTCTCCAGATCCTTCAAGTGAACTGTTGCAGCCTGTGCAGTGTACTTGGCAATGTCCACTCCTTCCTTGTAGAAGAGCACTTCCATGTCCTTGAAACGGAACTGCTGCCAAAGGAACTCCTGGTACTGTACACGGTTCTTCCCATACTCTTGCCGGGAACCCGAATAGAACTGGGCGTTGGCGAGAACGACCAATGCCAAAGCGAGCACTACGCTGAACGATCGACGACTATGACGGGGCAAACGAGGATACACGGAATGAAGGTAGTTACTTTGGATCGTCCTTTCGCGTTGAACGAGGTGCGAATTTCGGGAAATTACGGCCATGTTGCATATCAAAAAGTTCACCTTCAATCCATTCCAAGAGAACACCTATGTGGTACACCAGGGAAAAGAAGCCCTGTTGATCGACCCCGGTTGCTGGGACCAGGAAGAAGAACAGCTGCTTGGGTCCTACCTGTCGGATAACGGATTGAAGCCCGTCCGTCTTGTGTTGACACACGCCCATATCGACCACATTTTGGGTTGTGCATGGGTCCAAGAACAGTATGGATTATTGCCGGAAATGCACAAGGCCGACCTGAAGACCTTGGAACAAGGAACCCGTGCGGCACACCTTTACAACATACCGTACACCCCCTCTCCCCTGCCGGAAAAATTCCATTCGGCTGGCGATGTGATCCGCCTAGGCAATGAAGAGTTGAACGTGCTTTTCGTACCGGGCCATGCCCCTGGCCACATTGCCCTTCATAGTAAAACGCAGGAATTCGTGATCGCCGGCGATGTTCTTTTCCGGCACAGTATAGGCCGGACAGATCTACCCGGTGGAGACACGGAAACTCTCCTCCAAAGCATACGTCGTGAACTCTTCCCGTTGGGTGATCAGGTCATGGTCTATTCCGGCCATGGCCCAGAAACGACCATTGGTGAAGAGCGGCGGAACAATCCGTTCTTGCGCTGATCGCTCCGTTCAATTGTGATACCCATCCTGCCGATAGGTCTTTTCCTTGGCATTGTGCTTGATGGGCGGCGGGCATTTGAATCCATCCCGGGCACGCAGGAACAGGAACCGAACGGACAGGATCAACGGGCGATATCGGCTATTGAACCATTGCAACTGGCCTGCACCAATATCTTTCGGTGTAATGCTGAAAACAGGAGTTTCCAGCGCTGGGATGACCAACAGGTTCCCGGTTACCTTGAACCCGTAACCCACTTTGACATGGAGCTGCGTGATCAAGTTCGGTGGGAATGATCCGAGCCCAAGGAGTGGAGCCACGGAATAGCCGTAGGCACTGCCCAAGCGATAGTCAGCGTTGGCACCCAAACTGAGTTGAATGAATTGGTAGTTCCCTGTTTGTATGAACTTGTTCGCGTTGACATGCAGCGTGATGAATTGCTCGGCGAAGGTGTTCAGCCCCGTGAATACCGTGGTGGTGTCGTTACGTACCAGAGTATAGGTGTCGATTTGTGAACCGCGCAAGTTCTTGTAAGCCAAACCGATGTCCCAATAATCAAGGATAACGGGATCGCGCGTAGCGAAGAAGTACCCAGCCTCCAGGTAAAGCCCAGGTCGGCCATGTGGGTCAAACACGACCGAAAAGGATGAATCGGTACCCGAGATCAGCACTTCTTCGCGGTCCTTGCTACGCGGCAATGAGAAGGTGGCACCGGGAGCGAAATAGAATCCTCCGCGCTTGGCCTGTCCCTCCAATGGAATGATGTCCGGCCGTTTGCGCTGGTTGGAGCGCTGGGCCTGACCCGGAATGGAGGGCAGGATCAGCAGGAGAATTAGTGCAAAGCGGATCATGGGATCGAAATTCGGCACGGGCCTTAGATGGAACGTGTAAGACAGTGCGAAAGTGTGAACGGTTCACTGTGAACGATCCGTACGCAGGGGTTACTTTTCCGCGCTGCCATGTTCAACGCCGGGTCTTCATTCTTCAGGAATACATTTCTGGGCCGCGTGGTGCGTACCGATCGCCGTGTGGGTTACTTCTTGATCGCGTTCGCGCTGCTGCAAGGCTGTGCACAACTGTTCAGGGCTGAAGTAACTCCGTTCTTTCTCTACGGCATGTACTCCGAAGTGCTGGACCCGCTACCGACATACGTACGCACGGTCTGCCATGTGAACGGACAGCAATTGGAGCAAACCGACCTGCCCCGTTATGCGGGTGAGTTCCTGTACAGCACCCTGGATCGCTACCAGTTTCTAGAGGCGAATGAAGGTGCTGACCTTTTCGCCCCATTCCTTGATCAATACTTCTCTTGGTTATCGCCGGGCACTAGGGCCGATCTGGAGTACCAGATGTCTTTCCATCCGAATGAAAAGCCCGCATTTGAACGTTGGCTGCTTCGCTATTTGGAACACGTCTTGGACGAACCGATCACCTCCATCCAGATCGATCGGGAGACCTACGAGTACAAAGAACTTCGGCCCAAGCTGGTGCTGCGTGAACGCCTTATCGAACTTCAAAAATGACGGCGCTCTTCACCGAAAAACAGCGGCAACTCCTCGGAAGGGTCATCTTCGGATGGTTCGTTGTTGCCCTTTTGTGGCGCTGGTCGGATTCCGCCATGATCTCGCAGTTGGAGCAACCCGTGCTTGGTAATGTATACAAGGACCTCACATTCTGGTTGTTCGAGTTGGCACGCATCCCGGCCTTTGTAACGGGTCAATACGCTGTGGCACTGCTCTTGGACCTGGTCGTTACAACTGCAGCTTTACTGGCCTTTCTTCAACCGTCCAAAGTCGTTTACGCCCGGATCTATTGCCTTGCGATCCTGTTCTACTTCGTGATCTTCACCACCTACGCCAACTACCACTACAGGCCGATCATCGGATTACTTGTGGCGGGGCTTCCCTTTGCATTCCGGTCGATGCCACGCTTCGGGACCTTCGTACAAGTGCTGCGGTACTACGTGCTCTTTCTCTATGCCAGTGCAGGACTTTACAAAGTGATGCGCGGGTCTTGGTTGAACGTGGATCAGATGACCATGATCATCGAGAAAACACAACTCGACCTCTTACTCACACAACCTGATAATTGGCATTCCCTTTTCTATGCATGGCTGCTCAACAACGAATGGGCTAGTTGGTCCCTGTTCGTCCTGGCCACGGTTCTGGAGGTCTCCTTCATCATCGGGTTCTTCACAAAGCGTTGGGACCTTGGCTTGTTCTGCACCGCGATCAGCCTGCACATCGGATTCTATTTCACCATGGGGTTTTTCGCATTCGAGCTTATCGTGTTGGACTTGCTGTTGCTGCCATGGAACCGCATGTACACCAAAGGTCAGCTACCGATCACCGCCCCTGCTCTTTCAGGCTTGTGACGCGAAGCTATTGGGTGGATCATCGCACGATCTCCACCTGTTCCGTGATCGCATCTCTCCCGTTTCCGATGCGCACGAAGTAGGTGCCATCGTACAAGGTCCGCGTATCCAAGAACCAAATAGTACTTCCTTGAAAGATCGTGGCGTTGCGTACCTCCTTTCCACTGGCGTCAAATAAACCCACGATGAGGTTGCTGTGCAGAATGCCATTCACCTGGATGGCCACCACATCCGAAGCCGGATTCGGGAACAAGGTGTAACGGTCGTCCGAAGGAAGCATTTCACGCGATCCAAGGCTCAGTGGATCGAAGGTGGTCACGGACTCCGTGATCGAGGTGACCTTGCTTGCCGTCTTCACACCATAGAACGTTGGTCCGACAACATAGGGATAGGCAGAATTCCAGTTCTCATCCACCGTGCAGAAGTAGGCGTAGGTTCCTTCCGGATACTCTGGCGTTACACACAAACGGCCGTTATGTTCATCGAGGTAGTAGGGCTCGGCATGCGCGATGTATTCATAGTCCTCGCGGAAATAGCCGAGGGGATAAGTGGTGTTGATAGGTGCGCCATCCGTTACTGGAACACCGGTCGGCGATGTGTTGCGGACCGTTATATCCCGCAATTGGTAACCCGATCGCATCCGAACAATTCCACCGGAACCATCGGTGTTGGCTGCTCCATAAGCGCCGTAGATAGGGAAGCCATCGTACGCGTAACCGATCAACGGAGAGTGCGCGGTGCTGTCGATCACATACAAGCCATCTGCCGCATACAGATCACAGATGTTAGAGACCACGGCAAGGTCCAAGTTGAACGCGCTCGGATTCTGGTGATGGTGGTAATTCCCCATCGCCGGGTGCGCCTTTGAGCAATCAAAGCCTGCTCGCTCCGCAGGGATCGCATCACGGCTCCACGCCTGTGTGGCGCCCATTCCTCCTGGACATGGTGGATTCCCGGGACCACCGCAAAGTGCATTCGTGGTCGCATTCCACGCTACACCATCCCTGTAGTCGAACAACGAAACACCGTTAATGAAGATGCCGATGTTACCGCCCGTTGTTGGTGTTGCGGCACCAGTATTCTGCAAAGGCACGCGTGGGAACCGATAAATGGCGCTCTGGTCCGTTGCAAGGGATGGGTTGCCATCGAGAAAGGGTCCTGTGATGTACGCCGGGATGCCATGTGTATGCACATATACCCAGTTGTCTGAATAGTCGACTTGTTGCACGTTGGCCAACACATTGTCCTGGATCGGCGTGGAGTTGCCTTGCACATAATGTCGGCCCATGATCCCCGTGGTGTTCAACATCCAATCGGTGATCACCGGATCTGTTTGGCCGAAGCCGATCATTGCCATACCAAGGGAAAGCAAAACAAGTGTGGTTCGTGTCATCGTTGTGTTGGTGGGGTTGATGGGTTGGACGACATTTCTCCGATCATCATTCGGACTTCATTCTTTCGGATAACCATGCTCCGGATCGAAACAGAAATCACGGTCGCTCAAAGTGAGCAGGAATGCGATCAGATCCGTCCGATCATCCTTGGTCAGTGAATTACTATTGCTCAGTTCGGCAGCCAATGTGGGGCTCGGTGAAAGGCCTTCCACATAATGGTCCAGCACATGCCTCAAGCTCTTGAAACGCCCGTCGTGCATGTAAGGAAAGGAGAATTCAATGTTTCGAAGCGTCGGGATCTTGAACTGAAGTGAATCGGTTGGCACACCAGTGACCTTCATTCGTCCTAGATCATTGTATATTGTATCCACCCGCAAACCATTGTTCGCGAATTCGCCGGTGGTGAAGAGTGGTTCGTGATGGCACGTGTTGCAGTGCGCTAGAAAGAGGGCATACCCTTTCGCTTCTTGCTGGGTGAAGACTTCGGCACCAGCCTTCACACGATCGTACTTGGAATAGGCTGAGATCAAGGTGAGTTCGAATTGCGACAAGGCCTTCAACATCCGTTCGCCAGTGATCGCTTCATCGCCAAAGGCTCTTCGGAACAGCTCCGGGTAGCGCTCAGTGCGTTGCAACTTCTGGATCACGTGGCTGAAATCCTCCCCCATCTCGTCCGGGTGTGAGATAGGCGCAAGAGCTTGCATATCAAGGTGGTTCACGGCGCCGTCCCACATGAAGGACCTGCCCCACGCGAGGTTCATCAATGCCGGTGAGTTACGGGTGCCGATCCGGTCGCGGATACCATGGCTCACCGCATGGTCCACGTGCGTGAACGCCGTGTAGGATAAGTGACAACTGCTGCACGACACGATGCTATCTGCGGAAAGGATCGGATCGTAGAAGAGCTTTCGCCCAAGTGCGATCCCTTCTTGGGTCAAGGGATTGTTTGCGAAGTCGTACCTAGGTTGCGGCCAGCCTTTTGGAATGCGAAACTCAACAGCAACAGGCTGCCGATCGGTCGCTGCGGCGAACAGGACCAATGCAGCGATCGCCGTTAATACCTTATTCCTCACCGCGACTTGGAATTGAGAATACCGATGCAGCCAGCTTCGCCAATTCCACGGCGTCCTTCCCGGGTGACATCACCGAACAACGCCCCCCGAGCAAGGCTTGTGCGAAGAACTTGGAGACATCCACTTCAACGGTGAACACCCCTTCGTCCTTCACCTTGAGCCCAACTTGCTGCGCATTGAAATACGGCGGCAAGTAGCCGCCAAGGTGGAACTGGAATTCGTTCTTGACCGTGGTACATTTCGTGCTCGTTCCTTCCAGTTTCCAATTGATGTAACCGCTGTTCCACGTCCAGTACATGCCCTTCGTGGGGTCGAGATCACCACCGAAAGCACCGCTCACATTGTTCAGACTATCAATACCCAACAGGAAGGAGATCGAATCCGCATGCGTGCTGCGCGGAAGGTCCGCTTGGATCAAAAGCGACTTCGGCTCGCCGGCATCTACCAAGTAGCATGAGCTATCGAAGAAGGCGATGTGGCCTTGATCAAAGAACCGGATCTGGCTCACATAGAACCGCAATTGGGTAATGGTGGCCGGTGTTCCATCGGGTAGGAAAAGAGGTTCGTCCAGTTGCAGCGGACCTGCATTCACGAAGGGAACGAAACGTAGTGCTCGTCCTCTATCCTGCGGCAAGCCCTGAAGACCGCTTAGCAAACAGAAGAATATCGCAACTGAACGGACCATGCACTATTCCCCTTTCTTCGGGGGGCCTCCTTTACCGCGGGAGAAATAGCCAGCGAGATCATTGCTCATTGCGTCAAAGTCAGCGAGTTGGTCAGCACGGCACAATGCGCGGATCTTCCCGAAATGCTCGAGGTGTGTTTCTTCGATCTGCCATTGTACCGCAGCGATGACAGAAAGCAATGAATCCCGCTTTTCCATATTCGTGCTTGCTAGATCACGGTAGAACATACTTCGCGTGGAGATCATCGCTTCATCCTGAATTTTGATCGCCTCTTGGTGCTCCTTGATCAGCACTTCATAGGCTTTTATCTGGTCCGGATCGAAGTGCAGACGTTCGATGATCACGGCCTTGGGCCCTTCACCGCGTTGCGGACGATGATGTCCCGGACGGCCTAAGAACAGCATCGCCAACGTGCCGACATTCAGCATTACGAGCACCACCACCGCCATTCCGAGCAACTTCACCTTAGTCATGATACAATTGGTTGGAAGCATTCAACTCCAAGCTACCGGCCAGCTTTTCGATCGGCCCGTTCAAATTTTCCTTCGAACTGTTGAGCAGGAAATAAGTGTTCATGGTAAACAGCAAGGCCAATGTCATTCCGGTCGCCAACACCCACGAGCGCGAAGGGCTTTCCTCATTTTGTAGGGCCACTCTTGCCTCGATCCGCGTGAACAGGAACGGCGGCGTGTCGACACGACCCACGTTGCTCAACAGTTCATTAATGCGTTCATCTTCCATCTCGTTCAATGCTTTGACGACGTTGGCTTCTTCATCCTTCGATATGCTCAAGATCCTTCCGCAATCGATGCCGCGCCCGTGAAAGCAATGATTCCACAGCTTTCGCGGAAATGCCCATCACCTTGGCCACTTCATTCTGCGAGAGGCCTTCCATCGATCTAAGCAACAGAGCGGTCTTCTGCTGTGCAGGCAATCCGTTGATGTGCTCGAAGATCCGCTGTGTCGCTTCGCGCTGCTCCAACTCCACGCCGGGGTGATCGAAGTCCGACCCTGCGATGCGTTCCGCTTCATCACCCGAAAAGCCGAGCATCCGCCAGACCGAACGCTTTGCCCGTTTCGCCGCCTTCAATCGGTCCAGACAGCTGTTGATCGCGATGCGGTAGATCCACGTACGCATGGCCGCTTCGCCCCGGAATTCGCCCATGCCTTGGTGCACTTTCACGAAGACATCCTGGGTCGCCTCCTCCGCATCCTGCCGGTTCTGCAGATAGTTCAGGCAGAGGTTGAACACCATGCGCACATGGCGGTCGTACACTTCGCGGAAAGTGGGGTTGATGGCCAAAACAAATTGCTTTGACAATGTTACGGCGGGGAGTATCTTGACGCAGGGTCTATTCCCGTTCTGCCCATTTCAAAGACATCGGCAGCTCCATATCCGATACTTCCAGATGTAGCACACGTCTTGGTTTGTTTGTTGTTGATCGCATACTGGAATGCAACAGCAAAGGCTTCATCAACATAACATCGCCGGCGGTCATGGGGCATTCAACCTCTTCTGGAAACCAAGTATGATCACGCAAGATCCCTGACCGATGCGACCCCGGCTTCACACGCAACGCTCCGTTCGTATTATCGGTATCATCAATATGTATACGGATCGTTAGTGTGCGTTCAAGAACTTCAACTGGCGGCACAACACCGATCACACCGTGTTTGCTTGTCCATTTCGAATAGCCATCAACCTCTACTTTTCGTTCCACCGAAATGCTAATGTCCTGATGGTAGCCAACGAACCAATTTCCTGCGGGTGGTTTATCGAACCAAATGCTTTTCGTGAGGAACACTTTCTTGCCAAAGTGATCCGAAATAACACCAAAGAGCTTATCAGTCCATACCGCTTTGTGCAATTCCTGAGAGCCTTGCATAACACTTCGGATCGCATACGATCGATCACCACCCATAACTTTTGGGGTTGCCGGATCGAGCTTAGGAATTGCTGCGATGATCGCGTCCAATTCATCCTTGGTGAAAACCGACGGAACGAATTCGAAGCCGCGTTTGTAGAAGTCCATTGCTCTTTAGTTTCAGCAACTACTTCAATACGCCATTTGCATCTGAACGTAAGATCAGGTCAGGTCTGTTACGAATAACTGTCCAATACTCCTCCCTAATATCCTCATCAATGAGCACCGGTGGTCCACCGTGGTATAGCCGGTCTGCTCCATCCTTTCTGCAACCACTTATCCAGAAATCCTTGTGCGTTCCTACTTCCAAATAGTTCGATTTGAATCCCCTGCCACCGATGGATAAAAAGGTACTGCCGTTGTACTGGATCGACCTACCACTTTTGGAAAACGTAACACGACCTATACGGGCATCTCCTACCAAGCCTTG
>Ga0209063_1000529_pt1 | contig 25192 bp, 22 predicted proteins | sample KloWWTmeKNB19Kit_FD_187177 | JGI IMG/M metagenome (GOLD analysis project Ga0209063, IMG submission 187177) | Active sludge microbial communities from Klosterneuburg, Austria, studying microevolution and ecology of nitrifiers - Klosterneuburg... | ecosystem: Engineered > WWTP > Aerobic digester >... | reverse complement strand
CGGAAAATAGGTACTGCACCATCCCCAACGCTGTTGGGGACTGGAGAGTAGAGCTTGTACGCTGTGGCGTATAGCTGCCATTCTTATTGAAAGAGCCTCGATTATTTTAATCGGGGCTTTTTTGTGTCTGGGGGGTATTGACCTTTTACCAATCCGAATTAAGAAATGAATCTCCACAGCGGACAATGGTACTGCACCATCCCCAACGCTGTTGGGGACGGGAGAGTAGTGCCTGTACGCTGTGGCGCATAGCTGCCATTCTTATTGAAGCCTCACAGAAATGTGGAGCTTTTTTTCTTTGAAAGCATGGATTAAGATTGCCGCATTTTCAGCAATCTTTGAAAACTTCTGGCAACTCTTTTCAGCACATCTTTGACACACTTATTTGATAATTAACAAAAAATGAGTTTTTGAGGGATAACTAGCTAATTTCCTGGCTATTATGACGAAGTAATAAAAGCCTGGAGGCCCGAGTTGAATAGTGAATAGCGGAAATAAAAAAAAGCAACCAAATGGCTGCTTTGTATAAGGACAATATGTTTGTTGATTAAATGTGAATAGGTTGTGGCACCAAATTCAAAATAGTCGATAATTGCAATTCTAATTTTGAAAGCTGAGCTGTGTTTAATTTGAAGTTTGAAAATGAAGGTAGAAGTGATTTATAATACTCAATTCCGGTTTGAAGATTGCCTTTGAATTTTTCAAAATATTTTCTTTGCTTATCACTGACCATGAGACTACTTTCTGATATTTGCTTTTTCAAATAATCAATATAAAGCTGAAGTTCATTCACAAACATATGAGGTCTTTCTAATGCATTGTTCAGATTGATTCTGCCATAAATATGGTTAACCATTTCTTTCAGTGAATATACACCTGAGAAATAGGCTAAGTTTGGTCCTGGACAGATGGTAACTGCTGTTAATTTGTGAGGTAGATGTAGTTTGTTCTTAATTCTTGCCGAAACTGTTAATCCTTCGCACAAGCAATCCTTGGCTTCCAAGTCCGCCATTTGTCGATTCAATTCTTCCTCTGGAAGATTTTGTGATTTTAGCTGCTTGATTTTTAAGTCCTGATATAGCCGCGATGAAGTACAAATAACCTTTTCAGTAAATTCTGTATTGCTCATGAGATACTTTTTGTAGCACGGGCTACCTGGCCTTCCTTTTGCAATGCGTTCTTGTCGCTGTATGTCCGAACTTGTATTACGTATATTATTAAACGGAACTCCCAATGGAGAGGCATTACTTAAATAGTAATCTTCCTTTTTTGCATTGGCTAGTAATTTGAGTGTAGGATCATCTACATTGGTGGCCTCTGGAACTAATAAAAAGGGACTACCCCAACCTGCACCATCCAGCTGATAGTATGAAATAATAAATTCATGTTCCTCGGCAGTGCCTATCCCTCCCTGAGCTACAATTTTTTGAGTTGGAGGCGTTATAAAGGATGCTTTGTTTTTTGTATTTAGTGCCTCATAGCAAATTGAAAAAAGTTCATCGTAGAGGGTTTTTCTATGAAGGCTAAACTCTTCCAGAATTGGTCCCATCAGCAAACCATCTGTAGCAAAGGCATGACCCCCACAGTTTAGTCCTGACTCGATTCTGAATTCAGAAACCCACAGCCCCTTCTTTGCTAAGATTTTTCCTTGTACGATGGCTGACCGGTAATCGCTCACTTTCAGAATGATTCGCTTCCGAAGCGTACCATTTTCGTCTGGGAAAAAATCTGCAAAATGTTCTAAATAGCTGAACAGTTTTGGATTATATCCAGCAGAAATAATTACGGAAGATGATAAATTGCTTTGGGCAAAACCACGTAAGGAACTCAGTGCATCAGAATCCTCATCTGGCAATCTTTCCCCTTTTTTGTTATATCTAGCATTGTCTACTTTGGCCATGATGTTCACATCAATTGAGCCAGCTGTTATTGCCTGTTTCAAATGTAATTGCAATGCTGTTCTTTTTTCTTCATCAGTAGTCTTCAGAATTTCCTCGAACAGAAGTTTTAAAGCTGCTGTTTTGGGTAATAATTCAAAATATTTATATAGATCAGATGCCTCATCAAAATCCATCCTTTTCATAACCTCAATCTGCTCGTTTACAATTATCTGCATGTTATTGAGGTAGGCAGTAATTCGGTTGGCTCGATAATCTGGATCCTTATCAGAAATGGCGGTGTAAACCAAATTATTTGTCTTACAGTGATGCGCACGCATTTCTTCAATTAGTTCGTCATCGATAATGGAAACAACCGAAGAAATACCAAAGCGAGCTACTTTCACTGGTGTGTCAATACTATAACTTAGACCTAACACAGGAATGTGAAAACTATGCGATGGAGATTCAATCATATAAATAAATGTAAATAGAAATTAGTTAACGAAGGTCGCAAAGCATTGGCATTTTACACATGATCCAGATCATAATGTCGGAGTTGAGGGGGTGAAAATTCTGAAGTATTCAGCCCTTTTTAGTAATTAAAGTTCCTCTACTTGTTCGAAATTTAAAGGATGATAACCTCTATAGGGTACGCTTTCTTTCAATTTGAAAGAATATATCAATCCTGATATCTAAATCATTCTATATCAAACCTCAATTTTTTATGTATTTAATGGGTTCTATAAAATTGATCGAAACTAAATATAGAAAAACTTTTATGCTGGCTTATTAAAACCAACCAATAAAATCCCGAATTTATTTTATCTTCGCCCACTACCCAATCCATTTTGGATGGGTATTTTTTTCACAGTTAAAGTTTTACAAAACAATTTTCGAAAGAAAAACAAATGAAATTTAATGGATCCCATAATAAGTATTGTATTAGCAGCAATAATCGCCCTATTGATAGGCATTATAGCGGGTAAATTTATTTTTGCCAAAAACACAGAACAAAAAATCAACGAAGCTGAATTAAGAGCCAACACCATTTTGAAGGAAGCCGAATTAAGCGCAGAAAACGTTAGAAAAGAAAAAGAGCTTCAGGCAAAGGAAAGATTTGTAGCCTTAAAATCCACACACGAAAAGGAAGTGACCGAAAGGAATCGAAAAGTTTCCGAAGGTGAAAATCGTATTCGTCAGAAGGAACAAACCCTTAGTCAAAAGGAAACTAATCTTGAAAAACAAATCAAGGATACGGATGTGATTAAAGACAACCTCAATAAACAAATTGAGGTAGTGAACAAAAAACGGACTGAGCTGGAAAAGCATCAGGAAGAGCATATCCGTCGGTTGGAAAAAATTGCAGCGCTGACTGCTGAGGAGGCCAAGACTCAATTGGTAGAAAGCCTAAAGAACGAAGCACTAACACAGGCAATCGGTATTCAGCAGGATATCATTGATGATGCCAAACAAAAGGCCAATAAAGAAGCACGCAAAATCATTATTCAAACCATTCAGCGTACCGCCGCCGAGCAGGCTATCGAGAACTCGATAACGGTCTTCAATTTGGAAAGTGATGAAGTGAAAGGCCAGATTATCGGAAGAGAAGGTCGTAATATTCGTGCCCTAGAAGCGGCCACAGGTGTGGATTTGATAGTGGACGATACACCAGAAGCTATTTTACTATCTTGTTTCGATCCGCTGCGCAGGGAAATTGCCAGACTTAGTTTACAACGCTTGGTTACAGACGGTCGGATTCACCCGGCAAGAATAGAAGAAGTTGTAGAAAAAACTCGTAAGCAAATTGAGGAGCAGGTGATGGAAGTGGGCGAGCGTACAGTTATTGATTTGGGAATTCATGGGCTTCATAAGGAATTGGTGAGAATGGTTGGTAGAATGCGCTATCGCTCATCCTACGGCCAAAATCTACTCATGCATAGCCGTGAAACAGCAAATCTATGTGCCACTATGGCGGCCGAATTGGGATTAAATCCTAAATTGGCCAAGAGAGCGGGACTATTACACGATATTGGTAAAGTGCCAGATGAGGAAAGCGAACTGAGCCACGCATTACTTGGAGCAAAACTGGCGGAGAAATATGGTGAAAATCCGGCAGTTGTAAACGCTATTGCTGCACACCATGATGAGGTGGAAATGCAGTATGTAATTTCTCCAATTGTTCAGGCTTGCGATGCCATCAGTGGTGCTCGTCCTGGTGCACGTCGCGAGATTATGCAGCAATACCTGCAGCGTATAAAAGATCTCGAGAATTTGGCAACCAGCTATCCTGGTGTAGAGAAGGCATACGCTATACAGGCTGGCCGTGAACTTAGAGTGATAGTGGAATCGGATAAAGTTAGTGATCAGGATAGCGATAAACTATCCTTTGAAATTGCACAGAAAATTCAGGCAGAGATGGTTTTTCCGGGTCAGATCAAAGTGACCGTTATTCGTGAAAAAAGAGCTGTGAACGTAGCACGATAATTTTTTTTTGGTAAGATAACTATTGGAGCCTCCGCAATGCGGAGGTTTTTTCTTGGCCATTATGTAGGTTAAAAAAAGCAAATCAGTTGCTACATCAACCAGGAGATGTTGGTTTTATACCATCTTGATTTCCTTAAGGTGAAGCATTAAAAAAAATAGTTAGATCAGTTCAATTTCAGTATTATTATTTTTGATAGATTAAAATGTGTTTAATGAAATATTCAGCAATAGTCCTAATTTTTTTATTGGTGGCATTTATGGCAAATGCACAATATGAAGAACCATCTACAAGATATCCTGAACAGGCAAAAGGGCCTATATTTTTTCTTGTACTAAAGGACGGCAAGCAGCTTTCTGGTGCGGGTTCGGTAAAAATTAAAAATGGCATTTCCTCCCTGGAAATGAAGTCGGCAGAAGGCAAAGATGTTACCTATGTTCCATCTCAGGTAGAGTCATTAAGCCATGCAGTAAAAGCAGGCAAGGAAGAGCTAGTGAATTTTGAAGACAAGTATTGGCTGTATAGGTTAAACTCCAATATTGATGTTTTTTACCAAACAATGGGGGAAAGTGATTTGATTTTTAAGAAGGAGAAAGGAGTATTTCGCGTAGCGGTGAAAGAAGATATTATTGATCTGGTCAAGGATAATAAAGCTGCCTATAAGTTTGCTAAAAAAGGTAAGGTGAAAAAATCGCTCGAGGCTTATATTAATGAAAACATCAAGCCTGCTGCCGACAGTCCGGTCGATGGTCAATAGCTTTTATTGCGCCCAAGAAGTTCATTTACTATTAATTATAGTCTTTATGATCGGAAACATGCTGCATGAAAATTGTTACTTGTGTTTTCGTTGATTTGTCTCAAAAAATGAAAATTGAAGTATCGCGTCTGTCTTCTTCTTAGCAGATTTTTCTTTAAATAGCCAGCTGGAAAAAAGATCTTTGTATTGTTGAATAAATAGGTTTAATCCTGATGAATCACCGGACTAATGCTTGTTTTCAGTAGTGATGTAAAACAACGCTCTCTTCATTTTTTTTTATACACTGAAAATAAATAAGCACAGGAAATCAATTATGCCAAATATGATAAGCCGAATCTTTTAGTGTCGGCTCATCTTATTTTTCAGGAGATCAGCATCCTATTCCTCATCATCTATATTTAGTGCATTCCACAGTGCATCTTTCAGGTCTGTCAAACCTTTATTCGTTACCGAAGATATAAACTGATGTGGAATATGCTCGGGCATTTCATGGCTGATAGCAGCTTTCAGCTCATCATCCAGCATATCACTTTTGCTAATAGCAATAAGCATTTGTTTATGTAAAAGTTCAGGATTGTATTGTTCCAGTTCGTTTAGTAAGATATGAAATTCTTTTTTATGGTCATCGCTATCTGCTGGTATCAAAAACAAAAGCACGGGGTTTCTTTCTATATGTCTTAGGAAACGATGGCCAAGACCTTTTCCCTCTGCCGCACCTTCGATAATGCCCGGCAAATCGGCAATACAAAAACTTCTGCCATCGCGATATTCCACTATGCCCAGATTGGGTGTGATGGTGGTGAACGCATAGTTGGCTATCTTAGGTTTCGCTGCAGTTACCACCGAAAGCAAGGTGGATTTGCCTGCATTCGGAAAGCCCACCAGCCCCACATCCGCCAGCACTTTAAGTTCAATGATTTTCCAGCCTTCAACGCCGGGAAGCCCGGGTTGTGCATATTCAGGTGCCTGGTTGGTAGCTGTGGCAAAATTGCTGTTGCCCAGCCCGCCTTTTCCACCAGAAAGCCAAACTATTTCCTGCCCATCCTCCAGTATCTCTGCTTGTATCTCTCCAGTTTCCTCATCCATAGCCACAGTACCCAATGGCACATCAATGACGATGTCTTTTCCACTACGTCCTGTACAGTTATTGTGGCCACCATTTTCTCCATTTTCAGCAAGCACATTCTTAAAATATCGTAAGTGTAGCAGTGTCCACAGGTTTCTATTTCCTCTCAATATAATGTTTCCTCCACGACCTCCATCGCCACCATCTGGGCCTCCTTTGGCCGTGAACTTATCTCTTAAAAAATGTTTAATACCCGCACCTCCATGCCCACTTCTACAAAAAATTCTAATCTGATCTACGAAATTGCTTTTATCCACGCTTTAATAATTTGTGGCAAAGATATGCTGATTGGTTTTAGACAGGCGATAGTTATCCGATCTACAATAGTTGCTTCAGAATTCTGGGTTGATTATCCTTATTTTGATTGCTGTTTTTTCTCTCTCAAATCTATTTTTATATTGTCTCTTATCTGCTTCCAATAAGCGGCACCATAGGGAACGAGTATTTCACTTCCGGCTAGAATATTTTTAGCCGCTATTAAATAAACCCTATTGTCATCCTCATGGTAAACGGTATTGTTTTTTAAGCCGGGTATGCGAGTCAGACCTCTTGCATCATTGGCATAACGACCAAAAGACTTTTTATCCTTAGAAGCATCGATCACATTCTCGTCATCAATATGATAAATGTAGCCATTGTCTGCATCTTCAGAAACCTTATCCCAGGTAGTGCGTAAACCAATATATTCCGTGATTACAGCGTTTTTGGGTACATCAGTTAGTACAAATAATCCCTTGCCGGAATTGGGAATGGTGGAGGGTTTAATCGCAAGAAATTTTTTTGGAATGGACATGCAGTTATTATTTGGAAAAGCGAAGTTATTAGAATTATAGAAAGTGCAGGTTTATTTTTCAGTACGCTTTGCCAATGGCATCGCAAGCTGCTTTTATGATCGAGTTGTCGTCATTGGCATCATGTCCCATTTCCCAAAACATCATTCCACCTGTTTCATTTTTTGCTTTGAGTGCTTTGAGTTGAACGGAGGTTTGTCCTGTGTAATAGGTGGTGAAAGTGCTGCCATCGGAATGTGTTAGTAAGGCAGAATCAGAAAGGGCGATAGAGGATGGGCCAAGTTGGCTACCTCTGGCCAGAATTGTTTTGTAGGAGGTAGAAATCTGTGGACTACCGGAGTTTCGGCCATATATCGGAATACCTAAAACAAATTTTTGTTTTGGCATACCTCGCAGGTTGAGCCAGTAATTGATCGATGCATTTACCAGGTTCATGTCGCTATGATGTTTGAAAGGAGTGGAGTTGCTGAAATCATCATACACCATCACGTTGAAAAAATCTACAAATTCAAACAGTTCATTGCGGATACCATCCCGAATTGCACCGGCGTATTTGCCGGGGGTGATGGCTGCTGACAAATATTTACCATTGAAGTGTAAAGAGTCGGCCAGTTCTTTCATAAGTTGGGAGAAAACGATATCTGTACCATCGGTGGTTTTTGGATACTCGTAGTCCATATCAATACCATCCAGGTTTTGAACTCTAGCTGTCTGCATAATGGATCTTATTAATATATTTCTTCTTCCAGCATCTGCCAACATGGTGAAGTTTGCTTGCGAGGCGTTGATGGATAGAAAAACTTTCGCTCCGTTGGCTCTTGCTTTTTTATAAACCGAATCGAACCTGACAGGAACAGCCATAAAGATTGTGCTGGTATTGTTGATTTCAGCGAAAGCATAATTGACCACATTGCACATTCTGAACATTCGGTCAGGATACTCTGCCACAGTTTTATAACTGGGAAAATATCCTGCCACTATAAAACCTATCGGTGCTGGGGGAACCATGTATTTAAAATTGGTGGCCGTAGAGGTACATCCTTTGCCTGCCGAACCATTAATTTTTGGAACAACAAACCAAAAGTAGTTGGCATTCACACTGGAAGGGAGGGCGTGTAGATATGAGTTGTTCTGGATATTCGCTGCAATCAAAGTGGCGGTAGAGGCACTGGAGCCCAGATAAATATCATAGGAGGTGGCACCATTCACTTTTGACCAATTGAGTAAAACATTTGTTGTATTTACAATGCCGCCATTGGCTGGAGCCAGGTTAATAGCACAGTCAGGTGTTTTTATATCTATAGTGTCTTTCTTGCTACAGGCATTTATTAAAAAGAGAATGCCAAGAGAGAATGCGAATGAATAAATGATATTTATTTTCACCTGTTAATTTTTTATCGATTTTACCCCAAAGCATTTCGGAAAAATCAAATTGTTGTTTTGTCGGGTATTAAAGTTTTACTAGGAATCGTTCCTTTGTTGAGCCTTTGTATTTCTTGCTGATTTAAGCAATCTATTATTTTGTTTTATCACTTTTTAAAATAGCAGATAAAAAGATTTCATCGCACTAATACATTAACCTCAATAAAAATATTCAATTTATTTTGATAATTTTTCAAAAACAAAATCAAACTGTAAAGTGAGATGGTTTAATTTCGATCTGCTTGCAACGCTTTTCAGGTTTGTTCTTAATAATTATTGGTGATTCTATTACCTTCGCCTTCATGGTAAAGAACGTTATATTTGATTTTGGCGGAGTGTTGTATAATCTTGATTTTGGAAAAACACGCAGTGCTTTTGAAGCGTTGGGCTTTTCTGATTTTGATAATATGTTTTCCCAGTTTCAGGCCAATGCTTTGTTTCAACATTTGGAAACGGGAAGTGTATCTAAAGAACTGTTTTATGAGCAAATAAAAACCATTGCTCTCAGGCCAGTTACTAATGACCAAATTAGAGATGCGTGGAATGCCATGCTTCTGGGATACCGGCAAAAAAGTCTCGACTATTTAAACACAATTAGTCCGGATTTTAATCTTTACCTACTGAGTAATACCAATCAGATTCATCACGATTATTTTTCTTCTCAATTTATTCCTCAATCTCATCAACAGTCATTGGACGACTATTTCTCCAAGGCTTGGTACTCTCATATCATCGGTTTGAGAAAACCCAATGAAGATGCCTTTTCTTTCGTATTAAACGATGCAGGAATAAATGCATCAGACACTTTATTTGTTGATGATACCCACTCTAATCTTCCTCCAGCAGCGGCTTTAGGCATTAAGACTTATTTGTTGAAACCAGGTGAGTTGATTGAAAATATTGATTTTTCGAAATTTTAGATCTATATATTTTTGGTAAAATGGTTTTTAATATCTAACTAAAAAGATATTAATTTTAGGGACATTCAGTTTTACTTTATGAATCACCCACTTTACTATCAGATTGCTTTAACAATGGTGCCGGGCATAGGTTGTGTACTGGCACGTAAACTATTGGAATATTATACACCTGAGGAACTGTTTACCTCGCCTAAAATATCTTTAAATAAGATAGAAAATTTTGGTGAAATTAGAACTGATAAGATTCGAAAAGGCTTTCAGTATTTTGATCGTTTTGGAATGGTTGAGCGTGAAATTGAGTTTATGGATAAGTATAAAATACAACCGCTGTTTATTACAGACACTACCTATCCCAAACGTTTGCTAAATTGCTATGATGCCCCGGTGCTGTTGTATTACAGAGGCAACGCAAATCTAAATCATTCCAGGATAGTGGCTATAGTTGGGTCGCGTACAAATACGGATTATGGAAAAACGATTACAGAGGAGTTTATAAATGCACTTTCTCAGCAAGATATATTAGTAGTTAGTGGTTTGGCCTATGGGATAGATTCTATCGCTCATAAAGCATCTCTAAAAAATCAGTTACAAACGGTAGGTGTGCTTGCTCATGGTTTGGATAAAATGTATCCTGCCAGTCATACTGATATGGCTAAGGAAATGGTAAAGCAGGGAGGGTTGCTTACCGAGTTTATGACGCATACTAAGCCCGATAGCCATAATTTCCCCAGCAGAAACAGAATTGTTGCTGGTATGAGCGATGCTACAATAGTGGTGGAAACCGAGGTGAAAGGAGGGAGTATGATTACGGCAGAACTGGCGAACGGATACAATAAAGACGTATTTGCTTTTCCAGGAAAAATAACGGATAAAAAAAGTGGTGGATGTAATTATCTGATCAAAAATAATAAAGCCATTTTGCTGACGGATGCCCATCAGTTGCTTGAAACATTAGGATGGCAAGAGAATAAAAAGCTGACAAAGAAAAAAACGAAGGAGCTTTTCATTACACTAACAGCGGAGGAAAAAATTATCGTAGAACTATTGAATCTACATTCACAATTGTCGATCGACGAGTTAAATTTTAAAAGTGCACTTAGCAGCAGTGCTGTGGCTGGGGCTATGTTGAGTTTGGAGATGCAACATGTGATCCAGGCACTTCCGGGAAAAATTTACAGGTTGAATTAAATATGTAGGGGATGCATTATTATTCTTTCAAAAAGAAAGAGCTGCTCAACGGCAACTCTTTCTAATCATTTATAAGATTTAATAGTAAGCTCATTTAAATAGCCTCAGAGCGAATATCTTCTGGTCTCATATTAGAATAGTCTTCTACCTCTTCTTCTGAATCATCAAATCTGTCGGCTAGGTTATCAATAAAATCTGCAAATTGGTTTTTCAAATCACTGCCTTTGTCACTTATTTTTCTGCGGGTATAGCTGCCTTTGTCTGGTGCAAAAAGCACACCAACCAGCAGGCCTAATGCAAATCCGGTAAATAGTTTATTCATAAAAATAGATTTTTAAATAATGTAAATGAGTGTTGAAGGTACGATAATTTTTTTGCCAATTTCAAGTGCGATAAAGTAAAATTTTAATCTCTATAGGCTCTTCCGGTAAGTTCCAGAAACAGTCCTTCCAGCCCGTCCTGTCGATGTGTATTTAAAAGATTGGATAGACTGTCTTTTGCTATTATGCTTCCTTCATCAAAGAGGGCAACAGTTTGGCAAAGATCCTCTGCTTCGCGTAGTTGATGAGAAGTGTATATCAGGGTAGTGCCCTGTTCATTTATTTGTTTCAAAAAAGCAATGATAGCATTTCTGGATTGAACATCTACGCCCACAGTAGGTTCGTCCAGAAACAAAATCTTGGGTTGATTCAATACGCCGATGGCCAGATTTACCCTCCGTTTCATTCCTCCTGAAAAAGTTTTCACCTGCTTGTCAGCCACCTTTGTCAGCCCCATTATTGCTAATAGTTCTCTGCTTCGATCTGCAATTTTCCTGGAGGGCATACCGTACCAGGCTCCAAAAAACTCCATATTTTCCACGGGGCTTAATTCTTCATAAAAAGAAAAATCCTGTGGTACCAAACCAATTATTTTATTGATTTCTTTTTTATGTTTTGATATCTCTTTGTCAAATATTTTGATACTGCCGCTTGTGTTGGAGAGTAGCCCTGTAATCAGATTCATCAAAGTAGTTTTACCTGCTCCGTTGGGGCCAAAAATTCCAAAACGATCACCAGCCTCTATGGTGAGGTTAAGATTAGAAATCAGGGAAGCCTGACTTTTATATTTAAAAGAAATATTTTGTATGGATATTGCATTCATTGGTTAGCGAAAGTATTTAAAATTAAGTTGGAGCATTCCGATTGATACATGTTTTTAATTCTTTTCATAAAAATAGTTCAGATACTTGCGGTGTATAGATTATTGCCTTTTATAGCCAATCCATAAATACCATATTTTAGGTAGCGCAGTCTATAATAATAAATAGAACAATCCTATACATTTGTAAAATGAACAGAGTGGTGATCACAGGCTTAGGAGTGTATTCCTGCATTGGTAAAAACCTGCAGGAGGTAACCGATTCTTTACGAACTGGCAAGTCTGGCATTATTTTCGATCCGGTACGCAAAGCTTTTGGCTACAGGTCTGCACTTACCGGGTGGGTGGAAAGACCGTCATTAAAGGGATTGCTTGACAGGCGTTCCCGAATTATGCTACCGGAAGAGGGTGAGTATGCTTATGTAGCCACTTTGGAAGCATTGAAAAATGCAGGGATTGATGAAGCGCAGATAGAAAGTTTGCATCCAGGTATTTTATATGGCAATGATAGCTCTGCCAAAGCGGTGGTAGAGTCCACAGATCTGATTCGAGAAAAAAAAGATACCATGTTGGTTGGGTCTGCTGCTGTGTTTCAAACCCTGAACTCAACAGTGACAATGAACTTGGCCACCATTTTTAAGTTGAAGGGAATCAATCTTACAGTAAGTGCAGCCTGTGCCAGTGGTTCTCATGCCATTGGACTGGCATATACACTGATAAAAATGGGTTTGCAGAAATGTATTATTGCCGGTGGGGCGCAGGAAATAAATCACCTTTCAATGGGAACCTTCGATGCGTTGGGTGCTTTTTCTGTGAAGGAGGATGAGCCCTCAAAAGCCAGTCGTCCATTTGATAAGGATCGGGACGGTTTGATACCAAGTGGAGGGGCTGCTACTGTGATTTTGGAAAGTCTTGAAAGTGCCCTGGCTCGCAATGCAAATATTATAGGAGAGGTGGTTGGATATGGCTTCTCTTCAAATGGTGAACATATCAGCAATCCTACCATTGCCGGACCGGCCAAATCTTTGAGGATGGCATTGGAGCAGGCAGGGCTACCACCCGAAGCGATAGACTATATCAATGCCCATGCCACCAGTACCCTGGCAGGTGATGGTAGCGAAGCAAAGGCTATTTATGAAGTGTTTGGTGCATGCAATACGCCTGTAAGTTCCACAAAATCAATGACCGGCCACGAATGTTGGATGGCAGGAGCCAGTGAAATTGTTTATTCCTGCCTGATGATGCAGCATGGCTTTCTGGCGCCTAATATCAACTTTGAAGAACCAGATGAGGACACCAAGGTTCTAAACATTATAAAAAGTACCACAGAGAAAAATATAAACGTATTTTTGTCAAATTCTTTTGGGTTTGGAGGAACCAACTCCACCTTAATTGTGAAAAAGTGGTAAATATGGAAATGCAGGAAATTATAGAAAAAACTAACTCATTCTTAATAGAAGAATTTGAGGCAGACGCTTCATTCATTCATCCCGAAGCCAGTCTTAAAGAAGTATTGGATTTGGATAGTCTGGATTACATCGATTTGGTAGTGGCCCTTGAAAGCAATTTCAAATTTAAAGTGCAGCCAGGCGATTTTCAACCGTTGGTAACGTTTCAGGACTTTTACAATTATATCGATGCACAGATTGCAAAGAAGGTCGGCGTATAAAACGGAGAGATACAGCTCACATTAGCATTAATTTTTCCGAATGTTATAAATATTTCTGGCAGGTTTGAAAAAACGATTTGGCTTGTTTCAAACATGCGTTTTTTGTATGTATTTAGTTTTTGGATGTTCTTAAAATCTAAACTGATCGTTTATATCCGCCTGTGTTTGTACACGGGATGGCGATTTGTAAAATGCTTCTTTTTATCATCGATTTCCTTTCGGTCTGTAACTGAATAATTCATTATTCAAAAATCCAAAGCCATTGTGATTGCTTTGCCAGTATCTTTTATAAAATTGAATACTAATCTGGGGTACTCTCTGACTTTTGATTTTTACAAGAATTAGCCAGAAGTAGTTGTTCCTGTTTTTGCCTAATCAAAAGTTGAAAAGTGTTTCCTGCCAATAGGTTGAGTTTACCAAAAATCTCTGCAAAATATTTTGTAAGTTTGATTACATGTAAAGAATCAGGAGCAGGTTATTCGCTTGGATGATTGTTGCATCCAAAATCACAAAAGCCACCTTTCTACAAATGGTATCAATGTGCATCACATCCGAATGATCAAGAGCGAATTTGAGGTTGGTTTAAGCGCTGAAGATTTTAACGTGGCAGGTGAATGTAGACGGACACTCCATTTTCTATAACATGTTCATGCCGGAATTATGACTAACGCTAGCGTCTGTCTATGCAAAAATTATATTTAATCTGATCCGGTCTTTTAAAACCTTAAAATATCGCAAAACGAATCATGTCAAAAATTGTAAAAATCTTGTCAATCGAACATCTTACCCATGATGTCTTAAGAATCCAATTAGAAAAACCCGATGGCCTAAACTATATACCGGGGCAAGCAGTAGATATTTCAATCAATAAACCAGGATGGGAAGATCAATTAAGTTGCTTTACGTTTACTTCACTTCCGCAGGATGGTTTTTTGGAGTTTACAATAAAAACCTATCCCTCCCATAAAAGAGTAACTAACGAGTTGTTGTCTGCTAATCCGGGAGATGAATTGTTTATTTACGAACCTTTTGGTGATATTCATTACAAAGGCGAGGGCCTTTTTATTGCTGGTGGTGCCGGCGTTACACCATTCATAGACATTCTAAAAGATTTGGACAGACAGAATAAAGTAGGGAATAATAAATTGTTGTTTGCCAATAAGACCAAAAAGGATATTATTTTGGAGGATTATTTCTCGTCTTTGTTAGGAACACATTTCATTAACATTCTTTCAGAAGAATCCATTGATGGTTATGAGCAGGGATATATCAATGAATCCATATTGAAAAAATATATTATGGAAGGATACCTGTATTATTATTTGTGTGGTCCCCAGCCTATGATGGATGCGGTTGAACAACAACTGTCATCTCTAGGAGTGGCCGATGAGTTTATTGTAAAAGAAGGATTTTAACATGGAAGGATTTGCTTTGGTAACTGGGAGTGCTGATAGATTGGGAAAAGGGATAGCCCTGGATCTGGCAGCTATCGGGTTTGATTTGCTGCTGCACTACAATCATTCTGAAAAAAAGATTGAAATACTAAAGGAAGAAATTGAGCAGATGAATCGAAAAGCGATTCCCTTACAAATTGATTTTTTAGAAACAAACGATTATGATAAGTTATTTAGAGACCTCAAGGAAAAGGGAATTGTCATAAATGTTTTGGTTAATTGTGCGTCAGATTTTCAGCCTTCCACTTTTCAGGAAGCAGGGGCAGGCTTGCTTCAAAAGCAAATAAAAATAAATTTTGAAAACGCTTATCTGCTTACAAAAGCTTTTGCCAGGGTATTTGAAAAAGGCGTTATCATTAATGTATTAGATACAAAAATCAGTAAGAATTTTTCTAAGCATCTGGACTATCTTCTAAGTAAAAAGTTGTTAAATGAATTCACTAAACTCTCCGCTATTCATCTGGCTCCGAATATTAGAGTGAATGCAATCGCCCCCGGGCTTATTTTGCCACCGGCAGACAAAGATGAAGCCTACTTGCATGAACTTGCTGAAAAGATACCATTGAAAAGAACAGGAAGCATGCTTGAAATATTAAAAGCGGTTAGGTTTTTGTTGGATAGTCAATTTGTCACCGGACAGGTATTGTATATCGATGGGGGTGATCATTTATTATAGTCGTTGTGCGGGATGAAAAATTATAGCTTAAAAACAGTTACGGCATGAGCATGGAACTTATACCTCAGTTGGCAATCATTGAAATCGAAAATCTACGTTTGCGTGCATATATTGGTTTTATGAGTTGGGAAAAAGAAAAACTTCAGGATGTTATTATTTCCTACTCCTTTAAGTATGACACAAAGTTGGCAACCAAAACGGACGATGTTGCCTATGCTGTGGATTACAAAAAGATCACCAAGAAAATAGTAACATTGATAGAGAATCAGAGCTATCAATTAATTGAGTCTATGGCTGAAAAAATTTATGGTGTTATTCAGTCCTTTAGTGTGGCCATTCAAGATATAGAAGTGAAAGTGGAAAAGCCACATGCGCTGAGGTTTGCAGACAATGTGCTGGTGAAAATTTCAGGAGCCGACAGGTATAACAAGGCGATGATTGCATTGGGATCCAATATTCATCCAAATGAAAATATTGCTAAAGCCACAAGTTTATTAGAGCCTCTTGGCTTAATCATACGACGAACAAAATTCGTAGTCACCAAGCCTTTGAAATTTGAAAACCAGGCCGATTTTTTAAATGGGGCTATACTTCTGCTAACCCAAAAAAGTCTGCCCCTACTTCAATTGCAACTAAAGCAAATAGAGGCAATGTTGGGAAGAGTAAGAAGCGAAAACAAAAATGCTCCACGAGAAATAGATTTAGATATTACTACTTTTAATGGTTTTATAGTAGATAAGGATATTCAGGAACTTCCTTTCCTTTTAGATTTTGTAAATGAGTTACAGCCTGAAATTTTAAGGGAAGCCTAGAGCATAAAAAAATCTCCGAAAACTTACGGAGATCTTTTATTTCTATATTGTAAACCTTTAAATTTTGAAACCTAAAGTCAATAGTACTCTGGAATTAGTACTTTTAATATTCGCATTATTCATCAATGATTGGTTATTTAACCGGTAAGGGAAAATCACATCTTTTCCCAAAGAATGAACATAGCCCAGGTCAATAAAGAATCCTTTGTTTCTAAATCCCAAACCGCCTGTTACCTGAGTGATATTCCCATCTTCTCCAGCTATATTATTATATGGGTTGCCGTAATATGCTCCACCCAAGCGAACTGCTATAGGGTTGAATTTTACTTCCGCACCCAATCTTGCATTTACAGCTCCTTTATAGGCATTGCCAACCGCCGAGTTCAAATTGCTAAAGTAGCCGTCATCACCACCATTATCCGAAGTAGTTCTGAATTTTGAAGATGCATAATTTATATATTCTACATCTCCAGAAAGAAATCCTCTTTGTGTGCTCACATCATGTACATTGCCAAACAAAACAGCGAAGCTACCCATTAATTTATAAGGAGTTTGCAGGTTGTAATCATACACCAATTCTTTGCTAGAAACCTCTTTGTCGCCATTACTTCCCTGATCCAGGTTGGCACCTGCGGTAGCGAAATAACTATCACTTAAAGAATAAAAAGTGGGGGTATGTGCCGCAAAGCCCACTCTGATATTGTCTGTTGCTTTAATTACCACACCCGCTTTCACATTGATACCCACACCTTTCGTAATCAGGTCGTCATCGAACCAAGCGGCATCAAAACCATTTGCATTGGTGGTGGGATCCTGTTCTGTATATTGACGGGTGGCACCATATCTTAAAATGGGTAATCCTATGCTTCCGCCCAAAAATACCTTGTCATTAAAATTAGCGGCACCTGCAAAAGCCATCTCTGTAATACCGCCATTGGTAACAATGGTTTGTTTTTGTTCAAGTCCGCTGCCCGATTCAATCAAATCAATGGCTGGTGATGAAAGGGCCCCATTATCATCTTTTACCCAACCAGCATTCACTGCCAGTTCTGACCCATAGGGATTTAGTCCATTGTTATCCGTAGCATCTTGGATAAAATAATCAGCCATTGAACTTTTACTTAATGTACCGCCCTTGTTCGTGTAAGTAATTCGATTGTTAAAATCAGCCAGTTTATTTATAGCCAGACCAAAAGCAGAACTTTTTACAGAACCATTTCTCTGGGTTGGTTTTCCTAATACAAAACCGGTAGTACCCAAAAAACCGCTGGATTTATTATCGGTGGACGACTGGCCTAAGTACGTGGCTTTATTATTAAACATATTAGCTCCGGCAGAAATTACAAAATCTCCGGATTTGTAAAAACCAATATTGGCAGGGTTTGAAAAAATGGTAGATATTTCACCTCCTATAGCTCCATTGGCGTTACCAATAGATTGGGATCTGGCTGTACCAGAATTTTGTAACCAGGAGTACCGGAGGGCATCTTCTGGTGTCTGGGCTATGGCCGCCCCAACGACACCTATGAGTGTTGCTGCTAAAAAATATTTTTTCATTATAAGATTCTATTAGGTTTAATGTTACAAAGGATACGGAGTAGAAATTAAAATCTTCTGCCACTACCACCACCACCACGAGAACTGCCACTAGATGATGAACTGCTACTGCTACTACTGCTGTTGGATGAAGGAGAATAGGAAGGTGATGTAGATCTGCTTTCAGAATAAGTATTTCTGTAAGAATTATTATTGGAGGATCTGTTATAAGAATTATTATTTGACGACCTACCTGAATAAACTGATCGAGAGTTGGCTCCCGAGTTTACTGTACTGGTATTTACACTCGCATTATTTCTAACACCATAGGTACTGCGATAAGTAACCCCATTTTTGTTTACATAGCCCGGAGTGGTACGACCACTGCTCGAAATAATATTTGATCCTCTGCCATAAGTGTTCAAATTGTTCATTCTTGGTCCGTAGTCTACGTTGCGGCTAATAATACCTCCGGGATACCATCCTCCGCCATACCACCCAGAGTACCAAGGGTCGTACCAGCCATTCCATCCGCCATACCATCCACCGCCACCGTACCAGGGGCTATACCAGGGATCATACCAACCCCATCCACCACCATACCAACTGTTGAAACCGAGTCGTCCATTCCATCCGCCATACCATCCTGAGTACCAGGGATTGTACCAGGTGTTCCAATAACTAACCGGACTCCAGGGATTGTTCCAATACCAGGGATCGTTCCAGTAGTTCCAGTTGTTGTAATAGCTGAAATTATAGCGATCGCCATAATAATACCAATCGTCCAGATCGCTCCAGCGATAGCGATTACGCACTTTCATGCGCAGATATCGATCATCATAGTCTTCATATTCGTCGCGGTCGTCTTCGTATGCCCTGTATCGCCTTTCATCTGATTTATTGGCTTGCACATATTCATCCTCCGGTGGTGCCGGAGAACTATACACGTCATCGGGGGTTTGAGTGGTTCGATAAGCAGACGAACAGCCACCTAAAGCCAACATCAATCCCAGAATCCATACCAGACTATAAGTTTTTATTTTCATCTTGGCTAATTATATGTAATTAAATAATTGTTTTAATAATACCGAAAATTTACATTTGCCATCCTAAAATGGGAAACTGTAAATGTACTGATTATTCTTACACCAATTTGGACGTAAGATTAGATAAAAAAGATGCACCATTTTGAGTTTATGCACAATTTTTTTTTAAATATTATTCTGTCTCAGTTTTTTAGAAATAGAATCAGATAAAGACTGAAAATTTTTAGATTGAATGTTTTGACAAAGGAAGAATAGGTTTGAAAAACAGGGAAGATGAATTATGCATAGGTGTACAAGATTGCGATCCGACACGGCAGACAAGCTGCAACACTGATGCTTTTTTGTACTACAACCGAGGCCATAAAAATAAATATGGAGAAGAAAAAAATATGAGTAAAGAAATAACATCCAGAGCACAGGACTATGCTCAGTGGTATAATGATTTGGTACTGAAAGGCGGACTGGCCGACTATTCGGCGGTGCGTGGTTGTATGGTGATAAAGCCTTATGGGTTTGCACTTTGGGAAAATATGCGCGATGCGCTGGATAAAATGTTTAAGGACACGGGTCATGTGAATGCCTATTTCCCCTTGTTTATTCCAAAAAGTTTTTTGAGTAAGGAAGCTGCCCACGTGGAAGGATTTGCCAAGGAATGTGCTGTGGTAACGCACTATCGTTTGAAAAATGATCCAGACGGCAAGGGTGTGATTGTGGATCCGGAAGCAAAGTTGGAGGAAGAACTGATTGTGAGACCAACCAGCGAAACCATCATCTGGAATACCTATAAAGATTGGATTCAATCCTACCGCGACCTTCCCCTTCTGGTCAATCAGTGGGCGAATGTGGTGAGATGGGAAATGAGAACCCGATTGTTTTTAAGAACTGCTGAGTTTCTTTGGCAGGAGGGACACACTGCACATGCTACGCAGCAGGAAGCAGAGGAGGAAGCCAAAAAAATGCTGAATGTATATGCTGAATTTTTGGAAGAATTTATGGCCGTGCCGGTGATAAAAGGAGTGAAAAGTGAAAGTGAACGGTTTGCCGGGGCGGTGGATACTTATTGCATTGAAGCACTAATGCAGGACGGAAAAGCACTGCAGGCGGGCACTTCGCACTTTTTGGGACAGAACTTTGCAAAGGCATTTGATGTGCAGTTTTTGAATAAAGAAAACAAGCAGGAATATGTGTGGGCTACTAGTTGGGGAGTAAGTACCAGATTGGTGGGTGCTTTGGTGATGGCACATAGTGATGATGATGGATTGGTATTGCCTCCAAAAATTGCACCATTGCAGGTGGTAATTGTTCCTATTTATAAAGGCGATGAACAAAAAGCATTGATTGATGCAAAGGCAAAAGAGATTCTGGATAATTTAAAAGCAATGGGAATCCGTGCAAAATATGATGACAATGATAACTCTAGACCTGGATGGAAATTTGCAGAATATGAACTGAAAGGTGTTCCTGTGCGAGTAACTTTAGGAGCAAGAGACTTGGCAAACAACCAAATTGAAATAGCACGCAGAGATACCAAAACCAAGGAAACCATTCATGCAGATGGCATTTCACAATACATTGGCAAACTGTTATTGGATATCCAGCTCAATATGTTCCAGAAAGCCAAACAGTTTCGTGATGCACATATTACCAAAGCCGATACCTGGGAAGAGTTTGTAGATATATTGGATAATAAAGGTGGTTTTGTGCTGGCGCATTGGGACGGTACCGCAGAAACCGAAGAGGAGATCAAGGAAAAAACCAAGGCCACAATTCGTTGCATTCCTTTGGATGAATTGGGTCTGGAAGACGGAGTGGATATTTTGAGCGGTAAACCCTCAAAGAGAAGAGTGCTTTTTGCAAGGGCATATTAAATTAGAAATTGGAATAAAAAAAATGGACAGAATCTTTAAGTTTCTGTCCATTTTTACTATAAAGGATTCTTGTTTTAAGGAACATTGATAAACTTATGAATTTGCAAACTCAGCTCCCAGCGAGGGTGTTGTTTGATATGATCTACAATAAGTGGCATCATGGCATCGGCCTTGCTCCATTCTGGTTGAAGATAAAGTTTACAGTTTTTGGATACCTTGGCGGCATATTTTTCGCCCCAGGCAAAATCGGTTTTATTATAAATGATGATTTTTAGTTCATTGGCCAGCGGTAAAATTTCAGGCACCGGAGCCTTGAACTTTTTTGGTGAAAGACAAATCCAGTTCCAATGCCCACTTAATGGCGAAGAGCCCGAAGTTTCAATATTGGTTTCGATGCCCTGCTGCTGAAGTTTTTGGGTAAGCTCATCTAGGTTGTGCATTAAAGGTTCGCCACCGGTAATGACAGCCATTTCGGTTCCTGATGACTTTACGGTATCTACAATTTCATCAATTGACATAAACGGGTGCCCTTGCATGGGCCAGCTTTCCTTTACATCGCACCAAGTGCATCCCACATCACAGCCACCCAATCTCACAAAATAGGCAGCACGCCCCTGGTGGTAACCTTCACCCTGAATGGTATAGAAATATTCCATTACTGGAAGCTCGATATTGCCTACGGTAGATTTATTATTTTTATTATTTTCCTTCATTTTTTATTAGAAACCATGCCAAGGTTTAAAATGAATTATTCATTTTCGGCACAAGCCTTAAATGTATTTTTCATTAGTGCTGCAATGGTCATAGGACCTACTCCACCAGGCACAGGAGTAATAAAAGAGCACTTCGGTGCTACATTTTCAAAGTCCACATCACCCACTAATTTATAGCCCGATTTTTTAGATGAATCTTTAACCCTGGTAATGCCTACATCAATCACTACGGCACCCTCCTTTACCATGTCCGCTTTCAAGAATTCGGGCTGGCCAATGGCTGCAATAATGATGTCGGCCTGTTGGCAAATTTCTTTCAGGTTTTCTGTTTTGGAATGACAAACCGTTACGGTGCAATTTCCGGGAGTGCTATTATTGCTTAAAAGAATACTCATAGGGCGGCCTACAATATGGCTTCTGCCCAGTACTACTGCATGTTTGCCTTTAGTGGAAATATGATTGAACTCCAGCAATAACATAATTCCGTATGGAGTAGCAGAAACAAAACCTTCGGGTTCACTAAGTACCATTTTCCCCAAGTTTTCCGGATGAAAACCATCCACATCTTTGGAAACAGAAATAGCCTCTATCACTTTTCTTTCAGAAATATGTTTTGGAAGGGGCAATTGTACCAAAATACCATCTACCGACATGTCTTCATTTAGCTCCTGAATTTTATCCAGCAATTTCATTTCGCTTACTTCTTCCTCATACTCAATAAGTGTAGAAACGAAACCTATTTCATTGCAAGCCTTTACTTTAGAGTTCACGTAGGTTTGACTGGCACCATTGCTGCCCACCAAAATGGCTGCAAGATGTGGGATTTTTTTACCGGAAGCCAATCGTTGTGCTACGTCAATTTTCAGTCTGTCCAGGATAGCTTGGGACGTTTTCTTTCCATCTAATAATTGCATTTGGCAAAGATGCACAAAGTTTTGTAAGGTTTTTCAAATTTGTTTGTTCCACAAACAGTTGTTTGGAATGTGCTTTATGGATTGATTACAGTCAATAACTATTTGCATGCAATTAAAAATGAATTTTCATAAGTAGTCTGTTCTCAATGACTTATCTTTTTTGTTAAAATAGCTATTTAAACATAAGTTAAAAAAAATGCCAATTAAAAACAAAATATTTGTTAAAAAACTATATCTTCCCTTTTGTAAAATGATTACTTGGTAACGATTGCCAGTTTTATTTTATTCCGATTTTTAAATCAAAAAAATAATTTACATGAGAAAAATTCTTTTGCTTTTTGCAATGCTATTGGGATTTTCGTTTTATGCCATTTCGCAAACGAAATCAGTAAATGGAAAGGTTGTCGATGCCAATGGTACACCAGTCCCATATGCTACTATTAGGGTAAATGAAACCAACAGAAGTGTTGCAGCCGATCAAAACGGAAATTTCAATATTGAAGTATTACCTAACGCAAGCATAACCGTTACAGCAACAGGTTTTGAAGATAAAAAACTTTTAGTAGGAAATAGTACCTCATTATTAATAACCTTACAAATCTTATCCAATATGCAGGAAGTGGTGGTAACAGCACTTGGTATTACCCGTAATAAAAACACCTTGGCATATTCTGCACAGCAAGTAAATGGTGAGGATGTAAGTAAAGTTCGAACTGGGAACGCAGCCTCTTCACTCTCGGGAAAAGTTTCTGGTTTACAAGTAATTCAAGGTAATAGTATCGGTGGTTCTACTAACATTGTAATTAGAGGGATTAAATCCTTGACTGGAAATAATCAGGCACTTTTTGTAGTAGATGGAACTCCAGTTGATAATAGAACGGTAACCAGTGGTAGTCAGAGTACTGGTCGAGGTGGGTATGATTATGGTAACTCTGCTGCTGATATTAACCCAGATGATATTGATAATATTTCAGTTTTAAAAGGAGCTGCTGCTACTGCATTATATGGCTCACGTGCAGCCAATGGAGTTATCATGATTACTACTAAAAAAGGAAAAAGAGGATTAGGAATCTCAATAAATTCTGGTGTAAAAATTGGCAAAATTGATAAAAGTACATTTGCTAAATATCAAGATCAATATGGAGCAGGTTATTCATCCGATTATGACAAAGATGGATTCTGGTATTTTGATGCCGATGGTGATGGAATAAAGGACCTGGTTGTACCCACTGCTGAGGATGCTTCCTATGGTGCTAAGTTTGACCCTAACCTTAATGTTTTTTATTGGGGTTCATTTGATCCCGCATCTCCTTATTTTAAAAAAGCAAGACCTTGGGTTCCTGCAGCACATACTCCTGTTGATTTTTATGAAACAGCTTATTCAACAAACAATAGTATTGTGCTTACAGGAGGAGGAGATAAAAGTACGGTAAAATTGGCTTATACAAGAGATGATGAAAGAGGTGTATTACCTAATAGCCGAGTACTTAAAAATTCTATTAATCTGGGAGCCACCTACGACATTCTTACTAATCTTAAAGCCTCTGCTAGTGCTAATTATTCAAAAATAGATGGTAAGGGCCGCTTTGGTACGGGTTATAGTGGGAGAAACGTGAACCAAAATTTCCGTCAATGGTATCAAAGAAATGTTGATATTCTTGAACAAAAAGAAGCTTATTTTAGAAATAAGAAAAATATTACCTGGAACTGGAAAGACCCCTCTACAGAGGCAGGAACTGTTCCTATTTATACAGACAATTATTATTGGACTGTTTACCAAAATTATGAAAAAGATGCGCGTTCAAGAATTTTTGGAAACATACAATTGGATTATAAAATTACAGAATGGCTAAGCTTACTGGGACGTGCCTCATTAGATCAATATACACATTTTCTAGATGAACGTGTTGCAGTTGGTAGCCAGGGCACACCCAGTTATTCAAGATTTGATCTAAATGTTAGTGAAAGAAACTATGATCTGCTCGCCAATTTTGATAAAAATATTACTTCAGACCTAAATGTGAAGGCTTTATTAGGTACCACTAGAAGAAGGAGCGATTTAAATTCAGTAAGTCAATCGACATCTGGTGGGTTAATTGTACCTGGACTATATTCTATTGCCAATTCAAAAGGTACTGTTCCCAACCCAACGGAAACAGTTAGACCAATTGCTGTAGATGGCTACTTTGGAGGTTTAGCTCTTGGGTATAAAGAAACCTATATTTTAGATGGTACAATTAGACGCGATAGATCTTCGACCCTGCCAGGAAAAGCAAATGCATATAACTATTATGGTCTTTCTGCAGGTTGGGTATTTTCCAAAGCTCTTTCCCAACTTGACTGGTTATCCTATGGAAAATTAAGATTAAACTATGCAGAGGTTGGTAATGATGCACCATGGGGTTCAGTAACCGATTCTTATGACCAACCCACACCATTTGGAGGAACAATTTTGTTTTCTCTGCCAGGTACAAAAAATAACGAAAATTTACTTCCTGAAAGAACAGTAAGCCGTGAAGCCGGTATAGAGGTTTCATTTTTTAAGAGTAGACTTGGATTAGACTTTACCTATTATGCAACTAATACTTTTAACCAAATTATTCCTGTATCAGTATCAACATCTACTGGCTATAATAGTAAGTTCGTTAATTCTGGAAATATTCAAAATAAGGGCTAATTCTTTTTTTGAGGTGCTATGCGAAGTAACCAGCCACCCTGTATAGAAAAAAGTCACGGTCTTTTATACCAAAATTACCAGCCAGAAACCGTTGTATTTTTGAGTTCATGTTTTCGGCTTT
>Ga0209063_1000526_pt1 | contig 25402 bp, 25 predicted proteins | sample KloWWTmeKNB19Kit_FD_187177 | JGI IMG/M metagenome (GOLD analysis project Ga0209063, IMG submission 187177) | Active sludge microbial communities from Klosterneuburg, Austria, studying microevolution and ecology of nitrifiers - Klosterneuburg... | ecosystem: Engineered > WWTP > Aerobic digester >... | reverse complement strand
TATGATGATTTTTATTATGGCAAGGGGTCTACGTATCCGGATATAAATGGTGCTATTGGCATTTTGTTTGAACAAGCTTCATCAAGAGGGCATTTACAGCAAACAGCTAATGGCCTGTTGAGTTTTCCTGCTACTATTAAAAATCAATTTGTAACAGCACTTTCTACACTAGAAGGTGCCAATGCTTTGCGGAAAGAGTTCCTTACTTTTCAACGAGATTTTTTCAAGAATTCATTGGCAGAAGGCTCATCTGCTGCTACCAAAGCGTTTGTCTATGGCGATAAAAAAGATGAAACAAAATCTGCGGTGTTCACAGAAATGTTATTGCGTCACCAGATTGAGGTATATAAATTAGGAAGCAAATTAAAGGCAGATGGTAAAGATTTTGAAGCTGCTACTTCATTTGTCGTACCTGCCAATCAGCCGCAGTATAAATTAATTCAAACCATTTTTGAAAAAACATTTAACTATAAAGACAGCTTGTTCTATGATATTACAGCATGGACAATGCCATTAGCATTTGGGTTGCCTTCGGCAGAATTAGCCGCTACACAATTTAATGCTTCGGTGCTGGGAGATAGAGTAATAAATGCTGATGAGTCAACTGCAAAAACAAATCTTCCAATTTCATCTTATGGCTACTTGGTAGAGTGGGACAAATTACTTGCACCAAAAGCACTCTACGAATTACAATCTGCTGGGCTAATTGTAAAAGTTTCAACCCGATCATTTGAAATCGCTATCAATAATTCTAATAAAGCGTTTGATTATGGTACATTATTGATACCAATTCAGGGGCAATCTCAATCTGCAGAATCAATTAACAGGTTATTGAATGATGTGGTGAGCCGGAATAAACTAAAAGCTTTCCCATTACAAACAGGGGCCTCATCAGCTGGAGTAGATATTGGCAGTGCAAAATTTGTAGTACTTACTAAGCCAACTATTGCTATGATAACTGGCAATGGTGTTAATGCATTGGATGCAGGTGAAGTCTGGCATTTACTAGACCAGCGGATGAATATTCCATCTACACATTTGGAAACAACATCTTTTAACAGAACTGAAATTGATAAGTATAACACTATCATTTTAGTAAGCGGTAACTACGGCGAATTGAATAAAGAAAAACTAAAAAGCTGGGTACAAGCTGGTGGCACATTGATAGTTACTGAAGATGCTGTTACCTGGGCAGCACAAAGTGGAATAAGCGATGTTAAATTTAAAAAAGCAAAGCCCCCTGTCGATAGCTTGCAAAAAAAGCGGTACATCGATCGGGAGCAAATAGATGGAGCACAGCGGGTAACAGGTGCAATATTTGGCGCAGAAGCTGATCTTACTCACCCATTGACATATGGCTATAGTCAATCAACAATAAGTTTATTTAAAGCCAACAGTGTTTTTATGGAAAAAAGTAAAAATCCATATGCTACACCTTTTTATTATGGAGCCAACCCTATGCAGAGCGGATGGGTAAGCAAGGAAAACAAAGACGCTATAAAAAATTCAGCAGCCGTAATTGTAAATACTGTGGGCGGTGGTCGTGTAATTAATATTGCAGATAATCCAAACTTCCGGGCTTTTTGGCTAGGCGGAACTAAATTATTTATGAATGCTATTTTCTTTGGAAGAACAATTGATGCTGCAAGTGGAAGGGCGGAGGAATAAGCTACTGAAGATTTATTCACATTTTAATTAATTGCTAAGATACTTAGTCTTTGTGTTTGAAATATTCTTATCTTGCTCGTTCAAAATAATAATTACGTCACTTTAAAATTGAGCACTATGATTAAAATGCAAGTAATCGGACATCTGGGAAAAGACTGTGTAGTAAATACAGTCAACGGTAAAAATGTAATCAACTTCACCGTTGCCCATTCCGAAAAGTACAAAGACAGCCAAGGAGTAGTACAAGAAAAAACAATCTGGGTGGATTGTGCTTACTGGACAGACAGAACAGCCGTAGCGCCTTATCTTCAAAAAGGTACACAGGTCTATGTGGAAGGCCAACCGGAAGCAAGATCGTTCCAAAGAAATGACGGCACACCGGGTTCTTCACTTTCTCTAAGAGTTAGAGAAGTTCAACTATTGGGAAGTAAAAATGATAGAAATACCGGAGGTAGTTCGTATCAGCAGCCATCCAATGCTTCTTCTGCCATGTCGGGCAACAGTAATGTTCCATCGCCGAATGAGATAACGGAACCGGTAGATGATTTACCGTTTTAAGGTTGCAATCAAAAACTAACATTTATAACCTCCTGTATTTTAACGGGAGGTTATTTTATTTAAGATATTATGTAACTTGAATGGATGAAGTGGAGAATGATATTTTTCCTTTGTTGTTGCTCAATGTTTGCTTATTCGCAAAGAACCGGCCGAAGTATCGCAACACAAGTATTGGTGATTGGTGGTGGTGTTGGTGGAACAGCAGCAGCTATTCAATCTGCAAGAATGGGAGTAAAAACTATTTTAATTGAACCTACTATAATGCTTGGTGGAATGTTGACGGCTGCTGGAGTAAGTTGCACTGATGGAAATGATCAACTACCCAGCGGTATGTGGGAAGAATTCAGACAGGCCTTATATAAACATTATGGCAGAAGTAAATTAAATACAGGCTGGGTAAGCAACACCAATTTTGAACCCCGTGTTGCTGACAGCATCTTCAAAGCATGGACAGTAAAAGAAAAAAATCTCACCGTGTTTTTTGGATATGAATTTGAAGCAGTTTCTAAAAAAGAAAATAAAGTCACTGCTGCGTCTTTTCATAATAAGGACAATACAGAAGCATTGAAAATAAATGCAACGGTTATTATTGACGGAACTGAATTAGGGGATGTGTTTGCTGCAGCTGGTGCGGAGTATGATTTGGGAATGGATGACCCAGCCATCAGTGGAGAAAAGGAAGCAAGACAAAAGAATGACATCATACAAGACCTTACCTGGGCAGCTGTGTTGAAAGATTATGGTAAGGATGCAGATAAAACAATTATAAAGCCCGAAGGCTATGATGCAAAAAAATATTACTGCACCTGCACCGATGCCCCTTGTGATGATAAACCCTGGAATGGAGATAAACTAAAAATGTTGAACTATGGAAAGCTGCCTCGCAGTCCGGGTGCAAAGCAGGATAAGTACATGCTTAACTGGCCGCCTTTTGGAAATGATATTTATTTGAATGTAGTGGAAGACAACTACGAAGTGAGAAATACGAAGTACGAGTTGGCTAAACAGCACACACTTGGATTTATTTATTTTATGCAGACAGAACTGGGCATGAAAAATATTGGTTTGGCTGATGATGAACTGGATGGCGGCATGGCATTGATCCCATACAATAGGGAGGGGCGACGGGTGAAAGGAGTAGTGCGGATGAATATCAATCATATCAAGAATCCGTATGATGCATCTTTATACAGAACAGGTATATCTGTTGGTGATTATCCGGTGGATCATCATCATGCAAGGTACCCCGGCAAGGTACCGGAAATAGAATTTCCACCGATACCTGCTTACAATATCCCGATGGGTGCATTGATACCATCAACAATAGATGGATTAATCGTTTGCGAAAAAGGAATTTCAGTAACTAACATTGTAAATGGTACAACAAGATTGCAGCCTGTTGTTTTATTAACAGGACAAGCGGCAGGAGTATTAGCTGCCAAAACAGTTCAGTTAAAAAAGAAAGTAAGAGAAGTGCCAGTAAGATTGGTACAGGAAGAATTACTAAAAATGAAAACATATCTCATGCCTTTTGTGGATGTAAAACCAACGGATCCACATTGGGAAGCTATACAAAAAGTAGGGGTAACCGGTATATTAAAAGGAACAGGCAAAGCAGAAGGCTGGGGAAACAAAATGTGTTTTTTCCCAGATAGTTTAGTCACTATTCAAACACTCCCTTACCGTGAAAAGGAAAATAGTTTTATGACTCTTGATGATCTGGGATATGCGGTGTGGAAAATGTACAACAATAATATTTCAGGAAAAGAGATTAGCCGTCAGGATTTTTTTAAAGCGTATACAGGTTTTATTGAGCTAACATATAAAACCCAATACAGACCGCTTTCACTTGTTTTTAGGAGGGAAGTTGCAGTAGTTGTCGATCATTTTTTAAAACCGATAAAAATTCAGGTAAATCATGCAGGTGAAAAAAAATAATTTAAAAGTATACAAGTTCCTGTTGGGTGTTTTGTTTAATAGTTTATTCTTTGTGGGACATGCTCAAAGCAACTGGAAACTTTCTATCCAAACCTGGACCTTTCATAAATATTCTTTTTTAGAATCAGTGGCGAAAGCAGATAGCCTTGGAGTAAAATATCTTGAAGTGTACCCAGGTCAAAAAGTAGGAGGAGATATGCCCGGTGTTTTTAGTTATACTCTCGATAAAAATGTAAGAGATAAACTCAAACAATATTTGATATACAGGAAAATAAAAGTAGTCGCACTTGGTGTAATTGATAAATACTATTACAATAAAGACAACCTGGAAAAATTTTTTGAGTTTGCAAAATACATGGATATTTCTTTCATTACTGCCGAACCAGAATGGGAAGATCTTGATGAATTCAACCGGCTGGCAGCAAAGTATAAAGTAAAAGTGGCGTTACATTGTCATCCAAAACCATCCAGCCATTACTGGAGTCCCGATTCTACTTTAAAAGCAATGCAAGGCAGAAAAAATATTGGTGCATGGCCCGATATTGGTCACTGGGCAAGAAACGGTGTGGATATACAGGATGCAATGAAAAAGCTGGAAGGTAAAATATGGGGACTACATTTAAAAGACATTCGCCAGTTTGACAATACAGCTGCAGAAGATACCTTATTAGGAAAAGGAGTTTGTGATATTCCGGCTGTGCTAAAAGAAATAAAAAGACAAAAGTTTAAAGGTGTAATATCTCTTGAATATGAAGTAAACCCTAAACATAACATGAGTGAAATGCATGAAAATGTTATGTACTACCTCTCGCAGTTAGGGAAATTATAATCTTTATACATGCTGCGAATTAATTATTCGCATCCAATTTTTTAATCGGTGGTTAAAAATTGTATTATATGAATTCCAGAAGAAAATTCATTAAACAACTAGGTGCAGCGTCTCTGATTGCTCCTATAACTTCTTATGCCAGCGTCAGCGAGGAGGAAATAGAAAAAAGAATTATTCCCTACGAAAGAAAGGTCAGTGCTGTTGACGAGATAAATGTTGGTATCATCGGTTTTGGCATCATGGGAAGTCGTAATGCAAAAACAATTTTGGAAGTTCCGGGTGTAAAACTTGTTGCTGTTTGTGATCTCTATAAAGGGAGATTAGAAAGAGCTATAGAATTATACGGCCATCAACTTTTTACAACACAATCGTATGAAGAATTATTGAATCGCAGCGATATTGATGCTGTTGTTGTTTGTACCAGTGATCAATGGCATGAAAAAATCAGTATAGATGCAATGCGGAAAAGAAAAGCAGTGTATTGTGAAAAGCCGGTTGTTCATCAACTGAACCAAGGGTGGAATGTGATTAATGTGCAGAAGCAAACAGGAGTAGTGTTACAGGTGGGCAGTCAACGAGTCAGCAGCATTGCCTATGCAGAAGCGAAGAAATTTTATAAGGCCGGTGAGATTGGCCAGTTAAATTGTATTGAAGCATCCTTTGATCGTCATACTGCATTAGGTGCATGGCAATACACAATGCCGTTGGATGCAACTACAGAAACTATAGCCTGGAAGAAATATTTAAAAACCAATGATGATACTCCCTTTGATGCAAAACGATTTTTCTGGTGGCGTAATTATAAAGAGTATGGTACCGGTGTGGCAGGCGATTTATTTGTGCACCTGTTGTCAGGCATTCATTATTTAACTGATTCAAAAGGCCCGTCAAAAATTTTTGCTACAGGTGATTTAAGTTATTGGAAAGATGGACGAAATGTGCCTGATGTAATGACAGGTGTAATGGAATATAAAGCCTGCAATGAACATCCCGCTTTTCAGGTTTTATTAAAAGTAAATCTGGCCAGCGGCGCTGAAAAAGTGGAAAGTGGTAAAGTGAAATTTTATGGTACAGAAGGTGTGATCGATTTTGGATGGAATGATTTTACGATTACAAAAAATAAATTTTCAGTTGCGCCGAATATTGGTGGTTGGGATGCACTAGATACTTATCCTGAGAAAATGCAACAGGAAATTCTGAATGAATACAGTAAAAAATATAGTGGAAGTGAAATAAGTCCAACTAATGAAAAGCCAATACAATTTGCTGCTCCCGCAGGGTATGATGACCGGTATGATCACTTTGTCAATTTTTTTGATTCCGTTCGTAATAAAAAGCCGGTTGTAGAAGATGCTTCATTTGGTTTCCGGGCAGCGGCTCCTTGTCTTGCCTGCAATGAAAGTTATTTTCAGAAAAAAGTGATTAATTGGGATCCGATTAAAATGAAATTATCTTGACAACTTATCTTTGCGTATGTCAGAACAAATATTTTCCTACCAGCAATTAGCTGATTTCACTAAATCCGTTTTTCTGAAAATTGGCTGCAACACTGAACATGCCGATACTGCAACAAAAGCATTACTATCCGCCGACCTGCGGGGTATAGATTCTCATGGTGTGGCCAGGCTAAGTGGTTATGTTAGATTATGGGAGGCTACTAGAGTTAATGCAACTCCAGATATAAAAATAATACATGAAACTCCTTCTACTGCGGTTGTAGATGGCGACAGTGGATTGGGTTTGGTAGTAGCCCCTTTTGCTATGCAGATTGCTATTGAAAAAGCAAAGCAGGTTGGCACTGGCTGGGTTAGTGTACAAAACAGTAATCACTTTGGTATTGCAGCACATCATGCCATGATGGCGTTGGAGAATGATATGATTGGCATTGCGATGACGAATGCAAGCCCATTGGTAGCGCCTACATTTTCAATTGATAAAATGCTGGGCACAAATCCTATTTGCGTAGCAGCACCTGCTGGCATTGAACCGGCTTTCGTAGCTGACCTTGCAACAACAACGGCTGCCAATGGCAAACTGGAAATATTGCAACGTAAAAATTTTCAAACACCAACGGGTTGGGTACAGGATAAGGACGGCAATGCTTCAAACGATCCTCATGCATTAAAAACTGGTGGTGCTTTATTGCCATTGGGTGGTGACAGAGATCATGGCTCTCACAAAGGATATGCGTTGGGTGCGGTGGTTGATATTTTCTCTGCTTTACTAAGTGGTGCGAATTATGCTCCATGGGTACCACCATTTCCGGCGTATGTGCCGATGCCTGCGCAGCAACCGGGTAAAGGAATTGGCCATTTTTTGGGTGCAATGCGAATAGATGCTTTTCGTCCAGCGGATGATTTTAAAAAAAGCATGGATCATTGGATACAAGGATTCAGAAATGCAAAGACTGTAGCTGGAGAAAAAAAAGTGCTGGTGCCGGGAGATCCGGAAAGGGAGTTTGAAAAAGAAAGAATTAAAGAAGGAATTCCATTGTTGAAACAAGTGGTTGATGACTTGCAATCGTTATCGGAAAAATTTCAGATCGCTTCTTTATGAGAATAAAATCTTCAACTCTGAAGCTTATCTTTGCCACCTTGCTTGCTGATTTATAAATCCACTTAAATTATTGGAGGGGGAACAAATGAAATGATCCATTTGGATGTCATTGTATTTATTATTATTTAGGCGAATTCCATTTTACCATTAGAAATATAAAAGAGATTAAAATGAAAATAATGAAGTTTGGCGGCACCAGTGTGGGTAAGCCGGAACGAATGCAGCAAATTGTGTCGTTGGTTTCTAAGGAAGCTGAACCAGTAATAGTGGTATTGTCGGCCTTATCTGGCACTACAAATGCATTGGTAGAAATTGGTAACCATATTGCCAATGGCGACAGAAGTACAGCAAAGCAGACTATTGATAAGCTGGAAAAGCATTACCAGGATTTTATTTCAGAGTTGGTAAAACAACCTGCTACTTCTGAAAAGGCAAAAGCGATTGTTACCGAGCATTTTGAATTTTTGAACATCATCCTTAAGATATCTTTCAGCGAAGCATTAAGTAAAGATATATTGGCACAAGGCGAATTGCTGTCAACTAAAATATTTTCAGTTTACTTGGAAGAATTAGGAGTTGACCATTTGTTTTTGCCAGCCTTGGAATTTATGACGATTGATCATTATGATGAACCCCAGATAGGTAGTATCAAGGTTAAGCTTTCTCAAATTTTGAATCAGCATAAAGACAAAAAATTATTTGTTACACAAGGTTATATCTGCCGAAATACAAGAGGCGAAGTAGATAACTTGAAAAGAGGCGGAAGTGATTATACTGCTTCGTTAATTGCAGCAGCTATCAATGCATCTGTTTGCGAAATCTGGACAGATATTGATGGAATGCATAATAACGATCCGAGAATTGTAAAGAAAACGGTTCCTGTGGAGCAGATGAGTTTTGATGAAGCAGCCGAGTTGGCCTATTTCGGCGCAAAGATTTTGCATCCTGCATCAATATGGCCAGCACAGCAATATAATATTCCAGTGAAGTTGCTGAATACCATGAATCCAGAAGCGATAGGAACCACGATTGCGGAAAAAGCAACCGGAGTGGGAGTAAAGGCTGTTGCAGCTAAGGATAATATTATTGCAATAAGAATTAAGAGTAGCCGGATGTTATTGGCGTATGGGTTTCTTAGAAAAATTTTTGAAGTATTTGAAAAATACCGAACACCAATTGATATGGTAACAACTTCTGAGGTAGCTGTTTCAATTACAATTGATACAGATCATAATCTAAAAGAGATAATTAAAGAATTGGAATCTTTTGGTACAGTTGAAGTAGATAAGAACCAAACAATTATTTCTGTGGTGGGTAATGAAATTTCGCAAACAGAGTTGATGGTAAAAAAACTTTTTGGTTCTATTTTAAATATTCCTATTCGTATGGTTTCTTATGGTGGAAGTCCGCATAATATTTCATTGCTGGTACCTGCAGAATATAAAAACCAGATATTACAACAATTGAATAAGGGAATGTTTGGGTTGGAGTAAATCTAAAGAATCTTCCTGTTTGGCTAATAATTTGTTAATGTGATTTTTATCACACTAATCGGCTTTTAAGTACGTTAGTTTCATATTAAATAAATTTTTATGCGTTTGTTTTCAGTCATTTTCGCATATGCTGTTCTTCTAATGAACATATCAGGTTGGGAAAATGATTTTGAAATAGCACAAAAAAAAGCTGAAGCAGAACATAAATTTATTCTCCTTAATTTTTCCGGTTCAGATTGGTGCGGTCCTTGCATCAGACTTAAAAAGGATGTTTTTGAATCGGAATCTTTTGCAACATTTTCCAGCGAAAATCTTGTTTTGGTAAATGCCGATTTCCCTCGTCTAAAAAAGAATCAACTCTCTAAAGAGCAACAAAAAAAGAATGACAAGCTTGCTGATAAGTACAATTCGCAAGGCATCTTTCCTTTCACTTTACTTTTAAATGCAAAAGGCAAAATAATTAAGTCGTGGGAAGGTAATCCTGGACTTTTAACAGAACAGTTTATAAGCCAAATAAAGTCTATAATTGATACTGGAAACTGAAACTTGTTCAACAATAAAGATTGCTTACCGTAAGGTGATGAAACTGATGGGTAATCGTTTTGAGATTACAGTTGTCTCCGAAGATGAAGCAAATGCCTATGAAAAAATTGATAAGGCGATTGCTGAAATTAGCCGTATTGAAAAGCTATTGACTACTTTTAGCGATGATAGTCAAACGAATCTTATTAACAGGAATGCTGGTATCAAGCCTGTAAAAGTGGATAAAGAAATGTTTGATATTATTAATCGGTCAATTAGAATATCTGAAATTACTCAAGGTGCTTTTGATATTTCGTATGGGTCAATTGATAAAAGGTTGTGGAACTTTGATAAGAATATGACGGAATTGCCTGATCCCGTTATTGCAAAAAAATCTGTTCACTTAATCAACTTTAAAAATATTCTCCTGAATGAAAAGAAATGCACTGTATATCTGAAAGAGAAAGGTATGCGGATTGGCTTCGGTGGAATAGGAAAAGGATATGCCGCAGAAAGAGCTAAAATAATTTTACAGCAGATTGGAGTGGAAAGTGGTATTGTAAATGCATCAGGTGATTTATGTGCCTGGGGCTTACAACCCGATGGAGAAGAATGGACGATTGGTATTGCCGATCCCAATGCCGCAAGAACTTCATTTTCCTATTTATCAGTTTCGAATGCCGCTATTGCAACATCCGGCAACTATGAAAAATTTATAACAATAGACGGAAAGAGATATTCTCATACAATTGATCCCAAAACCGGACTGCCGGTAACAGGTATAAAAAGTGTAACCATCATTAGTCCTAATGCTGAAATTGCCGATGCAATGGCAACGCCAGTCATGATTATGGGAATAAAAGTGGGATTGGATTTGGTAAATCAGTTAAAAGGAATTGAATGTATTATAGTTGATGACAATGATAAAATCTACACATCTAAAAACATAAATCTTCACTGATGAAATTAGTAAAACTCAAACCAAAAGTAAACAGGCTGGCAGTTGTTGCAGTTAGTGCTGTTGCTATACTTTCTTCCTGTACAACAGTAAAGGAATATCAAAAAAATAAATTGAATGATGGCGAGATGACTCTAAGCTCTCGCAAGATTCAGAAGACAGAATCCAGTTTTCAATCTTATAGAGAAGGTGCCTCCGGTGCCAATGGTGGTAAAACCGGCGGAGGCTGCGGTTGCAATTAATTCTTCACATTCAATTTTAGATAATGAAAAAAATATGTTTAGGAGTTGTTGGCATAGTTCTGACTTTCTTTTCTGCTTATGCCCAAACACCACAAAAAGATTCCTCCACTTACAAAAGCAGAAAGTTGACATTTGATGAAGCGAACCTTGTATCAAGTTATTACAAACAAGAGGGTAATAATGCAGCAGTTACCGGCGGTATTGGTTCTCAAAAATTAAGCGACATTTCCAATACAATTGATGTAAAGTTTATTAAGTGGGATAGAAAAGACAGAAAGCACAGTTTTGATCTTGAAGTTGGTTTGGATCATTATACTTCAGCCTCTTCTGATCAGGTAGATTTGAAAGCAAACTCATCTGCTTCTCATGCTGATACAAGAATTTTCCCATCTGTTTCCTGGTTGATTGAAAATGAAAAGAATGGAACTACAATCGGTGCTGGTCTTTCTTCTTCTACAGAATTTGATTACCAGTCTATCGGTGCGAATATTAATTTTTCAAAAAAGACAAATAACAGAAACGGTGAGTTTACAGCAAAGGCTCAGGCTTTTATCGACAAGGTTAGTCTGATTTATCCTACTGAACTTAGAAGCGGTGGTGGTGGCGATGATGATGATGATGATGACTATGCCACAACCGCTAGAAACTCTTACAGCGGTTCATTATCTTATTCGCAAATCATTAATCAGCGTTTGCAAATAATGTTTATTGCCGATCTGATTTCTCAAAAAGGGTTGTTGAGTCTTCCTTTTTACAGGGTTTATTTTAATGATAATTCTGTTCAAAAAGAAAATTTACCTGATACAAGAATGAAAATCCCATTAGGATTCCGGGCAAATTATTTTATTGGAGACAAAGTAATACTAAGATCGTTTTACCGCTATTATCATGACGATTGGGGATTAACCGCTCATACAGTAGAAGTGGAAGCACCAGTTAAAGTGACCCCGTTTTTTTCTATCACTCCATTTTATAGATACTATAAGCAAACTGCTGTTGATTATTTTGCACCGTATAAAACGCATATATCTTCCAATCAATATTATACGAGCAACTTTGATTTATCTGCATTCAATAGCAATTTTTATGGAGCTGGCATCAGACTTACCCCGCCGAAAGGTGTGTTTGGGATTCAGCAATTAAATATGCTAGAGCTGCGATACGGTCATTATACAAGAACCAATGGATTGAATTCGGATATTGTCTCGATGAACTTGAAGTTTAAATAATAGAATAAAAGTATCTCTAAAATAAAAGCCCTTCACATGTGAAGGGCTTTTAAGATAAAGTCAGATGCTATTACCAACGATTGTTAGAGTTAGAATATGCAGGTCTTGCCCCTCTTTCAGGTCTTTCTTCTCTTGGCTTTGCAACGCTTACTTTGATAGCACGGCCATCAACAGTAGCACCATCTAACTCAGCAATTGCTTTGTTAGAAGCCTCATCATCACTCATTTCCACAAAACCAAAGCCTTTGCTACGGTTAGTGTACTTGTCCATAATAACTTTTGCAGAAGTAACTTCACCATACTCGGCGAAATAGCTTCTAAGATCTTCGTCTACAACGGCGAAGCTTAAATTTGAAACATAAATGTTCATGTAAAAAAATTAACTTTTAAAAATTCTTGAGATTAACGCAAAGGGTAAAGAAGACTAACTATTAGCAGAAATGCGTAGCAGAAAAAATCGTTCACTTACTAAAATGCTGTTCGCTCAAATTAACGGGACGAAGGTAATCATTTAAAGCCAGATTATTGCTTTTATTTTTTAAAGCAGTTTTAGTTAATTGCCGGTGGTTCTACGTTAAACATACTTTTTTGTTCTTCTTTTTTACGAATGCCGAAGTTATACCGAAGGTTAAGTCCAACTCTTCTTGTGTCTGACTCCCGAAATCCGTTGGCATTTACAGATCCTTGTTGAATAGTAAAATTGTTTCTGTTGGTGGCAAACATATCACTGATGCTGAGGGTCGCTGTTAGTTTATCTTTTAAGAACTTTCTGTTTACACTCATGTTCAATGCGCCAAAACTTGTTAGTTCATAAAACTGTTGCTGTCCTTTTAATCTTACAAATCCATTTAAAGTTATAACAGATCGTTTGTCAACTTTGAAAGTCTGATAAGTAAAAAATGTCCAAGTGCCTTTTTTAAAAGACAAGGGTTTGTTTTCGTAAACACCTTGATAAAAGTTATGATTATACTGTGCGCCAGCTACAAAGAAATAGCGACCACCCGGAGGTAATGCACCCAATCCACGGAAATACCACTCTTTATTCTTTCCCAAATTATCATAGGTACGGATAGCCTGGCTTTGGCTTGTGTCCGATTGATAAATTACATTGGTAAAAATATCTCTGGTATCATTTACTCCAATGGCAAGTATCGGTCTTTCGTCCACACTTACATTTGCCTCATAGTTTTGATTGAATTGAGGACGTAGTGTAGGATTTCCTGCTTCGCTTAAATATTGGTCTACAAATCTTGTAAATGGATTCAATTGCTCATACACTGGTCTTGTAATGGTTCGGCGATAAACTAAATAAGCTCTTAAATCGTAACCTGCAATTTTCATTAGATTTTTACTCAGGTAGATATATGGAAACAAGTCAGTTCGATGAATGTTGAAGGTAGTATCCGAAGGAATTATCTGACGACCATTCATATTAGTGTTCTCTAGTCGTAGGCCTGTCTTTATTACAAAATCTTTTCCCAGTGTTTTTGAACCTTGCAGATAAGCTGCATTAATATTTTCTTTATAATCAAAAGTGTTCGTACGACTTATATCTTTTTGTCTGTTACCCAATGGGATTTCTTTAAAATAATCTGTAACACTTTTATAATTCAGCAAAGAAGATTTTAAGCCTGTCTCAAATGTTATCCGATGTTTCATTTTTATTTTAAGATCGGATTGTGCGGTGAATAAATTCCGCTTGTTATCGCTAATACCGTCGCCACCAGTTGTAGTGTTAAAGGGTAATCCAAAAAAAGTAGTATAACCTTGGTCTGCTTTATTTTGGGTATAATTATAAAAAATATCGTTGCTCCATTCAGAACCTATTGAGTCTATTTTCATTTTTCCTTCTAAACCTATCCGATAATTTAAAGAATTACCTTCGTTATTTACCTTATTAAGGTTATCGGTAATTGTTTGCGCATTGCTGATCTTTCGGATTTCGCTTTGATTTTCCGTTTTATTATGAAATAAATTAAGGTTGCCGCTTGTTCCAAAGTCAAGATCCCATTTTTTTCCAACTGGGAATGCAATTCCATAGCCCGCAAAATAAACATCGGAAGGGTATGTAGTATATGCATCCTGACTTAGTACAGAATCCGGAGCAAAATATCGGTCCGTTTTTATTTTTTCATAACTATTTCTGCGGCTATAATTTAGATTGACGAATGAATTTTTCTTTCCATCATTATTACCCAGATTAAAGCCAATAAACTGGTTGCCATAAACACCTTGTTGCATACCGCCATTTATACTTCCTGTCAACCCAATTTTTACTCCTTTTTTCAAAACTACATTTACAATGCCACCTCCCCCAGAAGCATCGTATTTGGCTGAAGGCGTTTTTAGAATTTCAATTTTGGAGATTGAATTTGGCGGCAGGCTCTTTAGCATGGTTGCAACATCTGCAGCACTCATCTTCATATCCCGTCCATTAATTTGAACAGAGGCTGGCGTTAAGCTGCTGATGTAAATATTTCCATCTTGATCTACAAATAAACCTGGTGTTTTTTCAATTACTTCATATCCACTTGTCGAAGCTTCAACAAGGTTTTCAGGGTCAACGATTAATTTATCATCTTCCATTTTCATTAATGGTTTTTTGGAAGTAACAACTGCTGCTTCCAGCGTTTTGCCAGCAGGTTCTGCCAGAAACCTAAAAGTTGTTTGATCTCCCGAAACAGTTATTCCTTTATCGATTGGCTGATAGTTGATGGAAGTAATATTTACATTGTACTGATTGTTTAACCTCAGTACAAATTGTGCTACACCGCTGCTATCTGTTAGTTTAGTGAATGTTCTTGTACTGTCAAGTCTGTTAAATAATGTTACGGTCGCCAACGATACAGGTTCTTTTTTCTGATTAACAAAAGAAATAGTAACCTGTATTTCCTGAGCAGAAGAAATAATTGTTGAAACGATAAATAGTAAAGAAGCAGTTAGCTTTAATAAGGTTCGGGTAAAATTTGACATGAAGGTTTTGCTAATGAGGACACGAAAATAATTAAATATTCAAGTGTTCTAGCATCCAAATCGGTGAGTGGTACTATTTTTAGAAAATTTAACCTTTGCGGGGAAGACTCTTATTAGTAAGTTTAATGAATGAAGGCGGTACAATTTATAGCTACAATCCATCGGTTCGAATCAAAAGGCGAAAAGACCGGTTGGACTTATATTGAAATACCTGTTGATATTGCCCAGCAATTAAAACCGGGTAACAAGAAGTCATTTCGTGTAAAAGGAAAACTGGACGATTTTAAAATTGATGGAATTGCTTTGATTCCAATGGGCGGGGGAGTTTTTATTATGGCGTTGAATGCAGATTTACGAAAAGGTATTGGTAAACGAAAAGGAGCAATGATGAAAGTGCAATTATCAGCTGATGAAAAGGGGTTTGTTTTTAATAAAGATTTTATTGATTGCCTTGCTGATGAGCCAACGGCAAACTTATTTTTCGAAAGCTTAACTGGTTCACATCAAAAATATTTTAGTAAATGGATTGATGCTGCTAAAACAGAACCCACTAAAGTAAAACGGATTACGATGGCCGTAAATGCTTTGGCAAAAAAGGTGGGTTATCCCGAAATGATAAGAGCAGCAAAAAAATAATTTATCTTATTTAAATGGATTCGAATATTTCACTTCTGTTGCAACATTCAGATCGGTTAATGTTTTCATGAAAGCAACTAATGCTGCTTTATCTTGTGGTGTAAGATTTAATAGTCGTGGCTGTCCACCCGGCAGTCTTAATTGAGGAGAAAGGTTTGGATGATTCCTTACACCTGTACTATAATGTTCCACTACTTGTTCCAATGTTGTAAACCGACCATCATGCATATAAGGCGCAGTAAGCTCTACATTTCGTAAGGAACCTACTTTAAATGTTCCATCCAGATTTGTATTGTTTGCAACAAACCCAAAGCCTCTGTCAGTAGTTGTTAAATCCAATCCGTTATTTTTTTCTTGTGGTGCAGTAAATGTTTCTGATCCATGACAGGCGGCACATGCATTTTGGGGCGAAAGAAAAATTTCTTTTCCTCTGTTTTCAGCAATAGTAAAATTTGAAAACACTGCATTGGGTGCTGGCGCAGAGTTTACAGGAAAAGTTGCTCTTCCTACATCGTATTTTGATTGAAAGGAGACAATTGATCTTACAAACTGTGAAAGAGCCAATGAAATGCGATTACTGTTTATAGTCGCATCTCCAAATGCTTTTGTAAAAAGTGAAGAATAATAGGGCAGGTTTCTTAGTTTAGTTTCCAGTTGAGGTAGTGTCATGCCCATTTCCACCAAATCTTGAATAGGAGCTAAAACCTGTTCTTCCAATGATGCAGCTCGTTGATCCCAGAAAAAACGTCCATTTGGATAATACTTTGCGTTAGTTAAAGGCATTGAATGCCTACCTGTCAAGCCGCCGTTAAAACCTCTGCTTTTAACATCCGTATCTGAAAATGCATTAGCCTGTTTATGACAAGATGCGCAGGAAATAGAATTATTGATAGAAAGATTTTTATCATAGAAAAGCACTCTGCCAAGTGTGGCTCCGTTATCTGTTATTTGATTATTGGCTGGTGTATTGACTTGTGCCTGAATAGGAGGAGCTGTTATATAAGCTGGTAAGGTTGGGTTAGCATAATTAAAAGGTGAAGCTGGCAGGTTTAAAACCAAACTTACCTGATCAACAGGTGCTGCAGTAACTCCTGAATCAGAATTCTTGGTACAAGCAATGAAAAGGAGAACAGAGAGAAAAAAGGTGGTGATTATTGTTTTTGGTCTGGCGGCAAACATAAAATGTTTTTGGTTGGGGCCTATGACGGGCTAATCAAATTAAAGTTTAAAATACCAATATTTTTTCTAATTTCACAATGTGAGCTAATCTGATGATAGATATTAACTCTTATCTGCCTTTAATTCATTTATTTGCAGTATGATTTCCTCTATAAAAGATTTCAAAAACCCATTTTTTATTGGCATCGCCGGTGTAGGTATGAGTGCAATAGCTCAATACCTAAAAGGAATTGGTATGGAAGTTTCAGGAAGCGACCGTTTTTTTGCACCAGATGAGTACAATGAAATAAAAGAAAAACTGGAAGCGGAAGGCATACATTGTTTTTTGCAAAATGGTGAAGGAATAACTGCTACAACTGATTTGATTGTTGCATCTACTGCCATTGAAGATACTGTGATGGAAATTCAAAAGGCTAAAGAATTGGGTATTTCAATTATCAGACGATCCGAATTGCTGGCAATGATTGCTCTTAGTAAAAAAACAATTGCAGTTGGTGGTACAAGTGGAAAAAGTACTACCAGTGCTATGTTATTTGATATTCTTGAATATGCCGGTCTTGATCCAAGTATTATAAGCGGTGCTGGTTTGACAAATCTTATAAAGAAAGGAAAAATTGGCAATGCAAAAGTGGGAAAAGGCGATTGGTTGGTAATAGAAGCAGACGAAAGCGACGGTTCTATTGTACAATACAAACCTGAAATAGGATTGCTGTTAAACATAGATAAAGATCATCAAGAGATTGACGAATTAATGAGAGTGTTTGGTGAGTTTAAAAAGAATAGTAAAAAGTTTATTGTTAATCAATCACATCCCTTGGCGAGAAGTTTATCACAGAATATATCACAAGATTTTTCTACCGATCAACAGGAAGCAGGTTATATAGCCAAAGCTTTTAAACAATCAGGCTTTAATATTCAATATTCAATTAACAATATTCAATTCTCAATTAAGACTGCCGGTAAACACAATATGGAAAATGCATTGGCAGCAACAGCAGTTGCCAATTCCATCGGTGTTGATCTAGAAACTTGTGCTGCCGGTTTAAAAAACTATGAAGGAATCTATCGCCGCTTTCAGGTCTATGGCCAGAAGAATGGGGTTTGGTTGATTGATGACTATGCACACAATCCGGTAAAGTGTGCGGCAGCAATAAAGGCTTGTCATCCGGTTGCTAAGAAAGTAATTGCCTGGTTTCAACCACATGGTTATAAGCCAACCAAATTTTTGCGAAAAGAATTTGTTGAAGAGATTGCCAGCTCATTGCGGCAAGATGATGAAATATGGATGAGTGAAATATTTTATGTAGGTGGCACAGCCGTAAAAGATATTTCTGCAAATGATTTGATCAATGATTTAAAGTCTTTGGGAAAAAATGCATTTTTTGTAGAAAACAGAAATGATTTTGTAGCAGCAGCCCGCCCACATTTTACGGATGATTGCACCATTTTATTAATGGCAGCTAGAGATCCATCTTTGGAGCAGTTTGCAAAAGAAACTTGGGAAAAATTATAACAATTAAACAGAAGCCAGCTCTCTTGTTTTTTCTTTCATTGCCGGTAAGAACATATACCAGCAAACTGCCATCAATAAACCCGGATGTGAAATATCAGAAAGCTTTTTATCTTTCTTAAACTCATCAGCACCTTTACAAGTTACTATTGGAGTTTCCTTATTGTCTTTATAGATATTTAATTCGCCACCCGGCTCATTGTCATTTGAATAATAAAATCGTTCATCATTCATACTGATATAGGCCGCATTATTCTCATTGCCTAATTCTCCAATCCGGGTTCCATATTCGCAAAGCAAAACAGTTTTGTTGCGTAAAAAACCTTCCTTTCTAATAAAGAATACTCTTTTTTGTTTATTGCATTCTACTCTGGCTGAGTTTGAAAAAGGATGAATAGTTAGTGTAAGAAGATGTTTATCTTTTTTGTAAAGATGATAAACTTGGTCTTCTGTGGTTGACAAAACTGATTCCCATCTCATGGCTTAAAGGTTTAGTGGTTATAACGAGGCACAAATTACAATGAATAATATGGGTAATATGCTGTTAACCTAAAATTAATATTAACTTCATATTGGAAGAAGTGGAGTGAATAATCTGTGGAAAATACCGCAGAAATCCACAGTTTTATATCAAAATCTTTAATAAAGCATATGAATACAGAAAAAAACAGAGATCAGCATTTCATAGAAAGGGCAATCGAACTTTCAAAAAAAGGAATGGATAGCGGAAAAGGCGGCCCATTTGGTTGCATTGTAGTAAAGGGAGATGAGATTATTGGAGAAGGAAGTAATGAAGTTACTTCTTTAAATGATCCAACAGCCCATGCTGAAGTGGTGGCTATTCGAAATGCTTGTGAGAAATTAGGAACTTATCAATTAACAGATTGCGAAATTTATACAAGTTGCGAACCTTGCCCGATGTGTCTGGGTGCAATTTACTGGTCAAGACCCAAAAGAGTAGTGTATGCCAATACAAAAGAAGAAGCTGCTGCAATTGATTTTGACGACGACTATATTTATAAAGAGATCTATGCTAAAATGAGTGAGCGGAATATTCCTTTTATCCATTATCCGCATACAAAAGCATTGGAAGTTTTTGAAGCCTGGAAAAATTGGGAAGGGAAAGTGAAGTATTAATGCTTATTCATTAGTCAGCATTCTTCGAATGAAAATATACGACAAGGCTAATATGATTATTAATATTAGGATGGAAACATAAAGCCATGGCTGGTCTTTAATATTCATCTTTTCTCTGCGACGTTTCTTTTTTTCTGTTTTCTTTTTAAGGTCACGGTTCAGCATTTCTACCATGTATTGCAACTGCTCTTTGTCTTTAAACTCTTGAAGGCCGTCCATTGCTTCTTCGTCAAACTCGGTTTGTAGCAACTGCTTCTCTATTTCATGCTTCTTGTCTTCAGATAGTTTTCCTTGCAGGTAAAGCAATAATGTTTCCTGATCGACACTGGTAGATAAATTGGATAATATGTCTTTATAATTTTCTGACATGTTATTTATTATTCTTTTCTTCTTCTTGTTTTTTTTCAATTAAAATTCTCAAATTCCTTTTCCCATTCTGGATATAACTTTTAACCTGCAGCATAGTAAACCCTGTTTCGTCACTTACTTCCTGATAACTTTTCTTTTGAAGATAAAACAAAGTTACACATTGCTGTTGCTCAGGGTTTAGTTCTTTTAACGACAATTCAAGCAGGTCTAGTGTATGATCATTCTGTAATAAAACCTGTCGGTCTGCTTCTTCATCTGCTTTGTTGGTAATATTGTCATTAACCTCAACGGTTGATTTTCCATTACTTTCTCGCAGTTTCATCAGGCAATGGTTTTTAGCCACCATATAGAGCCATGACTTGAAATATTCAACCTTGTACTTGTGCAGCTCCTGAATCACTTTTAAAAAAATCTGTTGCACACTATCTTTTGCCTGTTCCTCATTCTTTAAATACTTCATGCTTACACCAAGCAAAAGCAGCGTATAGCGTTGCAGCAATATACCCAGCCACTCATTCTTATGGTCTGCGTAAAACTTTTCCAGCAATTCCTGGTCGGTTATATGTTGGTATTTATCGCCCTTCACAGTTGGAAAATAGTTATTTGTTATGAGTTAGATGCAGGTTTTTGTAATTTCAACAAAAATTTAGATGCTTAATCAGCATTTATTATTTTAGATGAAACTTTACCTTATGCATTATGCAATTGTTTCGGTTCCTGCAGCACCAATCAGAAGAAAACCTAGCCACCGTAAAGAAATGGTCAATCAGCTTTTGTTTGGGGAATCAGTAAAAGTATTAAAGACAAAAGGAGATTTATGGGTAAAAGTTCAAAGCCTGCATGATGGTTATATTGGCTGGATTACAAACACCATGCTACAGCCTATTGAAGATGAAAGAGCAAATACGATGAATATTTTTGCAACGGCAGAAATGCTTGGTTCTGCTTTGTTGGGCGAAAAGAAAATTCAAATACCAGTTGGCTCATCCTTGCCGTTTTTTGAAAATGGAAAAGGAAGATTGGGAGAAGTCGAATATCATTTTTCGGGAAAGTATTTGAAAAGAGACGAACAAGTTCCATCAACGGAATTAGTTACTCAATTAACTACTGCGTGGTTGAATGCTCCTTATTTATGGGGAGGAAGAACGCCGCTGGGAGTTGATTGCAGCGGATTTGTTCAAGTAATTTATAAGTTAATGGGTATTGATCTTCCCCGCGATGCATGGCAGCAGGCACAGGTTGGAAAGTCAGTTAAAAAATTTAGTGAAGTGCAACCAGGTGATCTAGCTTTTTTTGATAACAAAGAAGATATTATACATGTAGGGATTATACTTGAGAATAATATGCTAATACATTCATCCGGAAAAGTTAGAATGGATTTATTAACCAAGAAAGGAATAATAAACAGCGAAACGGGAAAAAAGACATTAAGGTTGAGAGCAGTGAGAAGAATCTGGGAAATTTAAAAAACTCCTTTTATCCATTTCACAATCATTGTATCCCAATTCAGCATTTTACAAGCGGTGTAGAAAAGAATAACTGCGAATATTTTTTTTAGAACATCTTGATTTACAGCAATGGCAATCTTGCTTCCAAAGAAGCCGCCCACAACAAAGCCAAGAGCAATTAGCCCGATAATTTTTAAATCAAGCGGTGTTCCCATTTTTTGACATTGCTGGTAATAATACAGCGAGGCAAGAATTACAACCGGTAATGTTAAAACGGCTAACGATGTTCCTTGTGCCTGATGTTGGGTATAATTCATAAAGAAGACCAATGCCGGCACCATTATAATACCACCTCCAATGCCAATCAAGCCACTTAATACACCTGCTGTTAGCCCTATAAAAAGTGCTGTGAGAATTAATTGTGTTGCCATTTTATGTTTTTGAGGTATATCCATTGCTTATTTAGAAAAAGTTTCCTTATAAAAAGCAATGGCTTCATTAATGATGCGATATGCGATCAGTTGATCTTGAAAATTATCTATCTCCACTTTTTTATTTTCTAGCACTTTATATTGCTCAAAAAAGTTTTTTAATTCTAATAAAAAGTGATGAGGCAGTTCTTCCATCCTGGTGATATGATTTACAGAAGGATCTTTTGCCGCCACTGCAATTATTTTATCGTCTACTTGCCCTTGGTCAATCATCTGCATATTGCCAATGATATTTGCTTCAACCAGACAAAGTGATTGAATGGATTGGGAACAAAGAACCAGAATGTCCAACGGGTCATTATCCTGTCCTAATGTTTGCGGAATAAATCCATAATTTACAGGATAATGAAAGGATGAATAGACAACCCGGTCTAATTTCAAAAGGCCGGTTGCCTTGTCTACTTCATACTTTGCTCTGGAGCCTTGCGGGATTTCTATAATGGCATTCACTGTGGAAGGAGATTTTTCTCCATAATTCACACCATGCCATGGATGATTAACTGTTTGCATAATATATTTTTATCTGCTTAATTTCATTCCAAGATAAGTAGCAGCAATCCCAATTAAAACACTTCCTGCTACATATAAAAAGAATAATGCTATTTTTTGTTCTTTCAATAAGCCAATTCCTTCCAACGTAAAAGCTGAAAAAGTGGTAAAGCCACCACAGAGACCGGTCATTAAAAATAATTTCCAGTTTTCGTTAGTTTCAAATGATTTAAAACTAATGCCCCAGAATATTCCGATCAAAAAACAACCAATAATATTAACCGAAAAAGTGCCCCAGGGAAAATGAATTGTATACAGCTTATCAGCCATTCGCTGACTAAGATAACGAAGCATACTTCCGATACCGCCACCCAAGCCGACTAATAAGATGTTTTTTATCATGGAAGAGAATCTTTGCTTATTGGTTTGCTCATCAATGTATCTCTGTCATGTTCGTATAAATATTTAAAATCAACTAGCCATTGACTATTGATTCGAAGTATTTTCAATGTGTCATGATCGTTCTTAAAAGAGTTGGAGTAAATTAATATAGTAGTAGAATCGTTCATTTCTTTTTTTTCATGAATATTAATGGACGATGCTCTGTATCCATCTTTTGTTGGCTGATCAACTCTTTCGAAACTACGTTCTGCCACATCCATATAATTTGCATTGACGGAATCCGTAAACATAAACATCCTGGCTTCTTTAAATTTGCCATCTAGGGCAGCCCGAATGAAATTTCTTGCGGCATCAATGCTGCTTTCTGCGATAGTTGAATCTTTTTTGTCCTCATCTTTACAGGAGATAATCAAAAGAGCTATAAGCAGAGATGAAAGAACTACGATTTTTTTCATGTGTTAATTTATATATGCAAAGTACTGAATTTTGCAGGCAGTATAAAGTCTGCAAAAAAAAGCACTTCTTACGGAAGTGCTTTTCTGTATTTTTGGCCTGAATTTATTGCTCAGAAACTTTCTTTAATTTCTCCATTGCGTCTTTTACTTCTTTCATCTTTTCAGGATCAAGCGATTTCATCATACTATCCAGTTTATCAAGCCCCATTTTTAAAGAATCTGAATTCATAAGCTTATTAAACTGATCCATTACATTGGTAGTGTCTGTTGGATCATTGTCGTTCATATCCTCGCCATCTTTATTATCGTTATTTCTTTTTCCTGCCTCGTTCATGCCCATTTTCATTAAGGTGCTCATACTGAAGTCCACTTTCCAGTCACCACCTTCTTTTTTAAGAGGGAAGTCAAATGTTGCATTGTCTTTACCGGGGTTGGTTACAGATACGGTAGCATTGTCGCCATCTATTTTAGCTTCACCAATCTTCATATTTTTAAAATCTTCAGCGTTGTCTTTTTCTTTTACATCGCCCATTTTATCTTTCATGCTTTCTCCCATATCGACAGCCTTTTTCATCATATCCATTGTGCCCTTACTTTCTTTGGTGGCTAATTTGGCAGCGCCATCAAAATCCTTTTTTGACATAAGTTCAAAGAAGGCAGTTAACACGGTTTTAGGGTCGCCATCACTTACAGCGTCTTTTCCTTTACATCCGGTTAAAAAACTGGTAAATAATGCAGCAAACATAATTGTACTAAATACTTTTTTCATTTTTGATTGGTTTAGGTTGTGTAAATGTAAACGTATTTTAAAGAATTTACTTCCTGAATTGTTGTCTTTTTACCAGGCGACTTTTTTCGTTTAGGAATAGGTCATCAGTACTAACTCCGTATGGTATAGTGTCTAACCGTAAATACTTTGAAAGTGAGCCATTTGTAGATTGGTTAAGAGACTTGAAAACAAACTCAGAGCAATACATTACATCGTCGCTTAGAAAATTGAAATACATGTCAAACTTTAGACCAGCATTGAAATAGTTTTTTACGATTGTATCTAATTTGACTTCTTCTTTTGTTGTAAGGCCATATCTATAAATACCAATCGCATCATTTTCTTTCGGATTACAAAAGCTATCTAGTAATTCTCTTTTTAGTTTTTGACTTGGATTATATACTCCGCCGATTGCATGATAAACAAAAAAGCTGTCATTTTCTCTATATACAAATCCGCAGTGCGAAAAGGAAGTATCTTTTCTGTTCATACTTCGGGCTGCTCTGCTTACATCATCATTCCCATTTCTGAAAATAAGGTCACCACTTTTTAGCAATGGTTTTACACTATCTATCAATTGAAAATTAACGGCAAGCAAACTGTCGGACATACTTGTACTTTGTACATCAATATTTTCCCGACAAGCAGTTGCAAAAAAAAGCAGGAATAAAAAGAGTATGTTTTTTCTTTTCATTCCTGCAAAATAATTAAATCTTTATCAGCACTAGCCAGACTGCTTATCTTTCTTTGTAATTGAAGGTGGCTGGCGGTTTGCAAAATCTTGCTCTTCTTTTTCTTGCTCTTTGTTGTATGCTTTGATGATGGCTTTTACCAAGCGGTGCCGTACCACATCTTCTTCATCCAGTTCGATATGTGCAATGCCTTCAATGTTTTTTAAAATACGGGCTGCCATTACTAATCCGCTACGTTGATTTCGAGGTAGATCCACTTGAGTCATATCACCAGTAATGATGGCTTTTGCATTGGCGCCAATCCTGGTAAGAAACATTTTAAGTTGTAATTCAGTAGCATTCTGTGCTTCATCCAAAATGATATAGGCATTGTCCAATGTGCGGCCCCGCATATAAGCTAGTGGTGCAATTTCAATAGTTCTTGTTGTCATATAATAGCCTAGCTTATCGGCCGGTATCATATCATCCAGCGCATCATATAATGGACGCAGATACGGATCAATTTTTTCTTTCAGATCACCCGGAAGAAAACCAAGGCTTTCACCTGCTTCTACGGCTGGTCTTGTAAGAATGATTTTTTTTACCTGTTTGTTTTTTAATGCTCTAACGGCTAATGCAACAGCAGTGTAGGTTTTACCAGTACCGGCAGGGCCGATGGCAAAAACAACATCATTTTTTTCAGATTCTGTAACCATTTTTTTCTGATTCGCTGTTCTTGCCCGTACAGATTTTCCGTTGGGGCCGAATACTAAAACTTCATTGGGATTTTTTTCTTTGAAATGGTCAATTACTTCGGCATCGTCGCCACCAAGCACCTGCTCAAAATAATTATGGCTCATGTGGCCATTTCTTTCGAGAT
>Ga0209063_1000525_pt1 | contig 25428 bp, 19 predicted proteins | sample KloWWTmeKNB19Kit_FD_187177 | JGI IMG/M metagenome (GOLD analysis project Ga0209063, IMG submission 187177) | Active sludge microbial communities from Klosterneuburg, Austria, studying microevolution and ecology of nitrifiers - Klosterneuburg... | ecosystem: Engineered > WWTP > Aerobic digester >... | reverse complement strand
TTACGGTGTTTGGCAATCCTTACATGGGTTTCACCACGGTTATTCTCCCCCAGTTCGTTGGTGGTGATATCATAATATTCCGGGCGATACAGGAACATCACCATATCAGCATCCTGCTCGATGGCTCCCGATTCGCGGAGGTCACTTAACTGCGGCATTTTATTACCATCCTTACCAGCACCACGGGTTTCAACCGCACGGCTTAACTGGGACAGGGCAATGATCGGTACACTCAGTTCTTTCGCCAGTGCTTTCAGATTGCGGGAGATATTACTGATCTCCTGTTCACGGTTACTATTACGGTTTTCACCGGTACCGCTCATCAATTGCAAGTAGTCAATAATGATGAGGCCGATATTATGCTTATTCTTCAACCGGCGGCATTTAGCCCTCAATTCAAAAATATTCAGGGCCGGTGTATCATCTATAAACAATGGTGCCTGTGCCAGGCGCTGCACACCTTTGGCATATAGTTGCTTCATTTCATGTTCTTCCATTTTACCCCGGCTGATCTTCTCCAGCCAAATCTCACTTTCTGCAGATAAGATACGTTGCACTAACTGACCGGCACTCATCTCTAAAGAGAATAAAGCCACCGCTGTTTGTTTACCCGGATGCATCACTGCATTTCTGGCCAGGTTCAGCGCAAATGCTGTTTTACCAACCGCGGGCCTTGCCGCTAAGATGATAAGGTCTGTATTTTGCCAACCATAGGTAACCCTGTCAAGTGAGGGGTATCCGCTGGGCACACCAGTTACATCTTCATTCTTATGGCGCAGGTCTTCTATCCGTTTGATCGTATTAACCAGTACCGAGTCTATCGTTTCAAAATTCTTCCGCAGGTTATTATTGGTAATTTCAAACAACTTACTCTCAGCCACATCCAGCAGGTCAAATACATCTGTTGAATCTTCATAGGCATCACCGATGATCTCACCACTGATACGAATCAATTCCCGTTGAATAAATTTTTGAAGGATGATCCTGGAGTGAGCTTCAATATTGGCCGAGGAAACAACAGTATTGGTCAACTTGGTGACATAGTAAGCACCTCCAATCATTTCCAGTTCTTCCCGGAAACGGAGCTCTTCAGCCACCGTTAGTATATCAATCGGCTGGCTTTTATTGGCCAACCCCTGCATGGCGCTGAAGATGCGCTGGTGGGCCTCCACATAAAAACATTCAGGTTTTAATATTTCAACAATGGTATCGAAAGCACCTTTCTCCAGCATGATAGCACCAAGCACGGCTTCTTCCAGGTCTTTGGCCTGCGGCGGCACTTTTCCATATACCATGGTACCAAGGTCAAGGGTAGATTTTCTTCTCGTCTTGCGGTCTTTATTCAGGTTTGTCAGGTCCATTGTTCAGGTAGGGCGATAAAAGGTTAAACCATCAGTTATTCACTAATGACCACCGGGTTAGTTCCAAACTTGTTTTAAGAAATTATTACTTCTTCGTTAAAGGAATGTTTCCGTCAGTCAGTAAGGCGAAATAAAGAGCAAAAAAGTTTTGAAAAAAATTTTTCTTTCTGCACTATTTTTTCACCTCATTTTTAGGGTTATCCACATCCACATTTACCCGGCCAGCCACCAACAATTTACTTAAAAAGATTGGTAAAATCCCCTAAAGATTAGCACAACCGTGTATTACTTTTATACCTGATTTTAGTCAGTAGCACAATATTACCCGAAACCGGGAGTTACAGACATACCAGTTCTTTTTTTACCAATACCGCTGCGGCCGTACCCCTATTCAATTATCTAAAAACTCACATATTATGGAAACCAAAAAACACAGCAGCCATTCCCGCCCGGTGCTAAGCCAGGCACAGAACAACACCACTCTCTGGATTGGTCATTTAAAGCCTCATGCACATGACCATCTGGCAGGACAAACTTTTATTTGCCCCTCCGAAGGATTAGTCAACAACATCCAGGTTTTTGCCTCAGCCGTAACACAACCCGGCGAAGTAGCCCTGACCTTGCATGAATTTGATGCAGCCACCAAAACTTGGGGACCTGCAATAGGCAACAGCAGCCGTAACGTAGATAAAAAAGATGGCACTAATTGGATCCGTTTTGAAATGGAGCCGGTCAATCTGCAAAAAGATAGTACCTATGGCTTCCGCTTGCAGACCGAAAACGGAATTATCGGCATCGGCGAAGCCGCCAGTGGCAACCGGCACCCATTTACATTCGGACATGCCTGGAACGGACATGGCAACAACGACAAAGGAGAATATTTCAGGTATTTCAGCCTTGCCTTTAAGGTAGAGCTGTGTGCTTAGATATAAATAATAACTGAGACGGAATAAATGAGCCTATAAGATTTGTAATCAGCCAAATCTTATAGGTTTAATTCATTACCATCTCTCTTGCATTCTCCATAGCAGCGGCTGTAGGTTTTTCTCCGCTGAGCATTTTAGCGATGGTGGTAATTCTTTCTTCCGTGGTTAACTGTCGGATATTTGTTTTCACCGCATCTTTTACGATTTCTTTATATACAAAGAAATGAGCATCGGCCTTTCCGGCTATCTGTGGTTGATGGGTGATGCAGATCACTTGTCTTTTTGCAGCCAGCTTTTTCATAATAATACCGACCTGCCGTGCTGCTTCCCCGGAAATACCAGTATCGATCTCATCAAATATCATAGTGGGCAGGTCTACAGATTCTGCCACCAGTGATTTGATACAAAGCATCAGCCGGCTAAGTTCACCCCCACTGGCTACTTTGCGTACAGGCTGAAACTGACCACTCTTATTCGCATCAAATAAGAATTCAATCGCATCAGCACCCGACAGGTTTAAATCAACAGGTTTTATCTCCACTTTCAGTTTGGCATTGGGCATACCTACCTGTACCAGCAGTTTGTTGACTTTATCTTCTAATGGTTTCACCTGCTGCTTTCGGTTCCCGGAAATCTCTTTGGCAAGACTAATTGCTGCTGTGATAAGTTTTGTGCTTTCATTTTCCTTTTGCTGAATGGCCTGGTCAATATTCAGAACAGCCTGTAGCTTATCTTCTAATTGTTTTTGTATTGCCAGCAGTTCCGCCGTAGAATTAACAGAATGCTTTTTTTGCAGCCTGTACCCCAGCGAAAGCCGTTCATTCAGCTGTTCAATTTTTTCTGGATCATAATTAATATGATTACTGATGCGGTCTACATCATCGGCAATATCCTGCAATTCTATTTGTGAAGATTGCAACCGTTGAATCAGTACCGGCAGGTCCGGATGATAGGGCGAGTAAACGTTTAGCTGGTTCAGCAATACTTTCAGTTGTTGTACTATTGGGCTTTCACTTTCTTTAAGTTCGAAATATGCTTTACTTAACGCACCTTTAATGCCTTCAGCATTACTCAGCATTTTTAACTCCGTATCAATATCTTCCAGTTCATTCTCCTTAAATCCGGCATCTTCCAATTCGGTAAACTGAAAACGGTTATAATCAGCTTCTTTATCAAACTGTAATTTCTGGTTTTTCAATGCATCACATTCCTTTTTTGCTACTTGCCATTGCCGGTATATGCTTTGATATTCATCCAGTAATTTCGAATGGCCTGCCAATGCATCTACTACATCTCGCTGAAAATCGGTTTCGCCAACTTCCAGTGTATCAAACTGCTGATGCAGATCAACCAATAATGAACTCAATTGCTGTAATTGAGAAAGATTAACAGGTGTATCATTTATAAAAGCCCTTGACTTTCCATTTATTCCTATTTCCCTTCTCACCACCAGTTCCTCTTCTGCATCCAGTTCGTTTCCATTTAAAAATGTAATAACACTTTTCTTACTATCCACTTTAAATACACCCTCCACCACACATTTTTTTTGTTTGTTTACCAATGCAGCTGAATCTGCCCTTTCTCCCAGGATCAAACCCAGTGCCCCAACGATAATTGATTTGCCGGCGCCTGTTTCGCCTGTTATTACATTCAACTTACCGGAAAAATCAATTTCCAGTTCATCTATAATAGCATAGTTAATTATGGAAAGTCTGCTGAGCATTTGAAAAAGCAAATTAGGGATTTTAGGCACAACTTGTCCCGCATGTTGGCAGAATACAAAGAATTGATTGCCGGTCGACCAGCCTTAACCAACAATAGATACTACGTTGCACAAATAAAAAAAGTTCTGCCTTCCGGCAGAACTTTTTTATAGTATCATTTAAATTGTCGTCTATTTAACTTCCACATTATTGCTCAGTTCTTCATCCACGAGTATACGTCCGCAGTTTTCACAAATCATAATTTTTTTATGCTGTTTAATTTCGCTTTGCTTTTGTGGCGGAATTGCATTGAAACAACCTCCGCAGGCATCTCTTTCTACAGGTACAACTGCCAGTCCGTTACGGTAACTATGGCGGATTTTTTCGTAGCTGGCCAGCAGGCGGGGCTCTACATGTTCTTTGGCTTCAGTAGCCAGTTTTGCAAAATGTTTTTCTTCTTTTTCGTTTGCAGCGATAATCTTATCCAGCTCTCCTTTTTTATTGGTGAGAACGCCTTCTTTAGCAGCAATATTCTTTTTAGCCTTCTCCAGCAAAACTGCTTTTTCAGCTATTTCTTCTGATGCGTCTTTAATGTGTTTCTCTGCCAGCTTCATTTCCAGCTGCTGCATTTCAACTTCTTTATTGATAGCTTCAAACTCACGATTATTTTTAACGTTTTCGCTTTGCTTCTCGTATTTCTTTATCAGTGCTTCAGCTTCTTTGATAGCATTTTTGCGTTGCTCGATAAAATCTGTCACCCCATTTATCTCCTCTTCAATACGGGTTTGGCGGGCATGCAAACCGGTTATTTCATCTTCCAGGTCAGCTACTTCCATTGGCAATTCGCCTTTCAGAATGTGTAACTCATCCAGTTTACTTTCAATCTTTTGAAGAGTAACCAGGGCTGTCAGTTTTTCTTCAACGGAAAATTCTTTAACGTGTGCCATTTCAGGTTTGATGTTTGAAGTTTGATATTGGAGGGTAAGCCAGTCTGCCGATTCTTCTAATTATTTACAAAAAATACCGGACAGGGTTGGTTTCCACCTCTGTTTTAAGGACGGCAAAGGTAGGGAATTTTTCGGCTAAAACTTCGTACAGCAGGTTGATTGTGAACTGTTCGCTTTCATAATGACCAATATCTGTTATAAGCATCCGGCCATTTGCGTCAAAGAATTCATGATACTTCATATCAGCTGTAACATATGCATCGGCTTCTGAAGCTAAAGCTTTGGAAATCAAAAAGCTGCCTGCACCACCACAAATGGCTACTTTCTTAACGGACTTATTTAACAGGGCAGAATGCCGGATAACTGGGACCTTAAAAATCTCTTTTAAAAGAGATAAAAAATGTTTCTCATCATGAGAGACGGGGAGCTCTCCCAGGATTCCGGACCCAATTCCCTGGTGGGTATTAGACAGAAGGACAACATCGTAAGCCACCTCCTCGTATGGATGAGCAGCTTTCATTGCCATAACAATTTTCCGCTCCAAAAATCCCGGAAAAATGACCTCGATCTTTATTTCCTTTTCAAAATGCCTTTTCCCGATCTCTCCTGTATAAGGATCGGCACCCTGACCCGCCTTAAAAGTTCCTGTTCCTTCTGTATTAAAACTGCATTCACTATAATTACCAATATGTCCGCCTCCTGCTTCAAAAATAGCATCCCGTACCTGTTCAGCCTTATCGACGGGTACAAAAGTGAAGAGTTTCCTGAGTGAATTTTCTTTTGAGGAAAGAATAGATAGATTTTGCAAGCCCAGCATCGAAGCTATCTTACCATTCACACCTTCTTTTACATTATCCAGGTTAGTATGGATAGCATAGATAGCAATGTCATTTTTTATAGCAGTGATAACCGTTTTCTCAACATAGTTCTTGCCATTTATCTTTTTTAATCCCCCAAAGATGATGGGATGATGAGCTACAATGAGGTTACATTTTTTTCCAATAGCTTCCTTTACCACCTCCTCGGTAGCATCCAATGAGCAAATAATTCCGGTACATTCCCATTGATTGTCGCCGGTAATGAGTCCGGCATTATCATACTGCTCCTGCAAAGAGGGATGAGCCAGTGTTTCAAGAAATGATATGATTGCAGAAATCTTCATAAGAGCAAGTTAAGTATTTGAACGAATCTGGTAACAGGTCATAATAACTTTGTTAGCAATTCCCTTATCTTTATTAACTGAAGTCACCATTTCTACCCTTTCGATTGCTGCTTATCCTGAAATTATTAAAAAAATAACATCATGCTTCAACGAACCAATGGCCGTTTACTGATTACGTTGCTGGTAGTTACAGGTTTAGCAGGAACTCTCAATAATAACTCTGTTTCTCAGCAGGAAAGAAAAGTGGTTTTAGAGCAACTGAAGACAGGCAAAAAAGATTTATTGAATGAAATAAAAGATTTATCCGATAAACAGCTTAGCTATGTATCCCCTTCCACCGGATTATCTGTAAGGAAATGTATGTTCCAGGCCGCACAGACCGAGAAGACAATGTGGGAAATATTAAATAACGCTGTGAAAGGTCCCGCTAATCCTGAGAAACGATTAATAATAAGTTTTACCGATAACGATTTAGTGGAAAGGGTAAAAGAAGGAAAGCTTAGTCCCCCGGTTGATATCATATTTAAACAGGCAAATGCACCCTGGAATAATATAACAGCGGCTGTTACTGATTTTAAAGACCTTCGAAGTGACCGTATTAAATACATGAGAACATCTACAGAAGATTTGCGCAACCATGTGCTGCAAACATCCTTTGGCTGGATAGATTGCTACCAATATATCCTGGTGATCACAGCGGAAACAAACCGTTACATTGAGCAGATCAAGGCGATAAAGTCTGAGAAAAAATTTCCCCGAAAATAATTACCGGGCCTCAATAATTTTTTCAAGAGAGATCATTTTACCTGACGTAGTCATTCCCTCCACCACTACCCTGAATTTTTTAGTACGGTCGCTGTTATAAAAACTAACTGGTATTACAGGGTTGACATTATTGATAAATATATTGGGACGCCAATCCAGGGTGATACGGGAATCACCTTTACTCAGCAGCTCGGGTTCTGCCTTATAGTTTGGTGCATAAAATTCTTTTACAACAGAAAATCCTTTATAGCTAATTAAATCTCCCCTTGATGAGTTTTTAATATCCTGTCCTTTTTTAGTATAAATCGCCAATGCACCCCCGGAACCACCCCCCGGAGCAGCAGCAAAGAAACTGAAGACTTTAATCATTGCAATCTGATTAGCAGGAATAGTAGCCACTACAGCCGAACTTGTTTCAATTTCGTCGAGATAAATTACCATTGGAATGTTACCTAAAGAGCTGGCAGATGGTCCCTGCCTGTAATAGAGCCGATAACCGGTGGGATCATCAAAAGGATTCTCCAGGCTGGGGAGAGATGATGTGGAATAGTCTGGCTCTACAACAGAAAGACCAGGAACCCTCGACTGCAGGTAATCAAAAATATTATTTTGAACCACTATATCGCTGGTATTGACCATATCAATTGTCCGTACTGCTTCCCCACTGAACAGCCCCCTTGTATACCGTTCATTTAACTCATCCGTTGCTGATTTCTTTTTTACATTAATTATCACATCTTCAAGCAATATTCCTTTTTCTTTTTGTATTGCATCAAAATCAAAAGTCAATTTATTTTGTTCAGCAGGCGAAACATTTTCTTTTGCAGGGAAATGCACTGTACCTACAGGCAGTGAAAAAATTTTTGCAGCAGTATCCCCGCTTAGCTTTACATCTATAAACTGGCTTCTTTTGCCCCGTATATCCAAAATAAAAATCCTGCCATTGCCAAAAAAGACAAGTGAGTCAAGCTTAAAAAACCCGTTCTTGTCTGTATTGATCATCTGAAAGTTCCTGCTCATCCCTTCTGCAGAGATAATAGCCACCATTGGTTTTTCGGCAAATGGCCTGTTACTTCCCTGCATGGTCACCTTTCCAGTAATGGTGATATAAGAAGGATCAGAATAATTTAGCGGGTTTTTTACTTTTTGAGCCAGTTCATTCCAGCGAAATCTTCTCCAGCCATTTGTCATCATCACCAGGTCGAGTGCCGTTTTTACAGAATCTTCATCAGAAGAAAAATACCAGGCGGGGTTATTGATATCCCCTCTCAGGTCTGACGTAAGCAAAAAATTAGAAAAAATAGTTTCCCGCCTGTATGTTGCTAGGCTATAATCAGCATCTGTTATGGAAACAGACAAATTACCCTGCACAGTATCTTTCATGACTATCTTAAAATGATTTCTTCCCTTCTCCAAAAAACTCAGCGTATCTGTACGCAGATCTGCTTTCTGGATATATTCTTTATTATTTACAAAACATAATCTTTCTGCTAATGGGATACCTTCTTTATTAAAAACGGTTATTTGAAGAATGCCTGAATTTAGTTTTTCTGTATTCACTACTCCCTGTATTTCATTTTTTCCGGAAGCTAATTCCTGGCGAAAAACCACATGGTGCTGCATTTGTCCAATCATATAAGCGGCCCGCATGGAGGGGTCAGTAACCCGTTGCCTTATTTCAAAGAAAATTCCTTGTGGATGAGGAATCATAGTTAAGGTGACACCATTGGCAGTTATATCGGGCAGAGAATATTTTTTGGCAGTCACATCTGCTTCAAATGAAGCAAAATAGTTGAGGCCTGCCTGCGGTATTAGTTCAAACATACCCATCCCATCATGATAACTGCTGAATGAAGTGATTTTTTCATTTTTGTTATTACTGATTGTACCCCTTACAGCGACAGGTATTCCTTTCTCATCTGTTGCCTTAAAGGCGATCGTATTCATCAATCCCTCCACCAGGTTGCCTCCCTCCGGAAAAAATTCAAGTTGAATTGATTTTTCATCCTGCTTGTTGGCAACAGCTTGTTTATCTTTTTTTCCAAATATGAAAATGTCCTTTTTATAAATAAAATCAATACCATTATTAAGCATAGTAGGCGAATAAGTCCGTATGAAATAAGTACCGGTAATCAGAGAGTCCGGCAATTCAATTTGTCCATTGGTGCAACCAAGCAAAACAGGAAGAACCTTGCGGCTAATCAACACCGATGATTCGTTCAGCAATTCTACATACAATACAGAACTTATTGTATCGGGTTGATAATCGGAATATAAATAGGCTTTAAACCAGGCTGTTTCTCCGGCAAGATAATTGTCGCGGTCAAAATGCAGATAAGCCTTTTCTATGGGTGATTGTTTAGCTAATTGCCCGAGTAATTCTTCGGGCTTTTGTGCATCAGCACCTAAGAATATGCAAAGTATACTTAGCAGCAGTAAGCTTCTTTTCATCGATTTTGTTTTCGCTACAGGTGTGAAATTAGCTTCAATATGCTAAAGTGCAAAAGGACAAAGCGTTAACAGTAGTATAATGTGGTGCCCCGGATGCAATTTACCTGTTGGACAAGCTGTATATATTGTCTATTTTGTGTTGTCTTAACCGGAAATATGAAAAAACTAACATTTATACTTGGGCTTGCCATACTGCTGTCTGGTTGCAAAAAAACCGTTGAGCAAATTCAGCAGGACCTTGTAATTCAGGCAATGACGGATGGCCAGTGGGCCATCACCAGTTTCACCGTTAATGGAACCAACATTACCATTGATTTTACAAATTACAGATTTAAGTACTACAGTAATAGGACCGTTGATGCTATAAACAGCGGAACTGTTGAAAAAACAGGTACCTGGGATGGTAATGCCACCACAATGACCACCTCGGCCAATTTTACAGCCGCTTCGTATCCTTTGACCCTGATTAACGGAAGCTGGTTAATTACCAGGAATAGCTGGACTTACGTAGAAGCTACACAAACCAGTGGTGCAGATATTAAGACCATGCGTCTGGAAAAACAGTAAGCTATCTTGTTTACTTTCTGTCCTACCTTTACACCGGCTTTGTTTTAAACATCTTAACCTGATTCCTGTCTTATTAACAGAGATACTATATTTTGACTAGTAATTTTTGTTTCCAAAAAAAGATTTTAAGGAGAGAAGATATCAGCTATTAGGAATAGTTTTTGTGTAATAAAGCTACCAGTAAAATAAACCAGCTACCTGTTGAAACCACTATATCACAATATTCCCGGGAGGTTTTTCATCTTTTGGTTTTTCATTTTCGGAGCCATAGCTGCCCGGACTCAGCCCGTCGCAAACTTTACTGCCTCTCAGCAGGTTGGTTGTTCTCCCATCATTGTTAATTTTCAGGATCAATCTGCTGGCAACCCAACTTCCTGGCTATGGAATTTTGGAAATGGCAATACATCTACCCTTCAAAATCCAACAGCAAGCTATTTTACACCGGGCACATATACAGTTACACTGACTGTTAGCAATGCCGGTGGCACAAATACTATTGTACGAACTGATTATATTACTGTCTATGAACCTCCCTCCGTAAACTTTTCTGCTAATATTACAAGCGGCTGTTTCCCGCTAAGAGTGCAGTTTACTGATCTCTCCACAGCAGGTTTGAACAATACCAATGTTACCTGGGACTGGGATTTGGGAAATGGTACAACATCTTCTTTACAAAATCCTTCGGTAACCTATACAAATGCCGGAACTTATACAGTAACACTAAGAGTAACGAACGACAAAGGTTGCACCCGTACTATCAGCCGGCCAAACTTTATTACTGTCACTCCAGGTGTCAGATCTTCCTTTACACATACACAACCAACGGTATGCAGTGCCCCGGCTAACATCTCTTTTACCAATACCTCTACAGGTCCCCCAACTTTGACTTATCTATGGGACTTTGGAGATGGCAATACCTCCACCCTGCTAAACCCGGTACATACATATACAGTAAACGGAACTTATACTGCCACATTGGTAACCTTCAGTTCTGCCGGTTGCCAGGATACTGCCAGAAGTAACCCGATCATAATTGGCGGTTATAATACTTCTTTTTCATATCCTGCCAGTGTTTGTATAAATGAAATTGTAAACTTCACCAACACTTCCACTCCTATACCGGTAAATGCAAATTGGACATTTGGGGATGGAGGTACTGCCAGCGGGATAAATACAACGTATAGTTATCCTGTGCCGGGTGTATACAATGTCAGGTTATATAATACGTATGGTAACTGTATTGATTCTGTTGACCAGAACATTACTGTTAACCCAAGACCAGTCGCTGATTTCATGGCCCCCGTCACATCCAGATGCGAGCCTCCACTTACTGTAAACTTCCAGGATCTTTCTACTGGCGGTGCAGTAGCATGGCAATGGGATTTCGGAGATGGCAACACTTCTACTCAACAAAACCCCTTGCATACATATACCAATTACGGCAATTTTACAGTAACCCTTATTGCCACAAACGTATTCGGATGCACCGATACTATTACAAGAACAGACTATATAAGGATACGAAGGGCGGCAATTAGTATTCCCGCTTTACCTGCAAGAGGTTGTATCCCCTTTACCATCTCGCCTGTTCCAGTCATTTCAGCATTGGATGCTGTTACCTCCTTTGAATGGGATTTTGGCGACGGTGGTACATCCTTCCTGCCAAACCCTACCCATACATATACCGTACAGGGAACATATACCGTCAGGTTAATTATTACAACAAGTACTGGTTGCCGTGATACTTTAAACATTCCATTTTCCGTACAGGTTGGCAGCAAACCCGTAGCCAATTTTTCAGCTACCCCTAACCCGGTTTGTGCAAGAAAACCGGTTCAGTTTACTGACCTGTCAGTACCTGCAGATGAATGGTACTGGGATTTTGGAGATGGCAGCACCTCCACTCTTCAGAATCCGGTGCATAATTATACAGATACCGGTTATTTTACGATACGGCTAATCGCTCTTAACAATGGATGTGCCGATACTATTACTATACCCAATTATATATATGTGCTGCCACCAATTGCCCGGTTCACCTATACTCCAGATTGTGGAAACAGGCTCCGCTTTAGTTTTACCGATCAATCCGTGGGGCCACTTACCTGGGAATGGGATTTTGGGGATGGCAGTCCAGTAGTTAACCTTCAGAATCCTGTTCATCTTTACTCTTCACTGGGAACTTATCCGGTACAATTAATTGTAACAAACGGGGGATGCGCAGATACGACAATACAAACCATTAATGCGGTAGACGAGAGAGCTGATTTCACTGCTGATCAAACCATCATTTGCAAAACGGGAACTGTCGTATTTACACCTACTGGTTTTAATTTATTAAATATCACTTCTTACACTTGGGATTTTGGTAACGGAGTAACCTCAACAGTGAGCAATCCCGTTATTTCAAATGCCTATCCTAACTCGGGCACTTATACCGTTACGCTTACTATCACAGATATAAATGGGTGTACAAATACAATTGTAAAAAATAACTATATCCGGGTAAATGGTCCAACCGCAAATTTTAGCGGAACAAATGTGGCCGGTTGTACCGGCCTTACTGCTACATTCAATGATCTTTCCACTACTGATGGCCAGAATAATATTACCAATTGGCAATGGCATTTTGGTGATGGTAATATCCAGAATTTTAGTGCCCCTCCTTTTCAGTACACTTACAATACAACCGGTACCTATTCTGTAAAATTGGTTATAACAGATGCCAGTGGTTGCAAAGACAGCATTACACTTGCTAACCTGGTAACTGCAACAGACCCCATTCCGGATTTTGTGGTTGACACTTTAGCCTGCCCCGGCGCTATACTCACATTTACAAATACCACATCGCCTGCAGGACTAAACAGTTTCTGGGATTTTGGAGATGGCAATACATCTGCGACACTTTCACCAACACATAGTTATACGGCTGCAGGGCTTTACACGGTAAAACTCCGGGTACAGGATGTATATGGTTGTGCCGATTCTATAACAAGAACAAACTATATCAGGGTAGGCTCTCCCGTGCCAGATTTCAATATCAGCGATTCTATTTCGTCTTGTACGCCGCTTGAAGTACAGTTTACCAATACTTCAACATTCTATAACTCAGTACTATGGGATTTTGGACCTGGCCAGGGTACCTCTTCTCTAATCAATCCTGTTCACTATTATTCTATACCCGGCATTTATCCTGTAAAACTAATTGTCACCAGTCCCGGAGGGTGCCAGGATTCAATTATAAAAACAATAAGAGTATACGATACGGCGGGATCAAGGCTTAATTATATTCCTGTCCAGGGTTGTAAACCATTGGTCATCGATCTGAACGTTCTGACTAGTGGACCGATGGAATCCTATTTTTGGGATTTTGGTGATGGTTATACTCAAATAACTACGGTACCCAATGCAAGCCATGTTTATTCAACCTTTGGAAATTTTCTGCCCAAAGTAATTTTAGAGGACCCCTCTGGCTGCATCATTCCGCTACAGGGTTTTGATACTGCTTTTATTATAGGTGCCGTAGCAAAGTTTGGAGTAGACACTACTTTCTTCTGTGATTTTGGTACTGTTAATTTTTTAGACTCTACCACTTTTAATGACCCCATTGATGTGTATAATTGGGATTTCGGAGATGGAAACATTTCTACATTACAAAATCCGGTACATCAATACAGTAGCCCCGGGTTATACACAGTACAACTAATGGTACAAACTCAGCAGGGTTGCCGGGATACAGTTACAAAACCGGCACTCATTAAAGTTATACAGCGCCCATTAATTGATATAAGTGGCGACTCAGTTATTTGTATCAATTCATCCATTTTGCATTCCGGGATATTCTTACAGCCGGATACTTCTGTGGTCAGCTGGCAATGGACATTCCCTAATGGCAATACATCAACCTTGCAAAACCCACCGCAACAAACTTATTCTGTAGCAGGTAGTTTTGTTGCAACAGCTATTGCAACGAATAGCAGCGGTTGTAAAGACACTACCCGGCAAACAATTATTGTAAATCCAATACCTGTGGTAACTATGCCGGGGCAAATAACTATACAGTCCGGGTTTCCTGTTACTATTCCTGCGACCTATTCACCCAATACTGTAAGCTGGATATGGTCTCCATCAGCAGGACTAAGTTGTGCTAACTGCCCCACACCGGATGCAGTTCCAAAATTCAACACGACTTACCAGGTTTATTTTACAGATGATAATAATTGCAGTAATACAGGAAAAATCCAGATTATCGTTATCTGTAAGGACGGTAACCTGTTTATTCCTAATACATTTTCACCAAATGGGGACGGAAGCAATGATGTCTTTTATCCAAGAGGTAAAGGACTGGAAAGAGTTAAGATGTTACGCATCTTCAATCGTTGGGGAGAAGTAGTATTTGAGAAAAGAGATTTCCCGGTGAATGATGCATCAGCAGGGTGGAATGGTTCCTATAAGGGGCAAAAACCAAAGGCTGACGTATACGTGTACCAGGCAGAAGTTTTTTGTGATAATGGTGATATCATCCGGCTAAATGGAAATATTGCATTGATACTGTAACTATGAAACTGAAGTTAACGATAAAATATATCAGCTTGCTTTTTACAGCCTTCTTTTCACAGTTGGCAGTATCGTCACAGGATATTCATTTTTCTCAATTCTTTGAAGCCCCATTGTGGAGAAACCCTTCCCTGGCAGGTATTTTCACAGGTGATGTAAGGGTGCAGGCCGTGTACAGGGATCAGTGGAACAGTGTGACGAATGCTTACAAAACCGGTTCCGTAAATGCTGAATATAAAATGCCTGTTGGGAAAGTAAACGACTTTGTTACTGTAGGTATGCAGGTTTTATATGACAGGGCTGGTACTATTGGCTGGACCTCAACGCATATTTTACCCGCATTGAATTATCATAAATCTTTAAGCACTGAAAATAACCGTTACCTGTCATTGGGTTTTATGGGTGGCCTGGTGCAACGAAGATTTGATCCATCGAAAATGACGACCAATAGTCAATATGATAACGGAGGACTAGGGGAAAATTTAGCCAATACAAAATACAGCTATCTGGATGGAAGTGTCGGGATGAGTTATAATTCAAATCTCAATTACAATCCAAATAATAATTTCTATGTCGGCGTTGCTTATCACCATTTCAACAGGCCCAATACCTCATTTTATAGAAATGCCAATATAGAATTATATCCTAAATGGGTTTTCTCCGGCGGCTTACGTTTTGGCGTATCTGATTATGCTTACATGACATTACAGGCTGACCAATCCATGCAAGGTAGTTTTTCTGAAACTATGGCTGGCGTCATGTATGGTTTAAAATTAGGTGAAGACCCGGATAATCCGGCATACACTATACATGCTGGTGGTTTTTTGCGTTGGAATGATGCTTTGATACCAGTGATAAAATTAGATTATAATCCTTTTTCTGTTGCACTCAGTTATGATGTCAACATTTCAAAATTGAAGCCTTCAAGCTATGGGCGGGGAGGTTTTGAACTCTCTGTTTCTTATATCGGTTTCCTGAAAAGAAATGAAGGTTATCTTCTTTGTCCGAAATTCTGACTTATCTCTTAGTAAAAAAAAGAGCAATCATTACAATTGCTCTTCCTGTCTTATTGTATTAAAAATTACTCCCCTTTCGTTTCAAACAATCCCTTCCAAACCAATGCCGCCGCTACTCCTCCAACAATAGGGGCAACTATAAAAAGCCATAACTGGGTTAATGCTTTTCCCTGTGCAAAAACGGCCGGGCCAAAGCTACGGGCAGGATTGACAGATGTACCTGTAACCGGAATAGCAACAAGATGGATCAACACCAGTGTTAAGCCTATTGAAAGGCCCGCCATGGTACCATTGCCCCATTTTGAAGTAGTGCCAAAAATTACAAACAGGAAAAGGAAAGTCAGTACGGCTTCCGTAATAAAAGCAGAAGTCATATTGTAACCGCCAAGATAACCTTCTCCCCAACCGTTGGATCCAAGAGCCCATTCGCCCATTGAAAAACCGGGTGAACCTTTCTGTATTACATATAATACTCCCGCTGCCAGCGTTGCACCGGTTAATTGCCCAAGAATGTATTGTATTGCTTCTCCTGCTTTAATTTTTCCTGCAACCAACATAGAGATTGTAATCGCCGGGTTAATATGGCAGCCTGAAATACCGCCTATTGCATAAGCCATTGCTACCACAGCGAGGCCGAAAGCAAAAGAAATTCCCAGCAAACCAATTCCGGAAGGTCCGGATGTGGATACCCCGGAAACTACCGCTGCACCGCATCCAAAAAGAACCAGGGAGAATGTTCCGATTAATTCTGCTAAAAGCTTTTTCATAAATAAATTGTTTTGGTTGAAAAAAAGAAACTACTGACATGAACCATTTTACTTATTGTTTGTTTCTGTGAGGGTAAACGAATATAAATATTTTTACTTTCATTTAATTCAAAATAATGAGTATCCAAATTGGTCAGGCTGCACCAGATTTTACTTTATTCGATAGCGATAAAAACCCGGTAAAGCTTTCTGAACAAAAAGGCAACAATGTCCTTTTGCTGTTTTTCCCGCAAGCATTTACCAGTGTCTGTACAAAAGAACTTTGCGCTGTTCGTGATAATATTGCACTTTATAATAATGCCAATGCCAAAGTGTTTGGCATATCAGTAGACTCGGTATTTACATTGGCCAAATTCAAAGAAGAACAACAATTCAACTTTCCACTCCTCAGTGATTTCAATAAAGAGGTTTCCGGGAACTTTGAAACTATTTACAAAGATTGGATTCTGAACATGAAAGGTGTGTCCAAGCGATCAGCTTTTGTAATTGACAAAAAAGGAAATATTCAATACGCAGAAGTACTGGAAAGCGCCGGCGATGTACCTGATTTTGAAAAGATTAATGCCGTGCTAAATAACCTCTGATAAGACTTCGTTAAAATTGCTTGATCTGTCAACTCTAAGTCATTGATTAAGAGCATGTAAAACCATATCGTAGTTTTACGTTGCACAGATAAAAAATTAGGCCTATTTTTCGAATAATAAAAGTAAATTTGTTTCGTTGAGACGGATTCTACCCATATTATCCTTTATTCTGTTGATTGCACTCAATTCAGCGGGTCAGCCTTCAAGAACAAATCCTTCTGGTGATGGAGACAGGATTGTAAAGTTATACCCCAATCCAGCTACATCGTATATTACTTTTGATTTACAGAATAATTTTAGAAAAGGACTAACTGTTCAGATCTATAACGGAGTGTTAGGCAAGAAAATGTTCGAAACACAAAATATTCCAGATAAATTTACTATTAACCTGAATGACTTTATTCGTGGTATTTACATTTATCACCTTGTAGATATGACCGGCAAAATCATTGAGTCCGGTAAGTTCCAGGTTTCCCGTTAAATACTTTGTTTCTATTTTTTATTGTACCTGCACTATAAGAAATTTCAGGTATTGAGTATTGTCCATACCCCAGATAATGGGATGGTCTGATGACTGTGTTTGAAAAGTCACTTGTCTTATTTTTCTTCTCACATCTTTGGCCGCCATTTCTATTGTTTGTAAAAACAATTCAGGATTAACAAGATTGGTACAGGAAGATGTTACCAAAAAGCCTCCTGGCTTTACCAATTTCATCCCCCGAAGATTAATCTCCTTATAACCAGTTATTGCTTTTTGTATCGTTTCCCGGCTCTTCGTAAAAGCCGGCGGATCAAGCATTACTACATCATATTGTCTTCCGTCTTTTCCCCACTGTTTTAAAACATCAAAGGCATTGGCAGTTTCAAACCTGCACCTGTCCTGCACTCCATTCAATTCAGCATTTCTATTGGCCTGGGCTACTGCATTTTCTGAAATATCAAGCCCTAAAACAGATTTTGCTCCATACTGTGCAGCATGTATTTCAAAAGTGCCAGTATAGGTAAAAGCACCGAGCACATCCGCCCCTTTTACAATATGCTGGATTGCTCTCCGGTTATCCTGCTGGTCCAGAAAATAACCTGTCTTCTGACCATTTTCAACATCAACATGAAACTTCAAGCCATTCTCGTTGATAATAATTTTCGTATCAAATGGTGCTGATAAAAATCCCTTTTGTTGTGGCAATCCCTCCAACTCTCTTACCGGAACATCATTGCGTTCATAAATACCATGAGGTTGAAAAATTGTATTGAGGGCATTTACAATGGCCGGTTTCCAGACATCAATCCCCAGGGCCAGTGTCTGAATAACAAAATAATCATTGAACTTATCGATGATAAGCTGGGGCAATGAATCTGCTTCTCCAAAAACAAGCCGGCAGTTTTCTGTATATCCAATTCTTTTACGGTATTCCCAGCATTTACTAATTTGTTCAATGAAATATTGTTCATTTATTTCATCTGTTCTGGTTCTGGTCAGGAGCCTAACCAGTATTTGTGATTTAGGATTAATATACCCTTTCCCGATAAATTTTTTATCATGATCTAACACTTCTACCACATCCCCACCCTGTACATCACCCTCTATCTTCTCCACTTCATTATTGAATATCCAGGGGTGGCCATTGGCAACCCGGGGAGAGATTTTTCTTTTCAGGTAAACTTTGTTCATAAAGCGGCGAAGATAGAGGAAAGAAGTATAAGACCGGGAATCAGGCAGCTGGTACAAAAGGTGAAAAAAAACCTTCCAAACCCCCTGACGTTCAGACTCCCTGACCCTCAATTACAGGTCATTTTGTCCCAAATCCACGGTTGGCAATATTCTTGACAACCTTACCTTTGCAAACAATTTGTACAAAAATGGCAGAAAAAGATATGAAGCAGCAGGAAAGCACACTTCCGGATAATAATTCAGGACTTGATATCAACACAGATGAAAATCTTAGTGGCACTACGCACTTAAATGAGCCGGTATCAGAGGAATCTGAGTTAGAGAAACTCAGAACTGAGTTGGAAGAATCAAAGGACAAATACCTGAGATTAGTAGCAGAGTTTGATAATTTTAAACGGCGAAATGCCAAAGAAAGAATCGAGCTGATACAAACTGCCGGAAAAGAAGTGATAACTGATTTGTTAGATGTATTGGATGATTGCGACAGGGCTCAAAAACAGTTAGAAACAAATAATAATTCTGAAGCGATCAAAGAAGGTGTATTATTAGTATTTAATAAACTTCGAAGCACTTTGCAGTCAAGGGGTGCTAAACCAATGGAAACCCTGAATAAAGAATTTAATCCTGACCTACACGAAGCTATTACTGAAATACCTGCTCCTGCAGCAGATATGAAAGGTAAAGTAGTGGACGAAGTGGTAAAAGGATATTACCTCAATGATAAAATCATCCGCCATGCAAAAGTGGTCGTAGGAAAGTAGAGAAACAGTTTATTAATTAATTGGTTAATACGGCAAATGTCAAAAAGAGATTATTACGAAATACTGGGAGTAAGCAAAACAGCATCTGCTGATGAAATTAAGAAAGCATACCGTAAGGTTGCAATGCAATATCATCCTGACAGGAACCCTGGAGATAAAGCGGCGGAAGAAAAATTTAAAGAAGCGGCAGAAGCATATGAGGTATTAAGCGATACAGATAAAAAAGCTCAATATGACCGTTATGGTCATGCAGGTGTGACGGGCAACGGCCGGGGTGGTTTTGGTGGAGGTGGCGCAGGTATGAATATGGATGATATTTTCAGCCAGTTCGGAGATATTTTCGGAGAAGATCTTTTTGGAAATTTCTTTGGTGGCGCCCAACGGGGAGGCCGCGGCGGACAAAGAAGTCGCGGTGTAAGAGGAAGTAATCTTCGTGTCAAATTAAAACTGACGTATGAAGAGATTGCCAAAGGCGTTACAAAGAATATCAAAGTTAAAAAGCATGTTATCTGCTCTGCCTGCAGTGGCAGCGGGGCCAAAGATAAAGGTAGTGTGCAAACCTGTGGCACTTGTGGTGGTAGCGGGCAGGTAAGGCGGGTGCAAAATACGTTTCTGGGACAAATGCAAACTGTAACGACATGCCCCACTTGTAATGGGGAAGGAACAACGGTAACTGCAAAATGTACCAGTTGTAAAGGTGAAGGCCGTGTATATGGTGAGGAAACAGTGAGTATTGATATACCAGCAGGTGTTCAGGAAGGTATGCAGATGAATGTAAATGGGAAAGGCAATGCAGGAGAAAGAGGAGGCATGCCGGGTGATCTCATTATTCTTATAGAAGAAGAACCGCATAAAGAATTACATCGTGAAGGATTGAATGTTGCTTACGAACTGCATCTTTCATTTACTGATGCCGTCTTCGGCACACAGGTAGAAGTGCCCACAATTGATGGCAGGGCCAAAATAAAAATACCCCCCGGCACACAAAGCGGAAAGATATTCCGGTTAAAAGGAAAAGGATTTCCTGCTGTAAACTCCTACGAAAAGGGTGATCAGCTTATACAAGTAAGTGTGTGGACACCTCAGCATCTGAGTACTGAAGAAAAAGCTGCACTGGAAAAACTTAGTCATTCCCCTAACTTCAAGCCTCATCCAGATAAGAATGACAAAAATTTCTTTGATAAAATAAAAGAAATGTTTTCTTAAATCACCAGTTTGCTCCTCCGCTTTTTTTCTTTTTCACTTTTGAATAAAGTGTTTTCGCCTGTTGAACCAGCGTTATGAACTCCTTTTGCAGGAGATCATTGTTCCCTGAGGATGATTGTGCCAGTGTTACCACCTCGTTCCAGCCAATATTTTTAACAAATGGAGAACTGCGGAGCAAAGAACCAAACATAGCTACTGATGCTGAAAAATGATAGCACTTATCTATTTCTGCAAATGGTATAAAATCAAAGCGGCTTGTATAATTGAAATAATGATGTGTAGTATCATTTGGATGGCGGTATTGTAATTTAATATCAGCCAGTTTGCCGGTAGTAAAATTATCCTTAATAGCACCTTTATTAATTTCAGTAGGCACTAGCTCGAACATCGCAATCATAGAATGACCAGAGCCAATTTCTCCTCCTTCGATGATTGATAAAGAATCCCGTAAAGCCCCGACCTTATTATCAAAACCCACCAGGCGGTAATCTTTCACATATTCGGGATTGAACTCTACATTCATGTACACATCATCGGCTACCGAATAAAGTGTCTGTGTAAATTCTTTCAGTAATACTTTCTCTGCCTCCTTAAAATTGTCGAGATAAGCAAAATTGCCATTCCCTTTTTCTGCCAACAGGTGGATTTTTGAATCTTTATAGTTGCCCATACCCACACCCAAACAGGTTAGATAAACACCTGATTCCCGCTGAGCAGTGATCATTTCATCCAGTTCCGTTTCCGTTTTTAAGCCAACATTAAAATCACCATCCGTGGCAAGAATTACCCGGTTGTTTCCTCCTTTAATAAAATGATTCCTTGCCACACTATACGCCAGTTTTATACCCGATTCACCCGGTGTAGAGCCACCAGGTGTCAATTCATCAATGGCTTTCAGAATGATTTCCTTTTCACCACCACTGGTGGTATTTAACATGACACCCGTAACTCCACCATAGACCACAATTGCAACTGAATCTTTGTCCCGAAGATTATTTACCAATAACCGAAAAGCTGATTGCAGTAAAGGCAACCGGTTTGGCATATCCATGGAACCCGATACATCAATTAAAAAAACAAGATGACTTGGTGGCAATGTATCCAGGTTCAGTTTTCTGGATGAGAGATCAATATAAAATAATTGATTATCCTGATTCCAGGGGCAGCTGCTTAATGTAGTTTTTAAATGAAAAAGTTCATTGGCAGCTGGTTCATGATAATTTAGATTAAAATAATTGAGCATTTCCTCTATACGCACTGCATCAGGGGGAACCATTGAGTTGAGTGTAATGAACCTGCGGATATTACTATATGAAGCTCTGTCGACATTTAAAGACATACCGGTATTGGGAAACCGTTTAGCATTCACAAAATGATTCTCCAGTAAGCTTGCATAAGTTTCATCACCAGTAAACCATTTTTTTTGCTCCTCTTTTCCAAGGTCTTTGGTAAAGGAGGATAATTTATCTCTTCTGGAATTAGAAACCGATGCCGGGAGTAACCTGAGTTTGACATTTACATAATGTTCAGCATCAACTACCAAAGTCTCTGTACGATACCCCACCAGCGAGAAGCTGAATGTATCTACCTGATGATTTGCCACAATGCCAAATGTACCCGCCGAACCACTTCTGAAAATATAACCAGTCTTATATTGCCTGATTGTAACATTTTGCAAAATATTCCCTGATTCATCCTTTACCTCGCCGCGAACATAATACTGTTGTGCGTATAAGGAGAAACTAAAGATCAGAAAGACTAATATATGACAAGCCGCCTTCAATTGGATACATTGGTCGATAAAATACAAAAAAAGCAGGAGAGATTTCCTGAAATCATACCAGCTGGTAAATCTCTTTCAAATTACGCCCCAGACCATCATAATCAAGTCCATACCCTACAACAAACTTATTAGGGATATCAAATCCCACATAATCCAGTACTAAGGGATATTCAATAGCCTCAGATTTATACAGCAATGTCGCAATTTTCATTGACTTAGGCTGTTGATGTAACAGTTTGGGCAGGAAATTATGAAGTGTTTTTCCCGTGTCTACAATGTCTTCTACAATTATAACTTCTTTTCCGAACAGGTCATCTTCCAGGCCGATTGAAGTAACCACATTACCGGATGATTTCATGCCTTTATAGGAAGCCAGTTTTATAAAACAAATCTCTGCTTCAATAGTAAGATGTTTGAATAAATCAGCTGCAAACATGAAGGAGCCATTCAATATGGCTATAAATAGTGGCTTTTTCCCGGCATAATCTTTATTTATTATGCCAGCCAGTTCTTTTATTCTTTGTTGTATAGTTTCGGCTGGCAGATACGTCTCAAATGATTTATCATGTACCCGGATAATTGCCATACTGATTATTTAAGCGTTTAGTTGGTTGCCTGTATTCTTCTGCCGGAATTCAGGGAAAAATTTTCCTTTATTGCCAATTTAGGCATTGCTGACGATTTCTTTTTCAAACTTAATTGCTCCCCCGGAGCCGGCAGCTCATTGTTCTTTAACCAATTTAATTCCAATAAGCTTTCCAATCTTATACCCTGTTTTTGTGCAATCTCATGCAGGTTCTCTTCCGGTTGAACTATATAAAATTCTTCACTTCCTGTTTTACGTTTTCGTTGTAAATAGATCAACTGATCTTTTTCCGAAGCCTCTGACTGGGAAATCTCATTGAATTCAAATAGCCTCGCCAGCGGTACATTGTATTGCTGAGCGATAGAAAGAAAAGACGTTCCTTGTTGAATGTATACCACCCGGGTATCATTTATCCTGAACTCCCCTTTCGGGTATTCCGATTTTTTTACAGATTGATTTTCCCCTGCAACCGTTATAGCCGCGGAAGGAGTTGAAGGAATGGTAATTTCTTTATTCATTTCAGGTATCGAAGCCATTTCGTCCGGCTTTGCCTGCTGTTGCTCTAGTGCGATCAGGGTATATTCCTGAAGGTTATAATCTTCAATCAATTTTATCAATACCTGCGGATACTTTGGATTTGTAGCGTAGCCAGCATTCTTTAAACCATTGGCCCAGCCGGTGTAATCTGTTGGATCCAGGATAAAAAGTGAGGCGTAGCGCTGGCTGTTTTTTAAAAAATTGGAATGATCACGGTATGAATCTTCCGGAGAAGAATATTTCCTGAAACACTCCCCTCTTGCATCATCATCATGACTAACTGATTCCCCGGTCCAGTTAGATTTACATTTGATCCCAAAATGATTATTTGATTTCAACACAAGCTTGCTCGTACCTGCCATCGTTTCATGAATACCTTGTGCCAGTTTAATTGATGCCGGCACCCCGGTTCGTTGCATTTCTGCCATGGCCAAGCTCTTATAAATATTGATATAGTTCTTCACTACTTCTGAGTTCTGTGCAGCAGCAGTAAAAGCAGTAAGCGATAAAAAGAATATCAGAATTATTCTTACGTTTTGCATGGGATAGTTCGTTATTACAGTTTCCGTATCAGGAATAGACCATCACGGATAGTTAATATCACTTTTTCTATATCCGTTCTTCCTTTTATAAATTCATTAAAGGCCTTTATACCTTTTGCACTTTTACCCTTAACATTCTCCTCCAGTACCTGGCCATGAAAAAAGATATTATCTGCTAAAATAAACCCGTTTTTCCGCAACCGGGGAAAAACAAGGTTAAAATATTCAATATAAGCCGGCTTATCAGCATCTATAAACACCAGGTCCCAGGTTTCTTCCAACCGGGGAATGATATCTAACGCTGAACCCGTATGAGATATTATCTGGCCAGCATGAGCAGACCGGTCAAAAAAATCCCTTGCCCGGGCTGCATCTTTTTCCCTGAGCTCAATGGTATGTAAAAGACCATCCTCAGTTAGTCCCTTGGCCAGGCACAAAGCACTATACCCTGTAAAAGTACCAATCTCAAGAATTCTCCCGGGCCTGATCATGCTACTGATCATCTCCAGCACTTTACCCTGCAAGTGCCCGCTCAGCATGATGGACTCAGAATGATTTTGCAGTGTAAACTCATTCACCTCTTTCAGCAAAATATCTTCAGCGGAAGAATATTTTTCTGCGTATTTCTCAACTAATGGATTGATAAGTTCCAATCTTTGAAATTTCCTGCAAAGATAAACTTATACAGCTTGCAACTTTAGTTTTGACAGCGATGGTTTTTTAGAAATAAACCATAGACCTAAGAACGTGAAGATGCCATTTATGAGGATCAGCTCATTCCCAATTTTATACCCATTAAATATTTTATTAGAAAGATCCTGCAATCCGAGTGATAGGTGCAATTTCGCATCGTACCAGGCCGGGTTACTAAGCATGTCTACAGAAAGTGCCAGTAAAGGTGCAACAATACAAACTGTCCAGATGAGCTTATTATTTAACTCCCGTTTAGTTAATATACCGAAAGCAAACAGCCCGAGTAATGGCCCGTAAGTAATACCGGCAAATTTTAATATAAAGTCGATGATAAGCTTATCATTAATCCACTTGAATACTAATACCATGATAAAAAATACCAATGCAAAAGTAAAATGCACCTTTAACCTTGTTCTCTTTTTTTCCTTTTCGGTTCCTGCCATTTTATTGATACCGAGAATATCAATGCAGAAACAGGATGTAAGAGAAGTAATGGCCCCATCAACACTTGGGAATAATGCCGAGATCAATGCAATGATAAAAATTATACCTATCACTCCGCTGAAAGTATCACTCAATGCAATTGTTGGAAACAGATCATCTGGTGGAACATTAATTCCTTTGGTACCGGCATAGAGGTAAAGTACACCACCAAGAACAAGGAAAAGAAAATTAACTACCATCAATACCGCGGTAAAGGTCATTATATTTTTCTTAGAATCTTTCAGTGTTTTCACACTGATATTTTTTTGCATCATTTCCTGGTCTAGTCCTGTCATAGCAATAGCAATAAACATACCCCCGACTATATGTTTCCAGACATAAGACCCGGCTTTTACATC
>Ga0209063_1000520_pt1 | contig 25499 bp, 24 predicted proteins | sample KloWWTmeKNB19Kit_FD_187177 | JGI IMG/M metagenome (GOLD analysis project Ga0209063, IMG submission 187177) | Active sludge microbial communities from Klosterneuburg, Austria, studying microevolution and ecology of nitrifiers - Klosterneuburg... | ecosystem: Engineered > WWTP > Aerobic digester >... | reverse complement strand
AAGATTGTGATTATGTATAAATCAGAAGGTGAAAATTTTACAGATACTACTGATGTAAAGAATGGTAGCTATAAATTTAGTGGGAAAATTAGAGATGCTAGAACGGCGTACTTAATTGCTATTAATATTAATAAAAATATTGAAAGTAAATATAAATATACTATAGTAGATAGAATCATGTTATTTATAGAGCCTACAAAAATGAAAGCTACTAGCAGCAATTCCTTTTCAAACTTAAACCTTACAGGTTCTCCATCAAATATTGACTACCAAAAATGGATATCAGCTTCAATACCTTCAAAAGCGAACATGGATGAAAAGGCAGGAGTTTGGTTTGCGTTAGGTGACACATGGATGAAAAGTAAAAGCAAGGAAGATAGTTTACGCTTTAAAAACTATACAGGTTCTAGGGACGCCAATATTAAGCATGTAGAGTTTGGTTTGCAATATGCAAGAGAACATATTAATTCTCCTGTTATTATGCAAGTTCTTATTGATATACCTATTAAGTTTGTACAAGGTGCTATGCCGAGAATTGCTGATCAAGTTGATGAAATTTTTAATCAAACTCCATTAACCTTACAAAATACAGAATTAGGTGAGCAATTAGCAAGACAATTGGCAGTTAGATTAGGTAATCAAGCTCGTAACTTTTCTTTACCAGATATGCACGGCAATACTGTAAACTTATCATCTACCTTAGGTCAAGGAAAGTATGTATTGCTAGAATTTTGGGCAAGTTGGTGTGCTCCCTGCAGAGCTGAGAGTCCTCATTTAGTAAAAGCTTTTAGTACGTATAAAAATGATTTTACCATATTTTCAGTATCAAGAGATAGACAAAAGGATGAGCAAAAATGGCTAGATGCTATAGGAAAAGATGGTACAAACCTTTGGCCACAAGTGTTAGATCAAAATAATAAAGCAGCGAATTTGTACGGAGTAGAAAATATTCCAGCCAATTTCTTATTAGATCGAGAAGGGAAGATTATTGCTAAAGACTTAAGGGGCCCGAAACTGGAAGAAAAATTAAAAGAATTAATTGATAGCAAGAATTAATTGAAAAGAGTTGGCTCATTGTAGCATAACAAGAAATTCTTTTAACAAAGATTTGAAGATGCTGAAATCATTATTGTATATCCAATAAATTTTGATTAAGTAGATAAGAATGCAGAAACGCAAATTAGGAATAAATGGCTTAGAAGTTTCAGCAGTTGGACTTGGCTGTTGGGGAATGAGTGCCGGCTACGGTATAGCTCCTAACAAAAAAGAAATGATAGTGTTGATTCGAAAAGCCGTTGAAAATGGCATCACATTTTTCGATACAGCAGAAGAATATGGGCCATTTACCAATGAAGAACTTGTTGGAGAAGCGTTGGCTCCTTTTAAAGGAAAGGTGATTATTGCAACAAAATTTGGGTTTGCTCCATCAAAAACAAATTCTTCAAGATGGAGTGAATTGAATAGTCGTCCAGAACATATCAGAAATGTTGCTGAAGCATCATTAAAAAGACTTAAAGTTGATGCCATAGATTTATTTTATCAGCATAGGGTTGATTTAAATGTTCCCATTGAAGATGTTGCTGGAACAGTGAAAGATTTGATTCAAGAAGGTAAGGTAAAACACTTTGGATTATCAGAAGCAGGAGCAAGTACCATTCGTAAGGCCCATGCAGTTCAACCAGTGACGGCTCTTCAAAGCGAGTATTCCCTTTGGTCAAGACAGCCAGAAAAGGAAATTTTGTCAACTCTTGAAAATCTTGGAATTGGATTTGTTCCTTTTAGTCCTCTTGGTAGAGGCTTTCTGACAGGAGAAATAAATGAAAATACAATATTTGAAAGTGCTGATTTTCGCAACAATCTACCTCGCTTTTCAAAACCCGCAATTAAAGCCAATCAATCCTTTGTTGATTTACTTCGAAGAATTGCAAAAAGAAAAAATGCGACACCAGCACAGATATCATTAGCATGGCTCATGGCGCAAAAACCTTGGATTGTTCCTATTCCAGGAACGACCAAATTAAATCGTCTTGTAGAAAACATTGGGGCTACATCAATTAAACTGAGTCCAGAAGAATTAAGTGAAATTGAAATTTCTGCATTACAAATCAAATTGATTGGGGAACGTTATGCTGAAAGTGATTTAAAAATGACAAATTGTTAATAGAAAGTATAATCAACCACCAATAACGAATAAAAAAATATTAATAGTTGAATGAAGCAAATCTCTTCTAAAATATTATTTTTTACAATTATATGGATGTCTTTTAGCTGTAAAATAGTTAAAACCACTTCTTCAGGCCAAAGCATAGCACCACTAGGTTATACTATCGTTATCCGGATGTTAGAGTGTGGCAATACCCAGGGTAAGGTGATGGAAAAGGTTCATCAATTTTCAAGCCCCGTATATGTAAAGTTTGATACCAATAGCTTTTATTTGAATCAAAAAGAAGAGATACAGGTAAAAATAAAAGCAATATCTGACAATCAGGTCAATGAAATGAGAAATGAACTATATGCCATTTCGGGAGTATTACACATAAACATTTCAAAGAATTAGAAACATGCAGGAATATTTTTTCTTCAGGATAGATGGTAAATATGTGAAAATATATTTTCATGAAATTAATTATATCGAAGGATGCAGGAATTACTTAAAAATCATTTCCGATAAAAAAAAGTATATGGTTTTAATGACCATGAAACGGATTTTGGAGATTCTGCCTAAAAGCGATTTTCAGCGAATTCATAAGTCATACATTGTATCTCTCAACAAAGTCGCAGCGTTTGATAAAGATACAGCCTTGTTATGCGGACAGGAATTACCAATAGGGCATCAGTACAGAAATGTTTTGGAAAATATTTTTATAATAGCAACTGAGCATTCAAACCAGCTTATTAATAAAAAACCATTAATAACTATGAAGTCACTTTCTTACAGAAATCAACAAATAAGTTTAACAGGTATAGGATAAATATTTCTCATATGCAGTTAGTCCTGCCTGCCGACAGGCAGGTTTGATTTAGCCTCTTGTTTTTACAAGAGGCTTTTTAATGAATGATTCTAAAAATGATTTCTTTAACTTTACAAGATGCTTCCCGACTATCCACATAAACTCTTCACAGATCATCGCCAACACTTCAGTTTGCTGATGGAAGCACTGGCTATGGATAGCAATTGATTTTGAATTCGCCTTTTTTTGGGCGAAGTATTGTAACAAATTCTCATTTCTAAATTTCAAAATCATGAATTCAACAACAGCACCCAATACAATTGAAACAACACAAGCAGATTTTCTACCATTACATGGCACTGACTACGTAGAATTTTATGTTGGCAATGCCAAGCAAGCCGCCCATTTTTATAAAACAGCATTTGGCTTTCAATCGTTGGCTTATGCTGGACCAGAAACAGGCATGATGGATAAAGTGAGTTATGTGATTCGTCAGAATAAACTAACATTTGTGTTAACAACACCACTAAGAATCGATAATCCAATCGCAGACCATATCTACAAACATGGAGATGGAGTAAAAGTAATTGCCTTAAAAGTAGATGATGCTAAATCTGCTTATGAAGAAACTACAAAACGAGGTGGCAAGTCATATATGCAACCAGAAGTTTTAAAAGATATAAATGGTGAAGTAGTACTAAGTGGTATTCATACCTATGGCGAAACGGTGCATTTATTTGTAGAGAGAAAAAACTATACAGGTCTTTTCATGCCTGGATTCAGAGAATGGAAATCAAATTACAATCCAGTATCAACCGGGTTGTTATATGTTGATCATTGTGTTGGTAATGTTGGCTGGAACCAGATGAATCCTTGGGTAAAGTTTTATGAAGATGTTATGGGCTTTCGTAATATTTTAAGTTTTGATGATAATGATATTTCTACTGAATATTCTGCCTTGATGAGTAAGGTGATGAGCAATGGAAATGGGTATGTAAAATTTCCTATCAATGAACCAGCTGAAGGAAAAAAGAAAAGCCAGGTAGAAGAGTATTTGGATTTTTATAATGGAGAAGGAGTGCAGCATGTTGCTATTGCCACGGCAGATATTGTGGCTACTGTAACTGAATTACAAAAAAGAGGGATTGAGTTTTTAAATATTCCCGATAGTTATTATGAAACGGTGCTTGACCGTGTAGGAAAAATTGATGAAGATCTTGAACCATTGCAGAAATTAGGAGTCCTGATTGACAGAGATGATGAAGGCTATCTCTTACAAATTTTCAGCAAACCATTAGAAGACAGACCGACTTTATTTTTCGAAATAATACAACGAAAAGGTGCACAGAGTTTTGGAAAAGGAAATTTCAAGGCATTATTTGAAGCATTGGAAAGAGAACAAGATGCTAGAGGGAATTTATAAACATCTGATAAGAACTGTTAATAACCTGAATTACTCCTTTTTCGCTTCTCTCATTTTGGTTATCTTTATCAATAATTTATGAACAGGATGATACTATTATTAATCACCTGCCGTTAATTTTATTGAAGAAATTATGAAGAACCTGATTATCTATTTTTTAAGTGCATGGTTTTCAATTGCAACATTTGCTCAACCTCCCTCCAAAGGCGGAACAAATTCATATTCATTTATTGATTATCAGCGAAACTTCCCTAGACCAAGCGAAGCATTTCAAAAGAAGCAGGATACTTTACAAAAACAATTCGAAGCTAAAAAAATGGAATGGCCTGCAAAGTATATGTATGTCCGTTCATTTAAATATGACAGCCAGTTAGAAGTTTGGGTGAAGAATAATTTGAAAGACAAATTCCAGTTATTTAAAACATATAAAGTTTGTGCTTTAGCAGGAACACTTGGGCCAAAAAGAATGGAAGGTGATTACCAGGTACCAGAAGGTTTTTACTATATCAACGAATTCAATCCTAAAAGCAATTATTATTTATCCCTTGGGCTAAATTATCCAAATGCATCGGATAAAATTCTTAGTGATGCAACAAGACCAGGTAGTGCAATTTATATTCATGGCAGTTGCGTTACAGTTGGTTGTATTCCTATTACAGACCAGCAAATTGATGAACTGTATGTGTTGGCGGCATTTAGTAAAAGCCAAGGTCAGGATTTTATTCCAGTTCATATTTTCCCTATCAGATTTGATAAGGAAAAGAGTGTAAAATACCTTGAGAGTCTTACACTTACTGATAACCGACTGAAAGATTTCGCAGATCGAATGGAGGATGCTTTCGATTACTTTGAAAAATATAAGCAGATACCAGTAGTGTTAATCCGTGAGAATGGCGGCTATATTATTAACGAAGCTCCTCCTAAAAAAAGAAAAGAGATTGTGGAAGAAGCAAAAATTAAAAGGCCCCCAGTTCAGCATCGCACCAGAAAAGTTGGCGAGTTAGTTGAAGCTGTACACCAATGGCCGGAATTTCCCGGCGGAGGTGATGCATTTATGAAATACCTTGATAAAGTAGGCAAAGAGGTTGGAGAATTTTTACCAAAAGGAGTTAAGAAGGCATATGTGCAAGTTGAATTTATTGTTGATAAAGACGGTGTGCCGGTTAACTTCAAAATTTTAAAAGGGACAAAAGACGCCGAGGAACTTGAAAACGAACTAATAGTTCGTATGGAAGATATGGGCACCTGGAAACCTGCAATGTTACACGGAAAACCCGTTGCAAAGAAAATGATTCAAACAGTGACCGTAGAAAAACCGTAACTTTTATTTCATCAAAACTTGAATAGTGTCAGTTGTTTGTTGACGGAGAATAATAGTTTTCTCCTTAGTTAATTCTTCAAACTTTTCTTTTGTGTAATGTCGTATCGTTAATAGCGACAACTCTTTTGTTACTTCTACATTCAAAAACTCAGAAGCTTGCAGTGCCAGCTTTTCGATTTTCTCCGGCCAGTAATCTAATACACAAGTAAAATTAATTGCACCTATCTGTGTAAGGTTTGGTTTTATATGTAATGCTTCAAACAGTTGATATAAACGTCTTACTTCATGGTCTCCCACAAATGAGAAATCCTTTGTAGTTACTTTCAGCATTACTTGTTTTTCTTTCAACACAATGATTGGCGGAAGGTTTTGTATCGAGTTGTTGTGAATTAGTGTTCCTAGTAGTGTTGGGTCAATAAAGCATTTTACAATCAATGGAATATTTTTGTTTTGTAATGGCTTAATTGTTTTTGGGTGAATAATCTGTGCACCGTAATAGGCCATTTCTATGGTTTCTTTATAATTTAGCTCGGCAATAGGTATTGCATCAGTAAATTGTTTTGGATCGGCATTCATTATACTTTCCACATCTTTCCAAATGGTCACATTTTCTGCATCAAGCATATTCGCAAAAACCGCAGCAGTATAATCACTTCCTTCTCGGCCAAGTGTGGTGCTTTCATTTTCATCTGTTGCGCCAATGAAACCCTGCATCATTACAATCTTGGTTTTTTCGAATGATGGCTTTATGATTTCCTCTACTCTTTGCTTTGTGAAATCCCAATCTATACCAGCATTTCTAAAATCATCATCAGTTCGAATAATATCTCGTACATCAAGCCAGGTATTTTTAATTCCTATTTCGTTTAAATATGCACTGATGATAGTAGTGGATAATAATTCACCGACACAAACAATCTGATCGTAGTAGTAATCATAATCTCTTACAGGCTTATCATGTAGTAGCCATTCAACTTCAGTAAAAAAATCTTTTAACTTTTTTTCGCAAGAAAGATAGTTAGTAACTAAAACGTATTTGGCGGTGGAAAGGTGTTGTTGTTTAATTTGATTGAATAACTGTAAGGCATCTTCTTTTCTATCCGCAACAAATGCTTCTACTACTTTTTCTAAAGCATTAGTTGTTTTGCCCATGGCTGAAACTATAACGACAATTTTTTCATTGTCCCAATGTTTCATTATATGACCAAGATTCAGAATCCTTTCTACGCTGCTAACAGATGCTCCTCCAAATTTGAAAACCTTCATGCTTTTTATTGCTGATTTAATGATAAGTGTGCAAATGTCGCCAAAATGTTTGCTTTTTTCAGGATTCTTAGGTGATTACTTCTTATGGAGTGGCTTTTTAACTATCTGCCAATCCCTTATTTTTGTTAGTATCTAAATCATCTCAAAATGGACATAAATCGCAAAGTACAGACGCTTGATGAATTTACTATTCAACAGTTAAGAGATGTTCCTCATGCAACTGGAGAACTTTCTAACCTTTTGCGAAATATTGGCTTGGCTGCAAAAAGAGTGAATGTGGAAGTGAATAAAGCAGGACTCGTTGACATTCTTGGCGATCATGGTTCTATTAATATACAAGGAGAAGAAGTTAAAAAGCTTGATATATATGCCAACGATCAGTTTACCGGAATTCTTCGACATGGGATTAGTTGTGCTGGTATTGCAAGCGAAGAGCTAGATGAATTTGTTGCTTTTGATGATGCAAAAAGTGTGAACTCAAAATATGTTTGCCTCTACGATCCGTTAGATGGTAGCAGTAATATTGATGTAAATGTTTCTATAGGTACTATTTTTTCAGTGTATAAAAGGGTAACTCCAATCGGAACCGTAGTAAAAGAAGAAGATTTTTTACAACCGGGAAACCAGCAAGTAGCAGCAGGATATATTGTGTATGGCTCTTCTACCATGCTGGTGTATGCTACCAGACGAGGAGTAAATGGTTTTACATTAGATCCCTCCATTGGTGAATGGGCTCTTAGCCACCCTAATATAAAATGTCCTGATACTGGAAAATTATATTCAGTCAATCATGGAAACTTCTTTCAGTATGATGAAGGAGTGAAAAAATATATTACTGCTTGTCAAAAGAAAGATAAAACAAATGGCGGCCCTTATACACAACGTTATATTGGCAGTATGGTTTCCGATGTGCATCGAAACCTGATAAAAGGCGGAATATTTATGTATCCCGGAACAACGGACAGACCCGAAGGAAAACTTAGGTTGTTATATGAGTGCAATCCTTTCGCATTTATAGTATCCGTTGCTGGAGGAAGAGCTACCGATGGAAGAATTAGAATTTTGGATGTGATACCAACAGAATTGCATCAACGTACACCAATGTTTATTGGTAGTAAATTGATGATGGACGAATTAGATACTTATCTTGATTAATTTTGTAGTATGAAGAATATAGTTATTTCTGTAAAGGATCTTATAAAAAATTATGGCAGTTTTAATGCAGTGAAAGGTATTTCTTTTGATGTGTATGAAGGAGAAATTTTTGGTTTGCTAGGGCCTAATGGAGCAGGTAAATCAACCACTTTGGAAATAATTGAGACTTTGAGAATGAAAACCAGTGGTGAAGTTATTGTGGATGGGCTTAATCTCGATAAATCTCCGGGGGAGATAAAAAAAATTATAGGAGTCCAGCTACAATCCAGTGGTTATTATCCGGGATTGAATCTTACACAATTGATTGAACTTTTTTGTGGGTTGTACAATAGAAAAGTGGACCCGATGGAATTGCTGGAAATGGTGAACTTGAAAGATAAGGCAAAAGCAAAAGTGAAAGAGCTGAGTGGTGGGCAGAAGCAGCGTTTTTCTGTTGCAACAACGTTAATCAATGAACCGAGAGTTGTATTCTTGGATGAGCCTACAACAGGTTTAGATCCGCAGGCCAGAAGAAATCTTTGGGAACTGGTAAAGAAAATAAGAGAAAGAGGAACAACAGTTATCATTACAACACATTATATGGATGAAGCAGAATATTTGTGTGATAGAGTTGCAATTATTGATGATGGAAATATTATTGCATTAGATACACCAGATCAGTTAATTGATAATTTGATTGCTGCTGGTTTTGACAGAAAGAAAGAAATGAAACTGGCGAACCTTGAAGATGTGTTTATTGGCTTGACAGGACATTCATTAAGAGAAGGATAACGGAACAGAGTTCCGTGAACCAATAAAAGAACGGAATGGAGTTCCGTTTACCGATATGAGTATTCAAAATAAATTAAAACAATATATGTCAGACAAAATTGAAGCACAAAAAAAAGCCGGAGCTGTATTCTTAGAAACGAATAAATCAGTAGAAGGAGTTGTTGAGTTACCTGTTGGTATTCAATACCTCGTTTTAAAGGAAGGTACTGGAGCATTGCCAGATGTAAATGATACGGTGAAAGCACACTACAAAGGAACATTGCTAGATGGAAAAGAGTTTGATAATTCTTTTAAAAGAGGTCAGCCATTTTCTGCGCCATTAAAAGCATTAATAAAAGGTTGGCAAATTGCTTTGCCAATGATGAAAGAAGGAAGCCATTGGCGTTTATGGATTCCATCAGAATTAGCTTATGGCGATCGAGGAGCCGGAAGTGATATACCTGGAGGCGCTACTTTGATATTTGAAGTAGAACTTTTGGAAATCGTAAAATAAAAACATGCTTATGTCCGCAATTGCAATTGATCCTCGTTATCCGATTGGTGAATATGAGCCAAAGCCATTTTCTATTGAACAAAAAGTGGAATGGCTGGCAGAAATTAAATTTTTGCCAGTTCATCTTGAAAATGCAATACTAAACCTTGATGAGGCGCAGCTGCAAACACCGTATAGAGAAGGAGGATGGACTGTCCATCAAGTAGTGCATCATGTTGCAGATAGCCACATGAATGCCTATTGCAGATTTAAAGTTGCACTAACAGAGGAGAATCCAACTATAAAAACATATGATGAGAATCTGTGGGCAGAGATGAATGATGTGAAAAAGCTTCCAATAAATATTTCGACGACATTACTTCATGCGTTGCATTCCCGTTGGTTTGAAGCATTGAAGTATGTAACGGATGACGAATGGAATAACAGAACTGTTTTTCATCCCGAACATAAAAAGACCTTACGTCTCTGGTATTTACTAGGAATGTATGCCTGGCACAGTAAACATCATGTGGCACATATTACTACTCTAAGAGAAAGAATGGGCTGGTGATAGAACGTACTTTTTAATGGTATAGATTAATTTTATGGCAGACCTTAAATGGAAAACTCTCTCATCCGAACAACTCTTTAACGACCGCTGGTTCAAAGTTAGAAAAGAGGTTTGCGAAACACCTCAAGGAAAAATTGTTGATCCCTATTATGTTTATGATTTTCCAACATGGGTTGGGGCAGTTCCCGTTACAGAAGATGGAAAAATAATTATGGTACGTCAATATCGTCATGCATTGGGCGAAACTTGTATAGAAATACCTGGAGGCTGTGTAGATGATACCGATGCTGATTTTAAAGAAGCTGCGGCAAGGGAATTATTGGAAGAAACTGGCTATATCTTTTCAGATTATAAATATCTCGGGAAAATTTCTCCTAATCCCTCTACCAACAGTAATCTTTTGCATATGTTTCTTGCCACAGGTGGAAAGAAGATTGCAGAGCAACAACTGGATGAAAATGAAGAAATAGAAATTGTATTATTGAGTATTGATGAATTAAAGAATCTAATAAAAGAAAATAAGATTATGCAGGCAATGCATGTTAGTTGCATTTTGTATGCCTTGCTACAGCTCGAAGAAATACAATTTTGATTTCGGTATATTTTAATAAGTTACTGTATATTTATTTCTGAAGCAAGAAAAATACTTCCAAAAATGATAATTAAATCATCGGAATCTGCTTTTACCAAGGCTGCTTCTAACGCTAAGTTTACATTTGGAAAAGAATTTCCTCTTAATCCAGACTGATTTCCTAATTCTTTCAATTTTATTTCTGACATCGCTCTAGGAATTTGGGCTTTTGTAAAGTAGTATAATGCATAAGTGGGTAATTGTTCAACAATTTGTTCAACATCTTTATCTGCAACCATACCAAATATTAAATGAAGGTTTTTATGCTTTGTTAACTCTATTTGGCTAATCATTTTATTGATACCGTCTGCATTATGGGCCACGTCTACAATAACGGTGGGAGAGTTTCGGATTGACTCCCAACGACCATGAAGTCCAGTTATTTTTTTTGTATTGTGCAAACCTTCCCTAATATGTTCTTCCTGTATATTCCAACCTTTTCTTTTTAATTGTTTACAACATTCAATAACTGTCAATACATTTTTTAACTGATAAATGCCCGGTAAATCCAAATGATATTTCTTATGATCCGCATTATTCTCTTCTGAAACTTCAACCACTAATTCATTATTTTCCCAATGAAAATCTGATATCATCCTGTTTTTTGAGGCAATTGATATAGGAGAAGCTTTTTCAAATGCGGTCATTTCAAAAACTGGTTTAGTCTTATTCGTCACTTCGCCTATCACAACAGGAATTCTAGGTTTGATGATTCCAGCTTTCTCAGCTGCAATTTTCTCCAATGTGTCTCCCAAGAATTGCATATGGTCGTATCCAATATTTGTAATTACAGAAACTTCAGGAGTAATAATATTGGTGCTGTCCAGCCTTCCACCCATTCCAGTTTCAATAATGGCTATGTCTACTTTTTCTTGTGCAAAATACTCGAAGGCCATTGCTACAGTGATTTCAAAAAAACTGGGTTCGAGTTTCTCAATCTGAGGTTTTATTTTGTTTGTAAAATCAATTACAAATTCTTCACTCACCATTTTGCCATCTATCTTAATTCTTTCCCTAAAATCTTTTAAGTGAGGAGAAGTATATAAACCGGTTTTATAACCAGCAGTTTGTAAAATGGCTGCCAGCATATGGCTTACAGAGCCTTTGCCATTAGTACCGGCAACATGAACTGTTTTGAATTTTTGTTGTGGATTGTCGAGAGCATTGCAAAGTTCAATGGTGTTAGTAAGATCAGCTTTATAAGCTGCTGCGCCAATTCTGCTGAACATTGGTAAGCGGCTGAATAAATACTCTGTTGTTTGCTGATAATCCATACTTAACAAAAATAAGAAAGGGATGTTATGATTTGTGGTCACAACATCCCTTCAACAAAATTTTATTTCTTGTTAGTTTACTTCAAAATTGAAACGTACTGTTACCATCGATTCATGATCAGATTTATCAAAACGAATATTTTGTAGATATTGTTGAATAGCCGTTTTATAAGCATTGTTACTGCTCGATGAACCTCTAGCTATGCTTACGAATCGTCCGGTTCCTTCTGGAGAAACACTGATGTTTGCATAGACGGTTGCTTTTTCCAAATCTCCCTGAAATGAATAGTGACGGATAATTTTACGATCGCCGCCCATTACTTTAGGGCCGCTACCACTTCCATTACCAGATCCATTTCCACCGCCATTGCCAGTGCCGCTTCCACCACCAGTTCCACTTCCATTACCTACACCACTTCCGGTTCCACGACCGCCAGCTTTATCATAATCATCTGCAGCACCGCCACCACGACCAGTTCCTGTTGTAGTTTTTCCCAAAACAGCTTTTGGAACTTTTGGAGCTGGAACCTCAACGACTGGTTTCGGGTCAGCTTTCACAACAGATGTATTAGTAATTGTTGTTGCTTTAGGTTTTGTAGCAACGGGCTTTGTAATTGCAGGGCTATTATTATCGTTAAAATCTTCAATGTCTTTAGAATCCAGATTTTCACCGGGTGTTGGTGGTGTATAATCTGCAATTCCCGCAACACCTGCTGCCTGAACAGGATTTCCACCGCCGCCGCCGCCATCTGCCAGTAATTCTGGTTCTTCTGGTAAGTTTAACTCGACTTCAATGCCAGGTTCATAAAGTGTTTTTGTAAACTCAGGTAATTTCCATTTGAGCAAAATCATCAATAATATGGCGGAAATGGCAAAACCAACGGTAATCAGCGTAGCCTGTTTACGATTCTTTATTTCAAGAGATGCTGACATAGTGTAATAGTTATTCATACAAATTTACATTTTGGTGATTCGGGGAGCAAACTATTATTGTTCACACCCGTTAGTAACGATGCAAATGCCATGCAACTTGCATAAAAACCTATTTATTAAATGTTAAAATGACAGTTTATTATTACTCTTTTAAATAAGAATATGAAGTATTCAAAATCTGAAGTTTACAATTTATTTTAATTTGTTTCAAAAACTGTTTTAATTTTAACAAAAGCACTGCAATGAGAAAGCTACTTCACTTCTCCGCATTGCTCTCTTTATTCCTGCTTGTACCCGCATCAATAATCTGGGCTCAGAAAATTTCAAGTGAGAAAGGGCTAACAACAGCTACTTTCAATACTCCAAACGGTGTCATAAAAGTCTATTTACCGGATGATATCCGACAGGGAGATATTATTTCGGGAACTGTTGTTTCAGAACCTTCAGGAAACAATGCCCGAAAGAAAGAAAAGAACCTGGCAGAATTAAGAAAATATTCAATAAGTTTTAATGATGAAAAATTTCCAGTTGGTAACAAAACTTATAATTCAATTCAGTTGTCAATTCAAACTGGCAAACCTGTAAACGGCCAGATGGAATTAATCAGTAGTGTTCAAACATTACATGGAGAAGTTGTAGACGTTAAAGTGCCCAATAAAATACAAATTATACCATATGACGTTTGTGTAATTCCGTCACATGCACTTACTGGTTCAGCTTTAAACATACCTGGCCCTTTTGATGGTAATAGTAGCAATACGTTATGCTCTATTGGAAGTCTGCCAGTAACTGTGTTAGCAGAATCACCCCGTGGCTGTGTAATTAAGTTCCCTGAAAATGCAAAGGCCGTAAACTATCTGAGCATTCAGGAAAATGGGAAGCAACTATGTAGTCAAATCATTTCAGCTGTAAACATGAAAATTTCAGCTGGTAGGCTAAACCTGCTTAAAGGAGAAAAGACATTTATTGATGTAAAAATAACTGGGTTAGAAAATTTGCCAGACACTGCTACACTTACGTTAACAAATATAACTACTGAAACAATAGCATTGTTTCCATCTAATTTTTTGAAAATAAGTTTAATCCCAGATAGTATTAATTCAGGCAGTTATGAGAGGAGGTTTAATATTCAAAGCTTAAAAACAGGATCATTCAATATAAATGTTGATCTAGATTTAACTAATAAAGAATCTGGAGGATGGTTTGATTTACATGAATTGAAAAATGAAAGTGGTTATCCTGGATCCTATGGTTATAGGGGAGATATACCTTGTAATCCTGAAGTCGCAACAATTAAATGGCGATGGCATAAAACGTTTAAATGTGAAATAATTGAAAGAAAAGTCTTGCGTTGTGGATTTACTAAAGAAGGCGATGAAATATATGATAAAATAAAGGAATTGCTGGAAAAGGCTGAATTGGATAAAGCCACGGATATAGCCGAGAAAATGGCAAAAGCATTTTCGACAGCAAAAGCTTTTTCTTACTCCATTCATGTGATTAGAAAATGGGTAGATTATGACATTGAATACAAATGTTTAAATGGTAAATGGCAGCCGATTGGTGGTGTTTTTGTAAAAGCAGATCATGATGATTTAGGATGGCAATCAGTAAAACATCTTTCAACAGATTGCTGGACTACTTTTGACTCCCCCGCAGCTGAAAAGGAATTTATGGAAGCTCTGGAAATTGCACTGATGAGGGCTTGTAAGTAATGATTTTTACCGTGATTTTATTAATCGATTCATAAAGTTTAACCCAATGATTGCACCAAATCCAAGAACCAACATAGTATTCTCTTTTGCAAGAAAACTATTTGAGTAAAATATTCTGTCAATTACAATTAAGCTGACTGTGGAAATTAAAAATCCAATTGAATTATATATGGTCAGTGCTGTTCCTTTTAAACCATCTGGCGCATATTGTGTTACTAATGTTGAAAATTGCGGTGAATCCGGACTAACTGTAAACCCCCAAATGAAAAGAATTGAAAGAAAAACTGGCAACGGAAGATAGTAGATGAAAGGTGAAAGAAAACAACACAAGCCTGAAATAAATAAAGCAGTCATTGCCACTTTTGCACTTCCCCAATATTTTGAAAGAAATCCGCCCATTACAGAACTAATACTTCCAATACCGATTATAAGAAAGCAAAGCAGCGGGATATTTAAATCAATGTTATTTTTTGTTGCATATAATGCAAGTATTACTGGTAAGAATCCCCAGAAAGTATATAATTCCCACATATGACCAAAATATCCGTAGGCTGATTGTCTCCATTTTTTTGAGGAAAATATTTTTCCAAAGGCATTCCAATGGAAGCCGCCGGTTTTTTTCCTGTAAGGTCCATCACCTACAAAAAGAATCATCAGGAATCCTCCAATAACAGCGAAGGTGGAAGTGTAATATAAAACGGATTTCCAAGGAAGTGCAAAATCTCTATTCTTTAATAAATGTGGGAAAGCTGTTCCGAGAATTAAAGCTCCGAGCAAAAATCCTAGGGCCTTTCCTAGACCTTTTTCGTACCAGTCGGCTGCTATCTTCATCCCAACAGGATAAATGCCAGCAATAAAAAATCCTGTAATAAAACGTAATGAAAAGAGGGAGGTTGCGTCAGTTGCAATCCATGCAACAGCAGCGTTTGACAATGCTCCAAGTAATGAACATATGAAAAATAGTTTAACCGGAGAATATCTGTCTGCCAATGAGAAAAAAGCAAAAATTAAAGTGCCAGCAATAAAGCCCAGCATAACAGCAGATGTAACATTGCTTACGGCATATTGCGATAGCCCAAGTGTTTGCTTTAGCTCTGGTAATACTGCATTTCCCACAAACCAAAGAGATGTGCCAGCAAATTGAGCCAATACAATTACAGGCAATATCTTTTTAGGTACCAATGCTGACACTATTTCTTATTTAAAACCTGAATAAATGACTTTATTTGAAGGTTGGCTATTATCAAACCCGCAATTACTAAAATGAAACTATATAAATGAATCAAGGATACTTTTTCGTTTAAGAACAATACAGCTTCGATAGTGCTGAAAACAGGAATCAAGTTGCCAAATAAAGAAGCCCTGCCAGCACCTAAGTATGCAATTGATTTATTCCATAGAAGAAAACAAATTACGGATGCGCCAAGGCCGAGATAGAAAATAGCACCGATGTTTTGAGTGTTAATTTCAAAACCACCTTTCGTTTTTAATTCATATATATAGAAAGGAAGAAGAAGTGCTGTTCCAATTAAGAAAATGGTGAATAGAAAATTTCTTGAGCTCATTGCTGATGGCTTCTTTCTTACACAAACATTGTATATAGCAAATGTTAGAGCTGCAGCAAGCATCCACCAATCACCTTCTGTAAAGGAAAATGATAAGAGAATGTCTATACTTCCCTTGCTTAGCAATAATAAAATTCCAGCTATACAGATCAACATTCCAATTACTCTTGTTAATGGTACAGGTTCTTTTAAAAATATTCTGGCGAGAATTACCGACATAATAGGTGAGGTGGTAGTGCCCAATAAGGCCATGTTGATAGCTTCTGTTGTATGACCAGCAATATAAACGAATGTGTTAAATAATGTAATCCCGGAAGCTGCTGTTAATAGAAAATACCAGAAATGTTTTTTCAGCATTAAAATCTCTTTGATAAATAAATGCCAGGTAAAAGGTAGTAGAATAATTGTGGCACTAAGCCAGCGATAAAAAGCTAATGTAATGGGAGGGATGTCGTTTTTAGAGCCTCTTGCAATTATGAAATTTCCGGACCATATCAATGTAGCCAATATGGCCAGTGTGGCACCAACCAATATTTTGTTTTGTGAGAATTTTTCATTCATCTACCGGAGATGTTATTAATGATGCGCAAAGTCCATTTCAAATTTTCCGTTTATGCGTTCTATTGGAGGATTGAAATAGCCGTATTTTAAATCAGGAAATTCTTCTCTTATTAATTCTTGCAATTGTTTTACTCCCAGACATTCTCCGGTATCTGTTACACCTATTTTTCCTAAATACCAATCTGGGTCAATATTGAAACTCCGCCATTGTATCATCTTCAATCCTGTTTCCTGAATGAATTTTCTTAATGCTTCATATTCAGCAATTGAATCTGTCATTCCAGGGAAAACAAAAAAGTTGATAGACGTCCAGCCGCCGAAGCTATTGACAATTTTCAAACTTTCAACAATGTCCTCAAATTGATAATTGTTTGGTCGATAGTATGGGGTATAAATTTCTTTTCTTACAGAGTTGGTACTTACTCTTATTGAATCCAATCCGGCTTCGCATAAAGCTTTTACTGCTTTTGGCATGGAGCCATTTGTATTGATGTTGATGCTTCCTTTCGATGTGTGTTTTCTTATTTCGATAATTGCATCCCGCATTGTTTCCCACATCAATAATGGTTCGCCTTCGCATCCCTGTCCAAAACTTACAATGGGATAAGGAGCAGATTCAAGATGCGGTACAGTAAATTCTACTATCTCTTCTACCGTAGGTTTAAATCCTAATCTGTCTTGTGGTGAAACTATAGTTTCTTCATCTGGTTGTAAGGAAATGCATCCAACACAGTTGGCATTGCAAGCTGGTGATACCGGAATCGGGCATTCCCATCTACCTAATGCAAAATTTCTTGCGGCAGGACATTGATAAGTTAATGCACAGTTATTTGCAAGGTGACTTACTAAGCGATTATGAGGATAATGAGAAAGCAAGCCCTTTACACCGGCGTCTACTTTTTCTTTATCATATCCTTCGGAATCCTGCCTTATATCTTGTTCAATTCTTACTGCTGGCACATAAATTTTTTCATCAAGCCATCCTGCAGCAGAATAACAGAATAAAGGTAGTATAGGTGCATCAGGCGTAGTTTCAAATGCAGCCATATAAAAGCCAGAATAAGCAGGAGGTACAAATGCAGCAACGGCTAACCCTTTTTCACATAACCTCATTTCCCCGGTTTCTACATCAATCCCAATACCCTTTCTACCTGGTAATTCATACAAAGAACCGCCAACAGGTAATTCAATCCAATCTTCTTGTGGAATATCAACAGCATCCCAACCACTGCGGCCTGTTACATATAGAGAAGTATCTTCAAAAATATTCCCTTTTCCGTCGGAATAAAGTATGTATGGAGATTGCTGTAAACTCATTTATTTAATTGTTGCCTGCAAAAGTCGTTAAATTCTTTTTCATCAACAGGAGTTTTAATTTCATCAATTGTTTGTTGAATAAGTTTATTTGATTTGAAATCAATGGTCAATAAACCGTCTTTAAGAATTACTTGGGCTACCTCATCCCATTTTATTTTCTTAATAGGAAAAGAAGGGTATTGAATGTCATTTTTTGTAAAAGCAACTTCCAAGTTACGGGTAGTAATTTTAGAAAATATATCGAACAATAAAGTAATGCCGGCCATCCAATAGTATTCTATATTTATCCATGCCAGTATGATAATAAAAAAGAATGGGCGATGACTAAAACTATATTTCGAACTTCTAAAATAGAATTGTAAACCAAAGCAAATAGACAATAGAATAATTGTTCCGATGCTTTTAATTCTTATATGCCTTAACTCAGAAAAAATGGCGAGGTAGCAAAATAAAACAAAGAATATAAAAATGATAAGTTTGCTCAGACTGTTGTACGTTATAAGTTTTTCGTTTTTTAAACTAATCTTGCACTCTTTCATATCAGCTATTACTTGTTGCCAATAAATTACAAAGTTTATACAATGCTCTTGCTCCAACATTAGCATCCCAATCGGTATCTCCACCAATTCCAACTTCATTCAGGTCAAAGCCTACAATTTTTTTGCCACTTTCAAGCAACTTGGTAAACAGATAAAATACTTGGTCTAATTCGAAACCACCGGGAACTGGAGTGCCGGTAAAAGGGCAAAGTTTTCGATCAAGACCATCAATATCAAAACTGATAAATACTTTTTCTGGCAGTTTGCTAATGATTTCATCAGCAATATATTTCCAGGTTTGTCCTTCAAACTGGCGGGTTCTTATTTCTTTATCAAAATAAGTAATTACACGGAAATTACTGTTCTTAACATATTCCCACTCATCACTGCCAAAGTCTCTGATACCTACCTGAACCAATCTTTGTAATTCAGGAATTTCAGTGAGGGCATTATACATAATGCTTGCATGGGAATAATTGAAACCTTCGTAAGCAATTCTTAAATCGCAATGTGCATCAATTTGTAATAGGCCAAAATCTCCATGCTTTTCAGCAATTGCTTTTAAATAACCTAAAGGAGAACTATGATCGCCACCTAATAAACCAACTAGTTTCTCTTTTTCCAGTAATGCTTTTGTTTGTTCGTAAACCCAGTTGTTAAGATACTCTCCACCTTCATTTACTTCTTTTAGGGCTTTGCACATAAACTGATTTGCAGCCACTTCATCGCCCCTGGAAATGTAGTCAATATACAGTTCGGCTTCCTTTCGTAGAAAGTCGCTTTTCATTAATATTTTCTTATCAGATGGTCTCATATAGAAACCCTGCTTCCATGCCTCTGGCATGTCGGGATCAAACAAATCTACTTGTAAGCTTGCTTTTAAAATTGCCTCTGGTGCTCTGGCAGTGCCAGCACCATAGCTAACTGTAACTTCCCAGGGTACTGGAACAATAATGAGTCTTGAATCTTCTTCATTGGTCGGTAAGCCAAAAATATTATTATCTGGGTTGCTTACTTTATTGGGATCATGTTTACGGAGATCTGTCATAGCACTTAATTAAAACGTTGCAAATTTAGCGTCTTTCTATTCGTTACAAAATAATAAGCTGTTCAGTCAGCAGGGTATCAAAATAGTTTTCATAAAAAAAGAGCTACTCAAGGCAGCTCTTCTTTATATAGAAGTTATTTATTTTCTACTCAGTGATTTAAGATGAGTGATATGCGATGCTACAGCCATTCTCATTTTTGGATATTCGATATATGGAACACCAAATTCTTGACAAGCATTTTTGATTATTTTACTTATTTCAGGGTAGTGTACATGTGATATTCTTGGGAAAAGATGATGTTCTACCTGAAAGTTTAAACCACCCACTAACCAGGATATTACTCTGTTATTGGTTGCAAAATTTGCTGTCGTTTTCAACTGATGTACTGCCCATTCGTCTTCCATTTTACCTGTTTCGACACTTGCCTGAGGGAAATTTGTTTCTTCAACAGTGTGAGCCAACTGGAATACAATACTTAGAACAAAGCCGGTAAACATACCATAAATTAGAAATCCGATTAGCCAAGTAGAAAAACCTAAAGTGTAAATTGGTATTGCAAAGAAAATAAAAGCATGCAGTAGTTTAAATCCCCAAAATGAAACATGATCTGCGAAACTCATTTTCTTAATTGGAGTAGGACCTATTCTTCCCAAGAAATATTTTTTATAATCAGTAAAAAGTACCCACCATATATATAACAATGAATATGCAGCCCAGAAGTACCAATGCTGGAAACGATGTATTTTATAATGTTTCTGTGTTTCGCAAAGACGTAGTAAAGGTTTTGCTTCAATATCATCATCAATGCCTTCAATGTTTGTATAAGTGTGATGAATGATATTATGTTTATTGCGCCACATAAAATTGTTAGCACCTAAAAAATTTAATGTAAGACCTGCCATTTCATTAACCCATTTCTTCTGGCTGAAGCTTCCGTGCAAGCCATCATGCATAATGTTAAAACCAATGGCAGCTGTTAAACCACCAAGTATAACACATTCAACAATAGCTAACCAAGTTGTTGGTGTATAAAATACAAGGTGAGTGTATACGAAAAGAAAACTAATAATCAGAATAATTGCTTTAAAATACAACGCAAAACTTCCGGTAGAAGCTTTACCTGCTTGCTTGAAATATTCGCTGATTCTTTTTTTTAATTCCGTATGGAATGATTGTGAGGTATTTGAGAATTTTGGACTTGACATATTAACTAATTTCAGATGTGCAAAGATAGTTTATATCACTTAGAAAATATCTTAAAAAATATATACAGTTTAATGTGGAAAACTAAGCTGAAATGGGCATCATTTATATGATTTAAGTCAACTAACGCTTGTTTAAGTTTCATTCTGAATCAATGCATTCAATGTTTTAATACCAATCTTTTTTTCACTGATAAATCCTTCTGCATATTTTACACCAATTCGTTTGCCTAGCATTCTGGCTCTTGCTATTACACTGTCTAAAAAGTCAGGAGTAGAAATATATGTTTGCGGTTCATCAGATGTATTTTCTATACTATGGAACTGTGTGGAATAAGCCTCAATCGCTTTCATTCTTTGTTCAAATACATCGCTTATATCTATGAGTAAATCTGGTTCATGATACCAATCTTGTATATAATGTAAAACATATGATGGTCGCCATCTTAACTGCTCTTTTCCGTTTTCATCTCTTGTTTCAATTTTTGCAAGTCCAGCAAGAAAACAACAATCAGCAATCATTTTTCCGGCACGGCCATGATCTGGATGTCTGTCATGTAACACATTGCCAATAACAATATTAGGTTGGTATTTCCGAATGGCTGAAATCAGTTTTAATTTGTTGGCTTCATCATTTTCAAAAAAACCATCTCTCATCTTTAAATTTTCTCTAATATGTACACCCATTATCATAGAAGCATTTGTAGCTTCTTCGTATCTGGTTTCTATAGTGCCTCTTGTTCCTAGTTCGCCTTGTGTCATGTCAACTATTCCAACTTTCTTTCCGTTTTTTATTTCGTTGATGATAGTTCCAGAACATCCTAATTCTACATCATCCGGATGAACGCCAATGGCAAGTATATCTAATTTCATATTGAGTGTTTAGAAATTCAAAAGTATAAAGGAAAAAATAAAGAGTAAGATTTAGTAGCGGTAAGGGTTTCCATACCAGCTTCCGTCAATTTCTTTAACGATGTTTTCAATTTGTCGATCCATTAGGTTTTCTTTCATATCCCATTCTTGCTTCAAGTTGCCACCCACAAACCATGCAACTGTTTGATAAAGCCTAGCATTTAATCCGCCTTTGTATTCTTTTATAATTTCATAACAGTTATTCCCCGTCTGGCGGTTAATTAGTTTCATTAATATCTTTCCCTGATAAACTGATAAGTTAGAAAGTGGATCCGTGAACTGCTTTTTTAGTTCCTTTTCTCTGCTTTTGATTTCATTCTTTCTTTCCCTTTTGCCACTTACTCCTTCAAGTTTTTTGTTAATGTCATTTATTGTAGCACCTGCAACTCTTGCATAAGGATATGTAACGAAAACAGCGTTGCGAAGCCTTGTCCATTCTTCTATGAATTTGGCTAATTTGTCGGGTGACATATTTGAAACCCAAGCCATTTCCATTTCTTTATAATTTACTATCTCATTCTGATAAAGAACCGCAGGCAAAAAGATGGTATCATTCGGGCCCCATTTTTTTCGCTGTTCTTTCATTAGTTCCAATGCATAATAGTTCGAGTCTATAATTGGTTCTGGTAAATCAACTTGCGCAAAGAGACTACCACCTGACATAAACAGTAAGACAAAAAGTTTACAATATTTTTTTAGCCGGAGCATTAATGGTAAAATTATATCACGGTTTCGGTATTTTATATACCTGACTGCAAAACTACTGTGGATGTTGTTTTAGAAAAGCTAAATTTATGACTGAGATACGTTTTCCCGGTTTAAGCGGATTCTCCTGACCATGCTGATGATAATACCAATAGCAGTAATTACTACTCCGAACCACAGCAGCCGAATATAAGGGAACTTGTAAGCCTTAAGTGTTATGTAATCCATTACAGCATTGGATTCCTTGATACCTATAGTGATGCTTTTATCTGGGGTTACTTTTTGTAACTGAAGCACTATGCTTTCAGCAAGCACTGTATCAGGTAAGGACATCTCATTGCCTTTGGCTATAGCCAATTTTGGAGCAATTGAATACAGGGAACCTGTTTTGGAGTGAACTTTCAGATTAGCTTCATAAAGGCTACCATCTTTTCCAAAAAGATCAACTGGTAAATCTTCTTTTTTGTTCAAATTCTCATAAATAATAAAACCACTTGAATAGAACAAAGTGTCGCCGGGTTTTAAATCTTTAGGCCGGAATGTGGTTGTGTCTTTTGACTTATCGGGGTTGGAAATAGATGTTATATATGTAAACACATCATGGTTCCAATAATGTCTTGAATCGGGATTCGACATTAGACCTTCATTGCCCTTATAATTTACAAATGAATTTGGAGTTAAAACAAACTCTTCTTTTCCATCTTTACTTTTAAAATGAACTTTATAATAGGACAGTTGCTTTTTTGGGTGTGATGAATCGCCTTCATAAGTCAAGGAATATTTCCCCATATCCACGGTCAAGCCTTTTACAAGTGTAAGGTTTTCTCTCGGGTCTTCATTCTTATCTAATGGGGCAGGAATACCTCCAATATTATTAGATAAAACTTCTTTGTTTGAAGAGGAAATGAGTATACCTAAAAGAACCATACCAAAACCAACATGGGAAATTGAACCGCCGGAAAGTTTAAGTTTACCTTTTAATCCAAGCCAGATATATGATGCATTGGCAACAATTGTAAAAATGCTGCAGGCAACAGCCATCCAGATGGCAACCATAAATCCAAAAGTTTCTTTTTCGTAATTTACTTTACCAACTACAAGAACCAGAGTAGCTATGATAGCCGCTATAACAAACGGAATTAATATTTTTTTCAGAAAAACTTTGGTGCCTGTGCTTTTATATTTCAAATACTGTGTAACAGCAGTAAGCACTGCAATAATGATGGCAATAAAAACCATTATCTGGTTATAGGAAAATTCTGCCTTTTCTGGAGGAGCAATCTTTGTTCCCAAAATTTTATTAACAACAGGAATAGAAGTTTTACCAATAATAACCAATGCAGATAAAAAGAAAACCAAAGAACCAATAAACATCCAAAATTCTCTAGAAGAAGTACTTTCTTCCTTGTGTATAGTCGGAATTTCTTTGTAGCGGTATATGAAAAGAACTAATGCTGGTAAAACAAACATTAGCAAGAAAATTAACAACTGCATATTCATTCCCAAATCAGTAAAGGCATGAACAGAAGTTTCGCCAAGAATTCCACTTCTTGTTAAAAAAGTTGAATACAACACAAAGCCGAACGTTAATATTAAAAAAAGGTGTGTGGCCCTTAAAGAATGTCCGGTGTGTTTGTAAATTAACAAAGTATGAATACCGGATATTAATATCAACCAGGGAACTAATGAAGCATTCTCAACAGGATCCCATGCCCAGTAACCACCAAAGGTTAACGATTCATAAGCCCACATGGCACCCATCATAATACCAATGCCAAATACTGCAGCTGAGAATAATGCCCAAGGAAGAGCAGGCTTAGTCCATTCCCCAAAATTCTTTTTCCATAAGCCTGCTATTACAAATGCAAATGGGATAATGGTGGATGCAAAGCCCATAAATAATACGGGTGGATGAATAACCATCCAATAATTCTGTAATAACGGATTAAGATCATTGCCATCTAAAATAGAAAGCATATAATCTTGACGAAGACCCATTGTTACATCACCATTAATATGCAGGGCAGGAGCATTATCAAGGACACCAGAATCTCTTAACAGAATGAAAGGGTTTGTCCCCATCTTCCAACCAAAAAAGTAAATGCCCGCAATCATCGTTGCTAGTGCAAACTGCATTAAGCTTACAACTGTCATTACAGGAGCTTCCCATTTTTTACTGGTCTTAATTAATATCAATCCTAACACACAATGCCAGACACTCCAGAGTAGAAAACTTCCTTCCTGTCCTTCCCAAAAACAAGCCAAAAGATATTTTACTTCTAAAGAGCGGCTACTATGCTGCCATGCATACTTATATTCAAAAAGGTGATTGGAAATAATATAAAAGAGTATCGCAAAAATGGCGAAGACAGAAATTACTTCTGTTATAAAAGCAATCCGAGCAAGCTTTTTCCAATAAGCTGCGTCAATATCATTTTTTGATTGGGCTGATTTGAAATAGGAAAATGTCGCAATAAGCGATGCCACTAAAGAAAGTACAATGAATAAGTGTCCAAGTTGACCGGGTAAAAGATGCTCGCCAATATACTCCATTCCGGATTAGTATTTAGTTTCTTCAGATGTTGTTGCAGCAGGATTAATTATTGCACTTTGATCAATGCTTTTTTCGGTTGGCTTCATTTCTTCTTTATATTTCGAAGGGCATTTAGTCTGAACGTCTTTACATTCAAATTTATCATTGTCATATTTGCCCTTTAATACCAAGCGTTCGCTGATCATCAGATTTGGTATTTCTCCATTCCTATAAATTACTTTCATTTCCTGATCAGGATTTTCTACCCCAACAGCATAAAAGCTTAAATAGTTGGGATCTTTTTTTGCATCGAATTCTACAGGTTTGGTTTTATCTAACCGAACGGCCACATGTACAAATTTGCCGGGCATGGCCTTAGCATCAGCTATTGTTTCGTAAGTAGAACCTGTATTTAATAAACTTATCAATAATGCGATAGAGCCTGCAACAAAAACGAGTAATATAATATGTATCTTTTTCATAATCCTCTGTTTGCGACTGCAAAGTTATGTCAAAAATGTTACTGAATAGTGTGGTTAATCAGTTTAATTCAAATTTGATTGCAAATCTTTCCTTCTCTCGAAAACCTCCTGTTTGCCCTTATCTTTGCACACTTAAAAGATACTTGCAATA
>Ga0209063_1000516_pt1 | contig 25577 bp, 26 predicted proteins | sample KloWWTmeKNB19Kit_FD_187177 | JGI IMG/M metagenome (GOLD analysis project Ga0209063, IMG submission 187177) | Active sludge microbial communities from Klosterneuburg, Austria, studying microevolution and ecology of nitrifiers - Klosterneuburg... | ecosystem: Engineered > WWTP > Aerobic digester >... | reverse complement strand
TCCATGGGGAACAACTGCTGGCGGGGCAGGTTCAAATTTGTTCAACTTGCAAATCCCTATCGACAATATTCCTTTCAAACCAAATATAGATTCTGTAAAAATAAAAGACAGCTTACTATCCTGTAGCAATTTTGATTTTAAAGGATTGGGTTATACAAATACAAATCCAGTTGTTGGTTGGGAATGGCATTTTGGTGATGGAGCTACAGCCTACACACAAAATACTACACACTCTTATGTGCAGGGAAATTATACTGTAAAATTAATTATTACTGATATCAATGGCTGTAAAGACAGTATCACAAAAAACTTTTCTGCATCAGCACTTACAATGGATGCCGGGCCTGCAGATACAATCTGTGCTTCTGGCTCTACCATATTACAAGCAAGCAGTAATGGAGCCACTCAATATGCATGGACACCTGCTGCATTTTTAAACGACCCAACCATTTTAAATCCAACAGCTACTCCGCCTACTACTACGATGTTTTATCTTACTGCAACAAATGCAAGTGGATGTTCTAGTGAAGATTCAGTATTGATAAATGTTCGTTCTTTAAATAATTTTTCCATCGATGCTGTAACTCCTATTTGTCGCAATAAATCCGTACAGCTAAATGCAAATGGCGGAGACCTCTACTCCTGGCTACCTGCTATCTCGTTGAACAATCCAGGTATATTTAATCCGACAGCTTCGCCAATAATCACCACAACTTATTCTGTACTAATAACAGATACCATTTGTGGCAACGCTTCTACCCTATCTACAACCGTTACTGTTTTGCCATTACCAATTGTTACTGCAAGCAGATCTAATGATATCGATTGCAGTTCTTCGCAAAGTCAGTTAACCGCAAGTGGGGCTTCGCAATATAGTTGGTCGCCTGCAGCTACGTTAAGCAATCCAAATTCCGGAAGTCCGATCGCTATACCAGGCATCACTACACAATATATAGTTGCAGGAACAAATTCCAATGGATGTATAAACTATGACAGCGTTACAGTAAAAGTAAGCGGCGACAATCCTGCTGGCTATTTAATGCCAACAGCTTTCACACCAAACAACGATGGCAAAAATGACTGTTACAGAGTAAAACATTGGGGAACAATTCTCGAACTCGAATTCAGCATTTACAATCGCTGGGGCGAAAGAGTATTCTATACAAAAAATCCAAATGATTGCTGGGATGGACGATACAAAGGTGTAGTACAAAACCCTGCCGTTTTTGTATATATGATAAAAGCAAAAACAACTTGTGTAAATGAAATTTTCCGGAAGGGAACATTTGCATTGATCAGATAATTCTAATATTCTCGCTTGAACACAAACACCAGCAACTCAATATCCCCATCCATCTTTTTGCCAAAAGGTACAAATCCATTTTTCAATAATACTTTTTGTGAAGCAACATTTTCAACTTCCGTTACTCCATAAATTTCTGCCAATGGAGTTCTTTCTTTAAAATAAATCAACCCCGCTTCTACTAACTCGGATGCCAAACCCTTACCCCAATATGCTGGAAGAAAAGAATATCCCATCTGTGTTTTTGCATCATCATCAGGAATTGGAATAATACCAAACGATCCAATAAAACGCTTCGTTCCTTTTTCCTCAACAGCCCATCTTCCTTGAAAAGCATGAGCTGGTGCATCCAATACCGTTTCATTAAAATAAAGATCACTCTCTTCCTTATTTTTTACCGGCCGGATATAACGCATTACATCAGCATTACCAGTTAATAGAAAATGGTTGTCGTAATCAGAAGTTGTAAACTTCCTTACAATTAGTCTTTCTGTTTTAAAAATGCTGTTCATAATTAAGACCTCCCCCGAACTACGTTCCCAACTTTCGCTTTGCTCAGTTGCCTCCAAGGAGGGGCTTTAAGTCGTTTATAGTTTTAATTTTCTACCCATTTGCGAAGCAAATAAAATCTGTGTTCATCCGTGTTATCCCCGCCTGAATGACTCAGTCGGGCAGGTGTGGCTAACTTGTATTCATATTGCCGCAGGCAATCATTCGTATTCAATTTCCCTCATTCGTGACATTCGTGTAATTCGTGGCCACCAAAACCTGCAAAGTAGATAAAATCTGTGTTAATCCTTTTAATCCGTGTCGATCTGTGATCCTGTATTCCAATTGCCGCAGGCAATCCTTTGTTCCTTTGCGTCTTTGCGTGAAAACCTATTTATGTATCTCACTCGTAAAATGAAACTCAATATCCGGATTATTCGCAATCTCCGTATTCAAAAACCACTCACTCTGCGCCAGGTAAATCATGTGGCCGTCTTTGTCCTCCCCAATGTTTGCTTGCTTAAAACGAGAGAACTCCAACAGCTTCTTTGCATCCTTCGATGTTAACCAGCAAGCCTTATAAAACGGTAACGAATTAAACACAACCGACGCACCATATTCATGCAGCAAACGGTATTGTATCACTTCAAACTGCAGCTCACCCACACAACCGATGATTTTTTTATTACCACCAAACTGGGTAAACAATTGCGCCACACCTTCATCCGTAAGCTGATTTAATCCTTTCTCCAACTGTTTGGTTTTCAGCGGGTCTTTATTAGATACCTCTTTAAAAATTTCAGGCGAAAAAGAAGGGATACCTGTAAAGAAAAAATCCTCACCTTCTGTTAATGTATCACCAATTTTAAAGTTACCAGTGTCAAACAATCCCACCACATCACCGGCATACGCATCCTCAATCACACTTTTTTCCCGAGCCATAAAACTATACGGGGCACTAAAACGAACATCCTTATTTAAGCGAACATGATGGAAGTATTTGTTGCGTTCAAACTTACCTGAGCAAACCCTAAAGAAAGCGATACGATCCCTATGCTTCGGATCAAGGTTAGCATGAATCTTAAAAACAAAACCACTCATCTTATCCTCTTCCACATTCACGGGGCGAACCGTTGTTTCCCTGCTCCGCGGTGTAGGTGCAATTTTAATAAACGTATCCAGCATTTCCTTCACCCCAAAATTATTAATGGCCGAGCCAAAGAAAACCGGCGCCACTTTTCCCGCCAGGTAATCATCCACATTCAGTTCGCCATGTACACCATCCACCAATTCCACATCATCCCGCAATGTTTTAGCATCCGCATCGCCCAGCTTCTTATCTACAATCGCATCTGCCAAGTCAGTAACGGAAATTACATTTTCATCCGCCGCTTTGGTACCCGCAGCAAACAACAACAGGTCTTTATCATGCAGGTTATACACTCCTTTAAATTCACGGCCGCTGTTAATAGGCCATGTCATCGGGTGCAAGTGTATGCTTAGTTCTTTTTCTATTTCTTCTAAAAGGTCAAAACGGTTCTTACCATCACGGTCCATTTTATTAATGAAAACGATCACCGGTGTGTCCCGCATCCGGCACACTTCCATCAGGCGGCGGGTCTGCGCCTCTACGCCGTTCACACTGTCCACCACCAGTATCACACTATCCACGGCAGTAAGGGTACGGTAAGTATCTTCAGCAAAATCCTTGTGACCGGGAGTATCCAGCAGGTTGATGAGAATATCATTGTATTCAAAACTCATAACCGATGTAGCCACCGATATACCTCTTTGTCGTTCAATCTCCATAAAGTCGCTGGTAGCATGTTTCTTTATCTTATTGCTCTTAACCGCACCGGCCACTTGTATAGCGCCGCCAAACAGCAGAAACTTTTCCGTCAGTGTCGTCTTTCCCGCATCCGGGTGACTGATGATGGCAAATGTCTTCCGCCTTGCTATTTCGTTCGTGTATTTCATAAATGGGGTGCAAAGGTAAGGCTTGGCAGCAAAACCGTCATTGCGAGGAGCCCTGCATGACTTAATTACTTTCATAGATATTATGGGCGACGAAGCAATCTTTTTGTAGCCCAGCACCTGTACTACTATCATCGTCTGTTGCGTCGCACTCTTCAGGGTTTGGTAATTCTATTGGGCATTTGAGAAGATTTCTTCAGTGCATTAAGATATTTTACAACAGTTACTGTGAAGAGAAACAAAATCAAAGTCGCAAAGTTCACTTTCCTGTACATTCTAGTATTAAAAAAATTAGAATACAAAGGCTCAATGCACAATACTATATGTTAGATAAAGTAAAATATGTAAGTTTATAAAATGAAAATAGGTGAAATAGGACAATCATTTGATTCAACAACTAAAATTGATTATCTATCTGATAAAACTTTCATAGAATATGATATGTTGATTATTGACATAGATTTTATGACTTATGGCCATAATGTTCATAGTAAAAGATTGTATGACAAAAGAAAATCAGAATTAGCTGAATTTTTACAATTTAAAAAGACACCTCTCATATTATTAAGTCCCAGCCCAAGGTCAATTCAGTTTAGTAATGGAACCAGGAACGCATCCTTTCCATTATGTTCATTGCTCCCTATTCCAGAGTTTGAAACCCAAAGTCAATCAGGAGAAAAGATTATTATAAAAGGGAACACAAGTTTTACAAATTTTTTTAAGAAATATAACGGAATATTTAATTACAATGTCATATTTACTACATATTCAGGTATTGACACTTTAGAAGTGCCATTGACTCAAAAAGTAATCTCATTTTATAATGATACATCTATTTTTTTACCCAGAATATTTAAAAAAATTACAAAAGAAGAAGAAGGTTTTTTTTTGAAAGATTTGTTTGAAACCGCCAGAAATGTCATTGAAATTAATAAGCCATCATTGCCTATTTGGGCAGATTCTATTTTTCTACCAGGAGAAAGAAAAATAAAGGATGAAATAATTGAAACAATGAATGAAATTTCTAAGCTAAACCTCAAACTTGAAGAAAAATCTAAAAATGCATCAAACTATAACGATAAAAAAAGGCTTATTACAGGAACAGGAAATGAGCTAGAGTTTGAAATCGAAAATATTTTCAGGAAAATAGACATTGAAATATTAGAATCTGATAGAAATAGAGATGATTTAATAATTAAGTATAATAATAGAGTTGCTGTTGTTGAAATAAAGGGAGTAAGTGGATCATCTGCTGAAAAACATGCAGCGCAGTTAGAAAAATGGGTTGCTAGTTATTACGATAAAACAGAAGTCAAAGCCAAAGGGATATTAATAGTTAATGCTTTTAAGGATTTAAAAATTGAAGAAAGGAGTGATAGTCCATTTCCAGATCAAATGGTTTCAGAATATTCAATACCAAGGGGACATTGCTTGATAACAAGTTTGCAATTACTTGGGATTTACTATGCAATTATTGAGAATCCTTCAAAAAGAGATGAATTAATTAATTCATTGTTTGATACAATTGGAGTTTATAAGGAATTCAATGATTGGAGTAAGTTTATAAATGTAAAATAAAGTTTGTACTTCGTTCTTATTAGTTTACTCTTTATAAGTCAAAAAAGATATTTATTTTGGTAAAATCGTCCACACTTATAATGGAAATTTGAAAATGATTATTAAATATTATAAAAGGAAGTATGCAACAAGAAAAAGAATTAAGAATTGGAAATTTAATTAAGAATGAACTTAACGAAGTTATTATTGTTACTCAATTGGGAATTAATGATATTGGCTATAATATAACCTATAGTAGTTCTCCAACGGATAAGAAATCCAGAGTTCACTCTGACAAGTGCTTTCCCATCGATTTAACAAAAGAAATATTAGAATTACTTGGCTTTGAAAAGAATACTAGTTCAGAATTTTCTAATCGAACAGTCTATACAAAAGATAATTGTAGTTTGAATGAAAAATTTCAACTCTGTACATATGATGGAGCAATTGCAATAACGGGAAAAAGGATAGAATTTATTCATCAAATTCAAAACTTATATTTACTTATAGTTGGAAATGAGCTTAATATAGATAATGACAAGCTCTATGACTTAATAAATAATTCTTCGAAATAGTAAGCAACTTCCCGCCTTGTAGGTGTTCAACAAAAAACTACACACCGTGTTAAATACAAAAGATCTTAGAAAATAAACCTTTTCTCGAATGCTTCCAATAAACTTTGGTGTGTTCAGAAGTAAGATCTACCGAGACAACATAACCAAATCTATCGCTATGTTCTTCAGTATAAGAAGAAATCCAGTCTTCGTCATGTGCATCAAAAATTGTTTTTGGAAATTTTGTACGGTATAATTTCCATTCCATGACGGCTATCGGCGTATTTACTGCTTCCCAATCTTCAGACCATGAATTTTGTAACGGCTTCTTCCAAATCACTAAATCTTTTCGTGCCGCTTTATTAGCAAACTTCTTTGGTTGTTGCACACCACATTCAATACCTATTTGCGTAGCATATTCTATGGCGGCACTCGGTTCAATTTTATCAATAAGAAATTGATGTGCAAATAGATTAACGCAATCATGCTCCTTCCCTCTCCATTCATTTGCTTTCAACCAAATAGCAAATTCTTCCAAAGCTTCATTTAAGAACCGGTCAATTCTTCGTCTTGGCATAAAATAGTAATATTGAATTCAAACTTACATTTTTCTTCCACCAATCACATAAATTTAAAGGTGCCACATTCGTTTTAAAATAGCTTATCACATATTCTCATAAAACAGACACTAATATTCATACAAATGGGCAAAATTTGGAATTTTGAGCTTTGTTTGTATTTTGTTGTTCTAAAAAATTAAAAATGAAAAAATTGCTTCTGTTATTTACAGTTTTTATTTCAATTCAAACATTTAGTCAAACAACAGCCGAAGAATATACTTGGGTTACAAAATCATATATAAGAGTATTAACAGAAGGTGCAGATATTAAAAGAGGTTATGAAATATCTGATCTAATCAGTTCACCAGCACAAACAAGTGGCTGGGGTAACGAGAATCAATTTACTTTTAAAAATTTTAAAAAAGAAAATTCATCGGAGATAAAGGCTGTAATAATTATTCATTATTTTAATAAAGTTGCAAAGACAGTTTATTGTATCCCTTTGGCAAACTCAGATAAAAGTTTATGGCAAAGTTTTTATTCTAATATTGATTTATTGGCTGGAAATCAGAAAACTTTATTATTATACTGTATTTCAAACCTATATATTCAGACAAAATAGAAGACCGCTTTTCCGCCTTGGCGTGAAATTCAATTAATACATAAACCATATACATGAAACTAACAATTGCGTTACTAATTATTTCTTTTAGTGCATTCGCACAAGACAGTACTACTTATTTAAAAGATGACAAACTTTACACTCAGAGCGGATATGTGATAGAGGAAAAGCAGATGGTGAAAATTGGCACCGGTACTATGCCGGATGGCGACTTCAAATATATTAGAATTGCTGCAACATCATTAATGCAATACAGCGGTAACAACCGCAGTGCTGTTAATAGTAGCAATTCTCTTCCAGGCCGCAATCGGGGATATGAATACAAAGTTGTTCGTATAGATAAAAGAGGAACAAAGAAACGTGGATACAATTACTATCCTGTTATTAATGTGGGAGCAATCAGGTATGATATCGATATCGATAATGCTATTGCAACCGGGGAGCTGGAAGTTCCTGACCAGTACAAACCAAAGGTGAAGCCTTTGGTTGTGGAAATGAAAGGCGCACCGTTGAGTGTTGCTGATGAACTAGCTAAACTTAAGAAACTATATGATGATGGCATCTTGACCAAAGAAGAATACGAGGCACAAAAGAAAAAGCTATTGGAACAATAAACAATGACTGTCTAATTCCCAGCCGAGTCTCACAGCCGAGCCTTGTGTGTAGAGTGGACTCGGCGTTTATCTGTAATGCAACTCCGTAATACGACGAGTGCCACAGCCCCAACACACAAAGCCTTCTGACACTCGTCTGGGAAGGTAAATATTTGAGGCAAAATGGAATTAGTGCAAGCCTTGATAAGTTTATAATATATTCGTAGAAGGAAAAATAAAAAACTATGGGAAAGATAGAGTCTAAATTTATAGGTATTAAAAATAGCAATGAGTTAGTTGTCAGAGAAAATCTAAATGAAGTTATTTCGTTCCCTTATTTAGAAAAATTCTACTTCGAAAAGAGATTTCATCATGATGCTGAAAATCAATACAAAAACGGAAGGGTAAATTTTTATCACTACATACCAATTGACAAAAGCGGGGAGAGAATTAAGATTAATGTTGGCAATTTTGAATTAATAGAAATTTCACCAGAAGTAAATTATTATCATAAGTTTTTACACCGTGAAGTAAATATTTTTGATAAACAAAATAACATTATAAGAACTTACAAATCATTTACAAATAATGAACAGTTTATCATAAACGATGTATTATTTATAATTGAAAGTTTAAAAAAAGTGCCAGATTGGGATATTTTCTTAAAGCTAAGCAACATACCAAATTTGGAAAAGCAAATCTCAAAAATGGAAGTCGAGATTGATAAGTTAAAAATGAAAATAGCTGAGTTAAAAAATGGGAGTGATTAATCTTCCGCCTTGGCAGGTGTTCGTCAAAAACTACACGCCGTGGTTGGTGTTTTCTTCCACCAACCACATAAATTTAAAGACTTTTGTATTTGCTCATCTGTGTTACTACTGTACAAGTGTGCGACGCAAGGGACAATCATCCGTGTTACAATTGCTGGGTAAATAATTATTACTTACCGTAGATGATGTAAGAACCTGAATGTGCAGATTGCTTCGGCCTTTCAGCACCCCACTCCCATTAAAACATCACTAACGGCCTCGCAATGACGATCCTTAGTTGTGGTCCATCATTGCGAGGTCAATGCATAACTCATCAATTGCAAAGGATCATCCATTGGCCAAAGCAATCCCCACCTTGGTATGTCTTCAACAAAAAAATCCAACAATAGAGCAAAAAATAATAAAGTGAACTGTCCGAGAAAATCGGACTGTTGAAAATACAGGTTCGCCGCATTGGTTGGTATAAGAACCTAATTGGGCAGATTGCTTCGGCCTTTCAGCATCCCACTTCCATTAAAACATCATTAACGGCCTCGCAATGACGATACATGAATGAGGTTCGTCATTGCGAGGTCAATGCATAACGCATCAATTGCAAAGGATTATCATTTGGCCGAAGCAATCCCCACCTTGGTATGTCTTCAACAAAAAAATCCAACAATAGTGCAAAAAATAATAAAGTGAACTGTCCGAGAAAATCGGACTGTTGAAAATACAGGTTCGCCGCATTGGTTGGTATAAGAACCTAATTGGGCAGATTGCTTCGGCCTTTCAGCATCCCACTTCCATTATAACATCACTAACGGCCTCGCAATGACGATCCTTAATTGTGGTTCGTCATTGCGAGGCGAGCAACACCCTTCAAACTCAAAGCATCGCCAATTCGCCGAAGCAATCTCAATAATACTACTAATTCAATTCGCCAAAACAATCTCAAAAGCACAACCTCAAATCAATTAAATTGCATATACAATAACTACTAATGGGCGGCCACGTCTACATCATGTGCAACATCAATAACACCACATTATACACTGGTGTAACAGCTAACTTGCCTGCCAGAGTAGCACAACACAAAGAAAAAGAAAACCCAAAAAGTTTCACCGCAAAATACAATTGCGTAAAACTTGTTTACTACAAATGGTTCGACACTATAAATGAAGCAATAGCCGAAGAGAAAAGAATAAAAGGCGGCAGTAGAAAAAAGAAAGAAATATTAATTAATAGTATGAATCCTGAATGGAAAGATTTATATGAAGAAACACGGTTCAGGTAAAACTTTTACGCCGTGGTGTAAGAACCTGATTGAACAGATTGCTTCGGCCTTTCAGCATCCCACTCCCATTAAAACATCACTAACGGCCTCGCAATGACGATCCTTAGTTGTGGTTCTTCGTTACGAGTGTCAATGCATAATTCGTCAAGAGAAGGAAGTCCTGTACCCGTTCGTACAGTTATATAAACCTAAAAAATAAGTGGCAGAGGGTATTTCTTTTTATAAAAAAAATTACAATTTTACTAAAATATTTTTTATGAAATTATGTGCCCTATTATTACTGCTGTTTACTACTCCTTGTTTTGCTCAAAAAGTGCCTGCAGGTCAGAAGACTATAGATGCGGGGAAACCAGCAGCATTGGACAGTGCGACATATAATTTTCTTTTCCCGGTAATTAAAATGATACAGGTGGCAGAAGATCCAAAAAAAGGGCCTGCTTTCCTGATGAAGGAACTACAGGAAACAGATCTTTTAGGGACCGCCTCCTACCAGGCCCCCTTTTCTTTTGGCAGTTTTAAATCTACTTTAGAAAAAATGGGCACCGACAGAGTAAGGCAAACAACCACCTGGAGATGGAGAGGTACTTTCTTCGTAGCCCCTAAAGATGCTGGTGAAGAAGTGGCAAAAAACAAAAAGCTACAGTGTGACAGTCTCCTGAAACTTTTGAAATATAAAAGTGGCAGCGAACCAAATTCAGTAAAGAGTTTAATGACTTTCTTGCCTACATTCAACAAACCATTTAGTATAATTGTGTGGTTAGATTTTACAAAAGGCATTTACAATACCGAACAGCAAGCCTTTGATTCGCTGGAGGCTCTTTATAAACCCCTGCTGTCAAAACCTGCTTTTGCTGCCAATGCCGCCAGTCGATGGGGATATGCTTTAGAAATAGAAGGCTTTGACAGGAACAAAATTACCGGCTGGTTTCAGGAAATTTTGGCTGAACTGGCAAATACAAATTCGGAAGCGGCTTTTCAGATGCTTATGGGTATACCGGACTTTATGGACTATGCAGCAATGAACAAAAAATTACCAGGAGACAAACAAAGTGCAATTAAGGCCTGGGCCAAAAAGGAGGTTGATAACTATTACGAAGCAGAGCGAAGAAAGGTGCAGGGTGACCCGGTTATGGAGCAGCAGAAGAAAATACAAACCGATAAAATACTAACCGGTTGCAGTACAATTTCTGAGGATCAAAAATATAAATACCAGTTGGGTATTACGATGATTACTACCAGCAATGGTATACCCTTCATTGTACGGTTAACGGCTATTGATTGCAGAACAAAAACGGTAACCATTACAAAACCTGGTAAACGCTCAGCTCATGATTTTGATATGAGGCTTCCGTTTGAAGTGTATGAAAGATATAAGAAATATGATAAGCAATTCCACCGATGCACACAATGCGGGGGCGAAGGCGGCGAACGGGTGACCACTTCCACAACAAGAACAAAAGAACTTCCGTTTGGGTATTTTAGCGGCATCGAAACTAAATCTACAAGAACTACAACGAATACAGTTTGGAAGGAATGTTACAAATGTGACGGCACGGGTTGGGTGTTGCAGTAAGAAAGAAATGAAAGTTTTTCGCCTGGGCAAGTGTTCAATAAAAAACTTTTTTTCCCGCCGAGTCTTCCAACTTTACCAATTCTTAGCCGATGTCTCACAACCCGGCTTTTGTGTGTGGAGTGAACTCGGCGATAATCTTCAATGCAACTCCGTAATACGACGAGTGCCACAGCCCCAATACACAAAGCCTTCTGACACTCGTATTGGGAAATAACCCCTATGGTTAACCTTTCAAAAATATAAACAGTTACATAGTTAAGTATTAATTTTTTTTATTATTTTCCCAAAACAAATTATTGCATTATGAAAAAAATGTTGCTGTTGCTTTTTTTAGCATCAGTTTATTTTACCAATGCTCAGGAACGGCCAAAAATAGGATCGGAAAAAGGTGTTAAAGAAAAACTTATCAGGATTAAAACATCATTGCCTGATTTCACAAAGAAGCTTGCTATTAAGGACACACTTTATACCGAAGAGGAGCATTATGATGTAAATATGGAAATGGGGGATGGTCTTATCATATTCGAAATTGAAGAGGATAAACAACAGTCATTGACAATTACCTTTTCCGGACCTTTTTCTTTTTCAGGTTCGATTGATGATTTTAAAGCATATTACTATCAACTTGGTGATATACTAAAAGAAATTTTTAAAAGTACTCATACTCTTGAAGAATTCAAAGATGAAAAAAAATGGTACATGGATTTTTCTGAAATTGGTAAAAAGAATCATGAGTCGGTAGTTAAGCTTTGGCTAAAAATTGATTGGTTTATGAAAAGGCCTACCATAAAACTCATTTTTTTTACCTATCCAAATGGTAAAATTCCAGTACTGGAGTAACCTCAGTTTTCCGCCTTGGCAAGTGTTGTACAAAAAACTACACGCAGTAGTTGGTGTAAGAACCTGAATAAGCAAATTGCTTCAGCCTTTCAGCACCCGACTCCCATTAAAGCAACACTAAAGGTCTCGTAATGCTCCCAGCTGGAAAAGAAAAATCACACTTAAGTGTTATAACACAAAGCAGTATAATATGGAAATTGTGTACTACAATTCATCAAAACTTTAATAATGAAAAAACGCACAATTCAATTATTAGCTCTAACAATCGCCATCGTTACATTTTCGGCAAACGGTGCTTTTGCTCAAAAAAGTATAAAGCTAGATGCAAACGGAAAGGCAAAAATTACTGCGACGATCCAGCCTGTCAAACCTGAAGATAGTAGTGATAAAAATAGCTGGTCAATTTCCGGCAAGCAATTCAGCAATTTGCAGATCAAACAAACCAATAGCGGAAAGTTCAAATACGAGATTCGTCGCAGCAATGAATTTTTATCGAGCGGACATACAACGGGTTCAAATATTCAAATTCAAAGCGATAGTAAAAGCATCTATACCATTACTATCATAAACGAAGAGAATAAAGCCAGAAAGATTGAACTATCAGTTGTAGCAGAAGGCGGTGGAAGTGATATCTGAGTTTTTTCCACCTTTGCAAGAGTTAAACAAAAAACTACACACCGTAGTTGGTGTAATAACCTGAGTGTGCAGATTGCTTCGGTCTTTCAGCATCCCACTCCCATTAAAACATCACTAACGGCCTCGCAATGGTTGTTGCAATTCAAAACATCAACAACGGGTAAAAAGAAGCCCGGCGCTATGCACCGGGCTCTCTGTGTAATTACATTACCGTAATTTTTTCTTTGGATTCGCTTTCTTCTGTGCAGAGCTTTTCTTTTTAGTAGGCTTATTCTTCTTGGGTTCAGTAGTCTTTTTAGGCATTTAATTAAATTTAAGGTTAGTGAATTATTTTTTTGGCTGCACAGTATTTTTTCCCGTTCAGCTATGTTCTACTTTCAGAAGCAGTAAGTATACAGCCAGACTAAAAGTAAACAAAGATATGCCTATAATGGTAAATACCATATAGGATCAAGGAACCCAATATAATAGTAAGCAGTTTAAAGTTCTTGCCAATCCCCGCATGATGTATTGTTATTACTGGAATCATCACAGCCATATACTCTACCACAAACTCTTTCAAACTGTACAGAGCCACGTTCTGGAACTATTCGCCACTCTCTTTCATAATACCTTTCAAAACTACAACCGGGAGGTAACGATGAAATGGCTTCTTCTTCCGACAAATTACCTTCGGTAAATTTCTTTAAAATTTCTTCTGACTTATTCATGTTGAATTAATTTTAGAATTGAAAGTTAATTAGAATTTTAGTAAATCCCTTCACATCAGGCAGATACTAACTTTCTGCGGAAAAGAAATTATTCATTACAACGGCGTTGCTGGTCCACCTTGGTAGGTGTTCACCACAATTCTGCGGGACAGGTAAGAAAAAATTTTACGCCGTATTTGGCGTAATGAGCTTATTGAAGAATTTCCACCAACTACATATATTAATCGTTCTATTATTTACTCCAAATTTTATTTACCAATATAATAGGTTCAACTACAAAACCAAACAAATAAAACTCACTTTCGTAGGTGACATTAATCACCATTTAAAAAAAAATAAACTGATAAATTTAAGGAAGTTAATCACACTAAACATAATAAATATGAAAAAGAGATCATTCGAACTGAAATCAAACTTTTCAGTCATTAAGAAATATCTGTTTCTGATAATTATGATTCTGATTGGCAATTCCATCTATGCCCAGCAGTCAGGCACTTCCGCAGGATGGCATTTTACTAGTTATGAATTTAAAGATGGGTCTACCAAAAATTACTCCAATTTAATGGGAACGAGTTCCAAAATGTATGATACCATCAGCTATAAAGGTGCGAAAGGGAATATGACTATAACTCACAATCGGTATGATGTTAAAACAGGGATACTATTAGCCGGAGTCTCTTATAAAGTAATCTGGAAAGACCCAGCTGCTTTATTAATGGCTGAAAACAAAAGCTTCGTCAATTTTTCTTTGAAAAAAATTTCTTCGACAAAATGGGCAACACCGCATAATAGTATAAACTTAAACCATGGTTTAAGCGGCATATATTTCGTGTCGTCAGATGGAACAAAATATTTTAATACTGACGTAAGCACAACGCTGACTTCAGAAAAGAATATTCCAAAAGGAACAAAAGGGCAAAAAAAATCTATACAGGTAAACTTAGGCAATGGATATATATTCACATATAATTATGAATGGAGAGACGGTATTACAGTTGTACCAACAGAACAACCTGCAGCCAGTATAAATCAAAATGCCTGGCATTTTACCAATTATGAATTCAAAAATGGATCACTGAAAAAATACTCCAATTTAATGGGAACAAGTTCAAAGATGTACGATACTATCAGTTATAAAGGGGTAAAAGGGAATATGACAATTACACAAGATCGCTATGATGTAAAAACAGGAAAGTTGTTAGCTGGTGTCACTTACCAGATTGTATGGACAGATCCGGCGTCTCAACTGATAGCTGGCGAAAAAAGTTCAGTGAATTTTTCGCTGAAAACAATTGCTACAAAATCATGGACTTCACCCAATTGTAGTATACGTTATAATCAGGGTATTTATGGCATATACTTTCTTGCACCAGATGGGAAAAAATATTTTACTAAAGATGTAAGTACAACACTCACCACTGAAAAAGTGATTGCAGAAGGAAGTAAAGGGCTAAAGAAATTTATCCAGGTAAACCTAGGCAATGGATTTATGTTCACCTACAATTATGAATGGCGATAAAATATTTTAGTTAATAGGATTAAGGGTAAATAAATAATATAAATTTTACACCTTGGCAGATATTCAATATAAACCTAAATAACGTTATTTGTGTTTGCACTCCACTAACCACATAAACTAAAAAAAATAATAAATATTTGAAGTAACTTTAATTATATCAATCGCCATTTATGCACTTACGAATAGTTATTTTAATAGCATTAAGTTTCTATTTGCAAGCCGGGCACCTTAATCTGTTACTAGCACAAAAAGCAACCAAACTGGATACCGTACAGGTAACGGTTGATAACCATAAAATGTCAATGTATGTTTCGGGTACCGGTAAATACTCGGTGGTACTGGAAGCTGGTGGTTCCTCCAATCATCGATGCTATAGAACAATTGATACAGCGATAGCAAAAATTACCCGAGTTATTTCTTACGATCGTCCCGGATACCTAGCATCAGAAAAATGTGATAAGACAAGAGATGCCATTACGATTGCTAAAGAATTAAAAGAAGGGCTAGCAAAAGGTGGCTATCCTCCACCCTACATTTTAGTTGGTTGGTCCATGGGCGGATCTTTTGCTAAAGTTTTTTGTGGCCTATATCCTGCAGACGTTTCAGGGTTAGTTTTACTTGATCCATGTCCGGAAGATTTTTATGCAAGAATGCTAGAGGAGCATCCGGAACTAATGAAAGAAGATTCCATTTACATGCAGGAAATATTAACTAGCACCGACAGACCGGGTGAAACGGAAGAAATGATATCTTTTGATACAAGTATGCAACAGGCAAAATTATCAGACACTGCACATGCTATTCCTACTACGCTCCTAATAGCTGCTTATGGCAAAATTCCGGGTGATGGTGAAAAGGATCCCACTAACCCAATGAATTCTATCTGGGTAGATGAATTAAAAAAATGGGCAGCCAGTCGGCCCAATCTTCAATACACTGTACTTGAAAATAGTGGTCATCATATTTCAAAAGAACATCCTGACGTTGTGATTAAGGCGATTACTGATTTGATTGAACGGATAAAGTAAATTACAGTATATGAAAAAAGCTAAGCTATTACTTCCCGTCGTTTTATTTTTTTCAATTGGCAATAGTTTTGCACAGACTACTTCTATTCATTATCCGATAGCAACGGAAGTTGCAGAAAAAATAGCAGCTAGTGTTTTAAAAACATCTCCTATTATAGACGGACATAATGATTTGTTTGCCTGGTATTTTGGATGTGCCTATAAAAAATTACCAAAATGTCCGCAGGATATTGCGGATTATCCGCTTGATACTATCAGCAAAGGCGAAACAGATATTCCCCGATGGAGAAAAGGCGGTGTGGGTGGCGTACAGCTAAATGTGTTTGGCGATTCCTTGCGCCAGTTTCTGGATGCATATGATTTGCTTTACCGGCTCGAAAAAACATACAGCAAAGATTTAAAAGTAGTAAGCTCATCCACAGAAATGCGCAAAGCAATGAAGGATGGAAAAATTGCTATTCTACCGATGCTGGAAGGTTCTGTAAGGCTAGAAAATAAATTATCGTATCTGCGTTTTTTTTATAAACAGGGTTTACGTTGTGTAACGTTCACCTATTATACCAGCGACCTTGCTGATGGCAGTGATGGGTATGTAAAAAATAATGGTATCTCTGCACTTGGAAAAGAAATGGTGGCAGAAATGAACCGTCTCGGAATTATTATTGACATGTCGCATATATCCGCCAAATCAATGAGTGACATTTTAGATATTACAAAAGCACCAGTAATCTTCAGCCATTCAAATGCAAAAGCATTATGTAATGTAAGCCGCAATGTGCCGGACGATATATTGCTTCGACTAAAAGCAAACAATGGAATCATCATGTTGGATATGGTACCTGACCATACCAGCGATGCTTTTGTAAAATGGATGCGCAAAGGAGATTCTGTTTATTATACGACCAAAGGGAAATTTCCCGGCGATAAAGAAAAATTGAAAGAAGTAATGGCAACATGGGAAGCTGCTGTGCCCCGCCCAGTGGTTACAGTAAAAGATGTGGCAGACCATTTTGATTATGTAAAAAAGTTAATCGGCGTTGACCATATTGGCATCGGTGGTGATTATGATGGCCTCGACTATTATATAAAAGGAATGGAAGACGTTTCCTGTTATCCTAAATTATTAGTTGAGTTGGCTAAAAGAGGATGGACTACAGGTGAATTAAAAAAAATAACCAGCGAAAATTACTTACGGGTATTTGCTGAAGTGGAGAAGAAAGCGGCTGCGATAAAGGATTAATATTTTCGCTGTCTCGTCAATTGTTTAACAAAAAAACTGAGTTCGATAATAAATAAATTATTAAAATGGCAACAAACATTTCAACAATAACAATTAATGCCTCAACTCAAAAAGTATGGAACATTTTGACAAAACCAGAAATGGTAAAACTGTGGCAATATGGAAGCGAATTACAAACAACCTGGGAAACGGGAACAGCTATAAGATTCAGCACTGCATGGGAAGATAAAGTATTTGAACAATGGGGACAGGTATTGGAAATCCAACCCTATGAATTAATAAAATATAGTTTGTTTGCACCAAGGCCTGATCTTGAAGACAAACCTGAAAATTATTTTATCATGTATTATATTTTGACGGACGACAACGGACAAACTAAATTGGAGATCATTCAGGAAGATAACAGACCAAATGCAGTACAGGAAGAACCGCAAGGAGAAGAAAATCCGGTTTTAAAATCATTGAAAGATCTTACTGAAAAAAGCTGAAAAAAGATTGAAGCGATTTTTGTGATTTAAAAGGTATTTTTATAAAAAACAAATATGTCAAAAACAAAAATCACCGTAAACAATAACGGTTCATTAAAAATAGATGGAGATTTTGAAGTAGTGGATAGAGAAGGTGGTGTTTATAATCTGCAAGGCAGAGAAATTGTTTCTTTTTGCCGTTGTGGTCGTTCAAATAATAAACCTTTTTGTGATGGTTCTCACAATGGCCATTTCGAACATGAGGCTAAGGCTTTTGATTTGCCGCCAAAGAAAACGGTTTAATACTTCCCCTACCAATATTAACCTTACTTTTTCATAGCAGATGTCTTACATCCAAGGCATGTGTGGAGAGTGACTATGCGTTAGCCTTATTACAACTCTGTAATACGATGAATACTATAAACGCCAAACACAAATCCATCCGATACTCGTCTGAAAAATAATATATCCTCCTGCAAATTATTCCAACAAAACAGTACACTTATTCTTTTTCTCAAGTAGAATATTGGAGTACCTTTGGGTTTAATTCATTTTTTTTGACCGCACAAAATCTGATTTATTATGCGAAAGTCATTTATGGTTGTTTCCGCCATTCTACTGGTAACTACACTGGCACTTTCTATTTTTCTAGATAGTAAATGGTATCCATTTTTTGGCATCATTCTCTTTTTTACGTTGATGGGCTATTATGATATGTTGCAAAAAAAACATAGCATCATGCGGACATATCCTGTATTTGGCAGGTTGCGTTATTTTATGGAAGATATAAGACCAAAAGTGTATCAATACTTTATTGAATCAGATACGGATGGACGTCCTATCAACCGGATAGACCGCAATACCATTTACCAACGGAGTAAAAAAGATAATGATACCATGCCTTTTGGTACGCAGATGGATGTTTATGCCGAAGGTTATGAGTGGACCTGCCACTCTGTATCCCCAAAAAATTTCCATGACATGGACCACAATCCACGAATCATTTTTGGAAATAAAGATTGCCTGCAACCGTATAATGCTAGCATCTACAATGTATCTGCGATGAGCTACGGCTCACTTAGCAGCAATGCCATAGAGGCATTAAATGCCGGAGCAAAAATTGGCGGCTTTGCACATAACACCGGCGAAGGTGGACTTAGTCCTTATCATTTGAAGCATGGTGGAGACATCATCTGGCAAATAGGCACAGGCTATTTTGGTTGCAGAACAGATGACGGCAACTTTGATGAACATCTTTTTGCTGAAAAAGCAACACTCCCAAATGTTAAGATGATAGAATTAAAAATATCGCAGGGAGCTAAACCTGGACATGGTGGTATTTTACCAGCTTCAAAAAACACAGAAGAGATTGCAGCAATAAGACATGTTAAACCACATACAATTGTAGCATCTCCCCCATATCACAAAGCATTTGGCACACCGATAGAAATGGTGCAGTTTATAAGAAAACTACGGGATCTTAGTGGTGGAAAGCCAGTTGGCTTTAAACTTTGTATTGGATACAAAAGTGAATTTATTTCTGTATGCCAAGCAATGATAGAACTGGATGTATATCCTGATTTCATTACAATTGATGGTGGCGAAGGTGGAACAGGAGCTGCACCGCAAGAGTTTTCAAATTACATGGGAGCACCGATGCTGGATGGGCTTGCTTTTGCACATAACATTCTACGTGGGCTAAATATTCGTAAGCATATCCGCATTATCGCATCTGGAAAAGTTGTTACTGGCTTTCACCTTTTTAGAGCACTTGCACTGGGTGCAGATACATGCAATAGTGCAAGAGCTATGATGATGGCAGTCGGCTGCATACAAGCTCTGCAATGTAATACTAATAAATGCCCAACTGGTGTGGCTACACAAGACCCATCACTTACTGTAGGCTTAGTAGTCAGCGACAAAAAACATCGAGTAGCCAACTTTCATGAAGGAACAGTAAAAGCTTTTGTAGAACTTTTAGGAGCTGCAGGTCTTGATAACATGGACAATCTTACCCGTTCTCATATTTACCGGAGAGTATCGCTGAACGAGATGAGCACTTTTGAAGAAATTTTTCCTTCTACAACCGTTGGTAGTTTGCTGGATGAAACAATACCTGAACGATATGCATCAGATTTTAAATTGGCCAATATAAATAAATGGGGTGTGGAAATACCTACAAAGTTTCAATAATAAAGCATAGAATATTACACACTGAAAGAGTTTTCGCCATCGGCGACCTATTGGATAATTAGTAACTACTATCTTGTAAAAGGGTGTAGTTTTTCTTTAATCTCACTATGAATTACTAAAATGGTTTGTCAAAAGTTGAATTATTTTTTATTGACAGACATCCCTTTTTCCAACTTTAGTTTAAACTGTTAAGAGCTATCACAATATTTTAACAGTATCTCTCCATTCTTCTACATGGAATTTTCGTTTCCATTGCATCCTCAATATGTTGTTTTAATAAATTAGAGAACTCCAAATAACGAATTCAGCAAACTTTAAAACCACTACCATGTTAAAAAGATTCAAACTCGTTGTGTTCATAATGTTAACAATTGGCATTACACAACAAACTTTTAGCCAGCAATTAAACTACGTAGGCATTCAAACCGAAAATTTCAATTACTATGCATCTAGTCAGCGCAACTCTAACTGGTGCTGGGCCGCTTCTATTCAGATGATATTAAATTATTACGGTGTAAATATTACACAAGAACAAATTGTAGAAAAAAGTTACGGCAAAAGTGCAAATGGAACTTTACCCAACTGGACAGGAAGTTTTAATGTTATAACAAACAACCTCAATAAATGGAGCTCTGACAACGATGGTGACGAATATAAAGTAGCAGCTACTTTAAGTTACGGTGCGCCTACACCAGCTTACCTTATACAAGAACTTTCTGGACAACGACCGGTATTAATAGGTTATCAAACAAGTGCCTCAGGTGGCCATGCTGTAGTGATAACTGCTTGCAGCTATACGCAAAGTACTAATGGCCCAATTGTTCAATCAATAGTAGTAAGAGACCCGTGGCCAACGCAGCAAAACACCAATGGAAGAGTAGAGTACTCAGGCATTAGTCTTGCTAATTTAATTCAGGCTCATTGGTATGTTAGAGTAGAATAATAATTTTTTATCATTCTTTGTTTAGACATATTTAACAAAAGTTGGCCCGATAGTTTGATAAAGAACAAGGACAGTCTGTTTCTTAACAAATAAAATCAAACAACATGAAAACTATTATTTCTACTTTATTACTCAGCTCATTTGTTCTAGTATCATGTAAAACATATAAAAATGTGCAGGAGCCGGAGTTCCGGGACATTCAGAATGTAAGGATGATTGATATAGGTTTATTAAAATCAAAAGCAGGTGCGGAACTTATCTATTACAATCCTAACAACTTCAATGTCGTTTTATCATCTGCCAGAGGCGATGTGTACATCGATAATCAATACATCGGTCGCTTTGAATTAGAAAACCAGGTGTCAATAAAAAAAAGGGCCGAATTCATACTACCCGCCATTTTAAAAGTAGATAATATCAGCGCAATAAAGCAACATGATATTTACAAAAAGAAAGAAGTACTTATAAGAATTGATGGGGTGGCACGGCTAACAAAAACAGGATTTTCAAAAGAGATTCCTATCAAATATGAAAAACTGGAAGACACAGATAAATTGAGAAGTCTTGTTTCAAGATAACTTGTTAATAGAATAATTATTCACTTTATTAGCAGGACAAAAAAATAATACCTAAAAAACAAAATTCCAGTAGATGAAATATCATCTACTGGAATTTATAATAATAAAAAGCCGGCTATTCCACTTCTATGCCTTCTTCCCTTAAAAAAACCTTTCGAAAAACATAATTATATACAAATGAATTGGTACCAGTACTTACAGGAAAAGCATTAACCAATTGCCAGCCATTATTGCCCATATAATTTAATGCATCAATGACAGTATTAAATTTCTTCACCTTCCCTTCTTCAGTTTTCAAGCGGTTATCCTTCCAAACACTTCTGCTTTCTCCGAAGTCAATATTGATTGTAACCTTAGTGCTTAAAAGTCTCGGTGTTGCAACAACAGCGCAATACTGTTCAATCGTTGTGCTGTCTTGTTGTGAAAAACTTTGTAGACTGAAGAATAGTGCAATACAAATAGTCAAAACCTTATTCATATATTAATAGTTTAGTGATTAAAAAATACGTTTATTAATTAAAATAAAGAAAAACTTCGGCATTATCTTTTGTTAAATCAATCCCGGGTTCTATAAATCCGCTGCAACATATCATAAACTTCTGTGTGATTAGTCTTTAACAGTTCTGGCTGCTTAAAAAAGTATTCGGAGATAACAGCAAAAAATTCTATATGGCTCGTTGCACCATACATATTGATATCTGAACCATAGGTTTTCATTTGCCAGATGGTGGAATCCATAATATTTTTCCATTGCTGCACATATTTTCTTTCCAGAATTATCTCCGGCACACCATCCATGGTCCCATCCATTTTATCAACTAGGTGTACAAACTCATGAATAGCCGTGTTGTGAGTGTCGTTGTTATTAATAAAGCCTTGCCGCAATTGCCATTTAGTCAATATCATTTTATGCTGCATAGCTCCAGTACCAACCATACCCGCTATATATCGATCCGTTCCTGCCTGATCAAATTCTTCATTAAAAGACCCTGGATAGAGTAAAATCTCTTGTAAGTTGATATACTCCCAATCAGAAAAAATAAATACCGGAATGATGGCACCAGCCGCAATCAAAATCCTGTCTACTTCTTCTATTTCTGCATTAACCCCAGTTATTTTTACATCTATTAAAAACTTTTCTACTCTTTTCTCAAATAGTCTTTTATCTGCTTCATCAAGTTGTCGGTAAAACTGTACATAATCTTCAAGCAACTCTTTATAATTCTCCGGCATATTAATAACTGCTTTTTCCCCTTTCATTCGAAAAGCTAAAAGAATGAGGATAATAAGCCCTCCCAAGACAAATAAGGATTGAAAAACAACCACCATAATGAATGAAGATAATCAGGATTTGCTAACAACTGAGATTACAAGCTATTTTTGCGACTGATAATAAGAACAAAAATTTATACATTAGCAAAAGACCAAAAAACCATTTGCATGAAAATGATATCACCTTATCTATCATTTGAAACAGAAAGGCTTATTCTAAAACCATTTGAAATTTCAGATGCCCCATTTCTTCTAATATTGCTAAATAGTCCTAAATGGCTTCAATACATAGGCGACAGAAATGTTCATACAGAAGCTGAAGCCGTAGAGTACATCCAAGTAAGAATGATAACACAGTTGGAAAAATTAGGCTATGGAAACAACCTTGTAATAGAAAAAGAAAGCAACATCCCAATTGGTGCATGTGGCCTGTATGAAAGACCCGGACTTCCAATTGTAGATATTGGCTTTGCTTTTCTTCAAGAATATGAAGGCAAAGGCTATGGATACGAAGCTGCAAGCCGTTTGTTAAAAGCAGGGAAAGAAGATTTTGGGTTACAAAAAGTTTGTGCCATCACAACAAAAGAAAATGTTACATCGCAAAAACTGATAGACAAACTAGGATTAAAGTTCATAAAAATTATTACTATCGAAGGAGATAAAGAGAACCTGATGTATTTTGAAAAAGAATTATAATATTACAAGATTTCTTTCCTTACTTGTATTTCAAAAAAAATAAAAAATGGGTAAATTCCACGACTCTATTAAACAGGCACATAAAGATTTTATCCAGCAACAGCATATCTTTTTTGTAAGCACTGCACCCTTAAGTGGCGATGGACGAGTTAACCTTTCGCCAAAAGGACTAGATTGTTTCCAGGTTTTATCTGATACAAAAGTCGGCTACATGGATCTTATAAGCAGCGGCAATGAAACTTCTGCCCACACATTAGAGAATGGTCGCATCACATTCATGTTTACTTCCTTTGAAGGTGCTCCGAATATTTTACGGCTTTATGGAAAAGGGTTTACAGTATTGCCAAGTACTCCTTCGTGGGAAGAATATGCTCCACATTTCACTATTTATCCAAGTACCAGACAATTGATTATTGCTGATATTGACTTGATACAAACATCCTGCGGATTTGGTGTGCCACTGTTTAATTATGTTGGTGAAAGAGATATTCACTTTGAATGGGCGGAGAAAAAAGGGAAAGATGGTTTGTATGATTATGTACAACAGAATAATTTAAAAAGTCTTGATGGCCTTGCCACCGATTTAGGTGTACAACAAAATGCTGAGTAACGATATGCAGCTGAAGAGTGTGACACAAGGGATCCTGCCCGATTACAATATTTAATAATAATATGGTCAGGCGGGGATGATAGTAGCACTAAAGCTGGTAACCAAATAAAACTTCTTTTCTCTCCCACTATCCGGTAAATTTGCATTGTGATTCGCCGCTCCATAGAAATAATTACCAGTAGTTTTAAAATGGCTTTGCAGGAGTTATTGAAAAATAAACTCCGCACATTTCTTTCCTTATTCGGAATTACAATTGGCATCTTCTGCATCATTAGTGTGCTGGCCACCGTTGGCAGCCTGGAAAGAAATATTCAGAACGAAATAAAATCGTTGGGCAATAACACTATTTACCTTGATAAATGGGATTATTCAGCCGGTGGAGGCCCCGATTTTCCCTGGTGGCGATATGTAAACAGGCCTGCTCCTAAATACGACGAAATAAAATTTATACGAGAAAGAACTGCTGGTGCAAAATATATTGCCTTCCGTATAAAAGTTACAGATGATGTTGGCTATGCCAATAGCTTGCTTTCCAATGTAAACATTTATGGCGTAAATGAAGACTTTGAACAAATTCAACAAATAGAATTGATGCAAGGTCGTTATATATCCAACGCTGAATTTGAAAGAGGAATTCCTGTTGTTGTAGTAGGGTTTAGTGTGGCTGAAAAATTATTTGGAACAGCAGAACTTGCTATTGACAAAACGATTGAAATAAGAGGTCAGAAATTAGCAATAACAGGAATCATTACAAAGCAAGGAAAACAAATGATTGGCGGCTGGGATTTTGACCAGAGTGTATTAATCTCCTATCGTTTTGCACGCACAATAATGAATGAATACAAAGCCGATCCTGTGATTATGATACAAGGCGAAGAAGGAATCACCAGCAAAGCCTTGAAAGAAAATCTTACTGGCGTCGTTAGGGCCATTCATAAACTTACACCAACTAAAGAAAATGATTTTACACTGAACGACATTAATGATTTTAGTGACTCTATCAGTTCGGCATTCGTTAGCCTTAACATTGGCGGTTGGGCTATTGCTGCGTTGTCGCTGATTGTTGGAATGTTTGGTGTAGCCAATATTATGTTTGTATCAGTAAGAGAGCGAACTAGCCAGATAGGATTAAAAAAAGCAATTGGTGCAAAGAAAAGAGTGATACTGGCAGAATTTTTATTAGAGTCAGCTTTCTTATGCATCATTGGCGGATTGATTGGTTTGTTGTTAGTATTTGGATTAACACAAGTGTTGACAAAAGCATTGGACTTCCCAGTTTATATATCTACTACCAATATGGCTCTTGCCATCTTTATATGTATTTTCGTTGGCATTGTTGCAGGCTATATTCCGGCCAGACAAGCGGCGAGGATGGATCCTGTTGTTGCAATACGAAGTTGATCAATAATTAAAAGTGGCGGTAATAATATTAGCAATAGAATCTTCTTGTGATGAAACATCAGCCGCTGTTTGTGTGGATGGCAAAATATTGTCGAACTATATTGCCAACCAAACAGTACATGAGCAGTATGGGGGTGTTGTACCTGAATTAGCCTCGAGAGCACATATGCAAA
>Ga0209063_1000514_pt1 | contig 25658 bp, 27 predicted proteins | sample KloWWTmeKNB19Kit_FD_187177 | JGI IMG/M metagenome (GOLD analysis project Ga0209063, IMG submission 187177) | Active sludge microbial communities from Klosterneuburg, Austria, studying microevolution and ecology of nitrifiers - Klosterneuburg... | ecosystem: Engineered > WWTP > Aerobic digester >... | reverse complement strand
CCAAATACTGGGATGGTTTTGTGGCAAAAGTCTCTCTTAAAACCGCCATCGCACCGGCGACCGCGCTTGTGGTTTACAACACCGATGGCACGGGGGTGAACGTCCGCGCATCCGGCGCAATGACCGCCGCAAAAATCGGCGTGATGGCTGAGGGGCGCGAAGTAAAGCCGGTGGCCGAAGTCGGTGGCTGGACGCAAATTCAGCTCGTAAAAAACCCGCCGAGCTGGGCCAATGGCTGGGTGAAGTCCGATTATCTGACCGCGCTCCCGGCCCCGGCTCCCGCGCCCGTTCAGCGGCAATGCCTGGTCGGTGTGAATGTTATTTCGGACACCGGCGCACAGGCCGAGGTCGAGCGAGCCGGGTGCAAATTTGCGCTTGTTTTGGGCGGGAACAAAGAGGCCGCCGATTTTGCCCGCAACCACCCAGACGGCTACTGCATGGTTCGAGCGGACGTGAAAAATGGGCGCTGGACGGCGGATGACTTCATCCGCGCCCTGGGCGTATCCGCGGACATGCCGCCTAATCTCGTGCTCACGCTGTTCAATGAGGCCGATTCATGGGGTTCATCGCCGCCGGAGCTTGAGGAACGCATGAGAGTGGAAACCGAGTTCGTGCGCAAGGCGCGAGCCATCGGATGCCGGGCCATCATTGCGCTGGGGACGTTTAGCGTCGGCAATCCGCAATTTGCGTCCTCTGCGCCCGAATACGCTGACACCGTGCGGCTCATCAAACAGTATTACGCGCCGCCGTGGAATGCGGGAGAAATTGGGCTGGACTATCACGCTTACGCGCCGAACATGCAGCACATTTACAGCGATGAGGGCTTGCCCTGGTTTGAGACGCGCTGGCAGTTCTTTTTTACCGACTGCGGGCTTGACCCGACAAAGGGGCAAGGTGTGTTCATCGGCGAGTGCGGCGTGGACGAGGACGGCATTGGCGGTTTTAAGGCGCACGGCGCCAGCACCGAGGACGTGGCCGCGCATATTCGCCGGGTGGCCGAGATTCAATCACGCCCGCTGGTTGTGGCCGGGCGCGAGTATCCATCACCCGTTAGGGGGGCGGCTGTATTTTGCTACGGTAATAATGGCGACCCGCGCTGGAAGAATGGCTACGACATTCGCCCGCTTGGCACTACGCCGTTTGTAAAGGCGGGCGTGTGGGTTGGGGCGCGGGGAATGCGCAAGGCGATGAAACCGAAGGGATAGAGATGCACAAAGGAGATATAAAAAATGGGAAAAGAAAAATCAATCGGTCAGGATGCGTTTGAGGCATACAAAGACAGTGTGTCCGGAGTGACGTATGACGCAAGACCAATTCCAGACTGGGAGAATTTGTCTGATTCTGTTCGTCGCGGATGGGACGCGGCAGCGCTAAAAGTCAGGACGAGAACACTCCTTGATCTTAAGGGAATGCTTGAAATGGAGATTGATTATCCACACGAGAAGGTTGACGACCGGGCTGATATGTCTGAACGAGACGAATGACGAGATGCACAAACACGGCAAGAAGGACGCCACACAAGACGGCATCGTGGCCGCGTTGCGCGAGATTGGGGCGCATGTGCAATCTCTCGCCAGCGTGGGCAACGGCGTTCCCGATTTGTTGGTGAGCTATCGCGGCGCGTGGTTTGTGTTTGAGGTGAAGTCGCCAGGCGGGAAGCTCACAGAGTGCGAGAAAAAGTGGCACGATGCCGCGCGCGCGTCGGTGTTTATCGTGTATTCGGCGGATGACGCGCTGAAGATTGTGATGAGGGAGACGAGGGTTTGATGTTGCGGGGTGGAGCAGTGGTTAGCTTTCCTGGCCTACTACCAGGAGGTCGCAGGTTCGATTCCTGCCCCCGCTATATTTTTTGCGCCAGTCGTGATATTTGGCGGACGGGTTTGGTTTCCGTCCGCGAGAGTGAACGGTTTTGCTTGAAAGTTTTTGCAGATCGTCATCGGACAAAATCCAGTGCGCATCCGTTTTTTGAATGCCCAACACACGAGCTTGGCTGTAAATTGTTTTGATCGATTTGTTTAGAATTTTGGACGCTTGCTGAGCGGTATACATTGTTGAAATTTTAATAAAAGTCTCGCAAAATGTCAATTATTAACATAATAACTGTTGACAAAATAAGAGACTTTTTGTAAAATGAACGGAGATGCAAACGATTAGCATTAGACAGCCATATGCGTGGCTCATCTGCGCGGGACACAAGAGCATCGAAAATCGCTCTTGGGGGATAGCCACGCCCAAAACGCTGGCCGTCCATGCCTCGCAGCGCAAAATGACGCGCGAGGATTGGACGCTTTTGCGCGAGCTGTGCAAACAGATTTTGCATATTCCTGTCCCTGCCGCCGAGGATTTGAGACTCGGGGCGGTGATTGGCTGGATGGACGTGGAGCGCGTGGAAACGGACGAAACCAAGCTCACGCCAGAGCAATATAACTGGAGCGATGAAGATTCTAAATGGTGGATTATTTCTCGCGCTGGGTTTATTGATTTTCCAATTCCGCTAAAAGGGCGGCTGGGGTTGTTTGATACGGAAATGGTGATTAGTAAGAAATAGCAAAACTTACAAAATCCAAAACGAGGCCGCGATTGGGTTCGGGGATGATGGCAAACCCATCCCCAGCGCGGAGCTTGTTGGACGCGTTCGGGCTGATCGCGGCAATAAAATCCTGCTCAGCTTTAGTATGGGCAAGGATTCTCTTGCCATGTGGCTTCATTTGCGCCGCCTCGGTTTTGAAATAACCCCATATTTTCTTCACTTCGTACCGGGATTGCAATACGTAGAAAAATCACTTTCGTATTACGAAAGTTTTTTTGGCGTAAAAATTTTGCGCCTCCCTCACCCGCTTTTTTATCACATGGTGCGCACCTGGTCGTATCAGGAACCACACGCCATCCCCGCCGTTATTTCGTTTGAAATGTTTCCCGCTTACGATTTTGCGATCATAGATGACATCGTTGCTAATTCGGCGGGACTTGGTGATGTAAAACCCTATTGCGCGGTTGGAATGCGCTCTGGCGATAACTTGGAACGGTGGAGATTGATTCACCGGCAGGGGCCGGTGGGGATAAAGCATCGCAGGTATTACTATGCCATTTGGGATTGGAGTAATGAACAAATTGCGCAAATCTTGCGCGAAGAGGGCTGCAAGCTCCCTCCTGATTACAAATTGTGGGGACGAACTATCACCGCATATAGCTACAAGTATTTGCAATTTTTGAAATCGGCGTATCCAAATGATTATGCCCTCACACTGCAATGGTTTCCGCTTTTGGAGGCGGATGAATTTAGGTTTGAGGCAATGAAACACCATGAGCCATCAAAAAATTGAAATCAAGCGATCTTCGGTTGCTCTCAAGGCTGGGACAACGAAGATCAATCGGGTAAAAGCCGGAGAAAATGCGCCAAATTTCGACAGTTTTTTTATTGCTCCGCCAGACGGAAACCCGTTGGACGAAGTGTCTGATTCTGATGATGTTCAAAAAGACGTAGACGGAGAGAATTCGACCATGCTTGAGTCTATTTTGGCCGCAAAGAAGAAGCAGCAGGACGAGTATCGCAATGAAACCGACGTTAATTATTATTTTTGCGTGTGCTTTCAGAATATGGCCCAGCGTGACGAGTTTTTAGTGGCTACCGAATGGGATAAGCCCGGTGCGCGGTTCGTGGACGGCCTAAGACTCGCGTCTCGACTTGGGGTAGCCATTAAGCCAGTCAATTTACCGCGTAAGCCCGCGCGTCCGATGCTAAAGGCTTTGCGTGGAATATCAATAATTGAATAGGGGGTGATTTAGTAAGAAAGGCATTACGAAATGTGTTGCTTGGCCTGTCTCGGGCCGGTCGGGCGTTCCGCAAGGGTGGATCGTTCGTAAAGGGCTCGGGGGGCAAGGGTGGCTAACCAATTGCAGGCGTGTCTCGTAAGAGATGCGCCTGCCAATAACTTATGGCAAAACGAGGACGCGGACGGCCCACTATCTTGACCAATAGGGTGATGGAGGATTATTGTGCCGCCATTAGTATTGGCGCGCCGCATGACACCGCATCATCTTATGCCAACGTGACATATGCGGCTGCCTTGATGTGGCGCACGCGCGGCGAAGAAGAGCAGAAACGCATAGAGTCCGGCGAAAAGCCAGACGAGGAAATGGCTAAATACCATAAATTTTTTATGGCAGTGGAGGCGGCCCGCTACGAGAGACGCATCAAGTGGTTGCAGGTTATAGATCAGGCGGCTTCGCGCGAGGCAGATTGGGCGTGGCGTATGTTGCAGAACGACGACCCGGAGAACTTTAGGCCGCCATCCCAACGCGCCGAACTCACCGGGAAGAACGGCGGGGCGGTGAAGGTGCAAAGCGGGCTGTCTCCTGAATTTGCGGCGGCACTAAACAAAATTTACGGCGACAAAGGGGACGGCAATGGATAGTCTGGTTCGCTACACGCAAGCCGGTCACGTGGCCGGGTGCCCGCGTGACCAGATGGAGAAATTCGCCGTCGCCGAGACGGTGTTGCAGCCGCGGCAGTTGGCGATGGCGGCGGCGGCGCGAGAGTGCGATAAGCCCGATGCCCCCGTGATGGTCGCTGTTGGAGGCGCGCGCGGAGGCGGAAAGACGCACTGGGCATTTGCCCAAATGGGTGTGGACGACTGCCAGCGCTACCCCGGCTTAAAATTTTTGTATCTCCGCAAGGTTCTCAAATCCGCTCGCGAGGCTTTTTCTGACGTGTTCCCTCGCGTGTATCGCGGACTTGATTACGAATACAAGGCGCATGAAGGCGTTTTGTATTTTGCCAATGGCAGCCGCATTATTCTTGGGCACTTTCGCAACGAAAGCGACATTGACGCATACCTGGGCATCGAGTATGACGGCGCGGCCATCGAGGAGGCTACGACCCTTTCTTATGCCAAATTTCGCGCCATCCGTTCGGTTATCCGCACCTCGAAAGAGGGTTGGCGGCCACGCGTCTATCTGACCACCAACCCCGGCGGAATAGGTCACGCATGGTTCAAGAAAGTGTTTATAGAGCCGTTTCGCAAAGAAGCGCAAGTGGAAACCCGCTTTATTCCAGCCACCATCGAGGACAACGCCTTTGTAAATCCAGAATACATCAACACGCTTAATTCGTATACGGGCTGGCTGCTCAGGGCATGGCGGTTTGGGGATTGGGACATTGAGGCCGGGCAATACTTTACAAATTTTAGACGCGATGTCCACGTGATCAAGCCCATAAACGAAATTCCGCTGGATTGGCGGACTTGGAGCGGCATAGATTACGGCTTTACCCACTTTACGGCTTATGTTGCCGGGGCGATGAGTGGCGAGGGCGATATTTGCATCATTGCAGAACACGGAGAGCAAAAGCGTCTGCCGGAATACCACGCGCGAGAGATAAAACAGCTTTGGGCGCGGCGCGGCATTGAATACGGGCGCGTAAGGCAGACACTTGGCGGCTCCGACTTTTTTAGCAAGATTCGCTCAGATGTGACAGTGGCCGCAGAGTATGCCGCGCACGGAATACGGGTGGAGCGGGCAAACGTGGATCGCGTGGCCGGCGCGGCCCAGATTCTAAAGTTGCTGGGCGACGTTGAAAAAGGACACAGGCCGCGACTTTATATCTGCGAAAACTGCCCCCGCACGATTGAAGCCGTCCAGAACATGCAGCATGACCCGCATAGGCCGGAGGACGTGCTTAAGGTGGATGTAGACGACGACGGAGAGGGCGGCGATGACTTTTACGACGCGCTACGTTATTTGGTAATGGCCGCCACGGGCGGCGGTTCATTTGCAATGGGAGCTTATGGTTGACACAAACGCTATTTACAAACAATGGCTGGCAGCCGAGGAACTGGCCCGGCAACGCGAAGTAGTTTCAGCAAGAAATTACGAGGACGGCGCAATTGTGATCTCGCGTCTCGCGCCAGTCAAGGCATTGAATCTAAGCCTGACCGACCTTATGCGTCGCCGAGCGAACATTATCAAGCCGATTGTTTCATCCCTGACCGAGCGAATGTCTCTATTGGGCATGGATGCCGCCAGCGCTGAAGCGCAAATATGGCTGGCTGATGTGTGGAAAAGAAACAGACTGGATATTCGTCAAGACATGATCCACAAAGGCGCGGTGAACGAAGGCGAGAGCTTTGTGCTGGTGGACTGGAACAAGGACGAGGGCCGCGTTGATTTGCTTCCACACCCGCGCTATACCTCGCCCAGCCTCGGCTGGAACGCGACAGAAGGTGATGACATTCGGGTTTTGCAAAATATGACAAAGGCCGCCGCGGCAGACGCGGCGTATCTCGCCAGCGGGGATGGCTACGGGTGCAAATTGTTCCATGAGAACGACGATGAAAACCAGCCAGCCATCCGCGCCTCAAAACGCTGGCGCGCGCGGGCCGCAAACGGGGATTTGATTCAACGCTTGACCGAGTATTACCCTGACCGAATAGAGAAATATGTTGTAAGCAACGACCAATTGAAGCCCGTATTAGACGATGGCGATACCGAGTGGCCTTTGCCCTGGCTAGACAAACAGGGCAACCCGCTTGGCATTCCGGTAATTCATTTCTCGGAGCCGGAGATGCGGCCTTACGCGCTGGATGCGTTCGGGACGCAGGACGACATCGTGCAGGTTATTTTCGATATGCGCGGCGCATCGCATTTTAGCGCGTATCGGGTGTTTTACGCCTTTGGCTGGTATCCGACAGCTGATGGAAAAGAGCCAAAAGCAGATAAATCAAACTGGTTGAGCGTTGAGCCAGGCCAAATATTTGGCAATGCAACGAAGGGGCCTGGGGAAGCCAGCTTTGGCGCGATTAACGGCGAATCGCTAAAGCCCTTTATTGACACCATCCGGGAATTGATTTATTACGCGGCCATAACGACCGATACGCCGTTGTATCGGTTCAACTCATCCGGCCAGATTGCCGCCGCAGACACGCTTAAGCAGCAGGATGAGCCGCTTATCGTCAAGGTGATAAAGCGGCAATTGCGCTACGGCAACTCATGGACGCAGGTGTTTGATATGGCGCGGCGAGTGCAGAACGCCTTTGGATCGCAGGCCGCGCCGGAAGGTGAGCTGACGCCGAAGTGGAAACCCGCGCGAGAGATGAGCGACGGAGAGAGAATCGCCCGCGCCTTGACCCTGCAAAAACTGCGGGTGCCGGATGAGCAAGTTTGGATTGAAGCTGGTTATACGCAGGAGCAGATAGACGGCTTTCAGAAAATGGCAAGCTATCAAGCCCGTCAGGGTTTGATACAACAGGGGTTAAATGCCGGACAAACACCAGCGGGCGGTTAATACCGCGCTAGACGCCAATGAGCGTATTGGGAAACTGTTTGACCGTATTGGTCATGCAGACGCGCCAGCGGGCGGCATCTACGCGGCCTATCGTCAGGCGCGGCTATCGCTGGACGTGACAAACATACCCCGTGTCCTGGCTGTCTTGCGCTTGTTGCGCCAGTCGGTTGTTTCGGTCGCGGATTTGGCTCTTGGGCGCGCATACGAGTTGGGTATTGACGAAGCGGGCAGGCAGTTGGGCGTTTATAACGTTCGGCCAATGAATGATTTGGCTGTTGACGATGGAAAGGCTATCGTGCTGGCCGCGGTTGTGGCCGCTCTGGACGCGCAACTAAACGGTATCAATGCGCTCTTGATCGCGGGAGAGCCGGACGCGAGTTTAATTCTTGGCGATGACACTCGCGTGGGCTTGCTTACGCCCGCGCCTATATCCGCCGAGATTACGCGCTGGGCGGCGTTCCTGACGGGCAAAGTTTTTGCCCGTCAGGTGAGCGCATCGGTAGATAACGGCTACGTGCGCCAAGCCGTTGCCGCGATAGACGAGCGCACAACTGATTGCTGCTTGCACGTAAATGGGCATACCGCCACGCTGGAAGGTAGTTTTGAGCTAACAGGCACGCCGCGCTTTGCCGACCGGGTTCACGCGCCGCCGTTTCACTGGTTTTGCCGAACCGCTACCGCATTGGTCAGAATGAGCGATGCGGATGACGAATTGACGCGCTCTATGCGCGAAGCCGCGCGGTCTGAATTGAGGGCGCGTCAAAACGGAAGCCGGAAAGAAATTCACCCGGCGCATTCAAGTTCAAGGAGGTAACAAATGGGAGAGTTAAAGGATTACACAGGCCCTGGCGTATGGCGCGTTAAGGCGGAAGGGCTAAAAATTCTGCGCAAAGAAGGAGAGTATAACCATATTGACGTACTAGCAAACAGTAAAGATGACGCGATTTCCCACCTTTCTCCCTTGGAGGGCATAACGTCGGCCGAAATTCTTACGACGAATGTGGCAATTACCAAAAAAGCCGCGGAGCAAGTGACAAAATATTTCCTGTAAATAATGACTGCGCCTGACATGCTGGCCGCGCTTAAGGCCGAGATAAAAGTCCACCGAGACGCCATCACGCGGCTTTCGCGGCTTGCCGCTACATTGGAAGGCCAGATTCAGGCTACGGCCACGTCGGTTATTTCGCCGCAGGGCGAGGCAAGCACGGCCACGCGCGGCGAGGGCGTGAAGTCCTGATAAACAGCAAATATCTGATTGACATTTAACAAAAAACAGACGTATAATCACATCAATTGAACAAACGTTCCGCCTAGTTCTGGCTAAACACACAATTGGGCGCAGCGAAAACGGAAACTAACGCCACTTTCGGCACGGGCATAAAACCCGCTCCCTGCTACCACTAGCATGCTGGCAGGGGCAAGCGATACTGGCAGTAACGCCGCTTTCGACATAGGAGAAATCCTGTGTTGGAAGCGGCGTTTTTGTTTTTCATTTGCTCGCGGCGCGAGATGCGCGGTGGGCACACATGGAGCACGGCGGGATGCCATGCAAAGCGAGACGCTATGGACACAGGACAGGCCGCAGGCGCGGCGACACAGACACTGGTAACGGGCGAGACGCCCGCAGCCGAAACGTGGGATACGTTTTATGCAGGGTTGACGGATGAACGCAAGGGGCTGGTTGATGCTCACGCGAAGGGTTTGAAGGCGAGTTTGGAGGCCGCGCGTGGCGAACGGAATGATCTTGACAAGAAACTCAAGCAACTGGCCAAGGCCGCCGAGGAAGGCTCGGAGATGCAAAAGCAGGTGCAGGCGCTGCAGGCTCAATTGAAGTCTGCGAACGAACGCGCGGCTTTTGTGGATGAAGCCCCTGGACGTGGCGTGTCAAATGTTAATGCGGCATACAAACTGGCTGTGTCGGATGGGCTTATCGGCGACGGCGGGACGGCGGACTGGACGGCATTGAAGGAGCGATACCCGGAGCTTTTCAAAAGCCAGACGCCGGTGACGGTAAACACCAACGGCAAAGAGCGCGGGGTGGGAACGGTTACCGACCCGCAGGACTATAAAAAGTCCAATCTTGCATCCGGGCGTTACACAAGATTTTAGGAGATAAACATGTCAGCAGTTACACGCTCCTCAACCGCCGGAATTGATACCGCAACGGCCATGATTGCGCCGCAGTTGACGGGTCTTTACGCGGGCGAGGACTTGGGCATTTGCGCCCCTTGCTACATCAAGGCCAGCGATGGCAAAGTGTATCAATCGAATGGCACGGCGGCCAACGAAGCCGCAAAATTTTTTGGCTTCACACCCCGCGCGGTTAAATCCGGTCAGCCCGTTACGCTTTACGGTAACGGCACGCGCATGGGCTACGCAGCCAGCGGCTTGACGGTTGGCGCAAAGCTCTACATTGGAACGACCGCCGGAGCGTTGGACACAGCGGCCACGACGGGCGACGCGGTAGGCGTCGCCGTTGCAATTTCGGCCACCGAGATTGTTTGCAACCGGAACATCGGCTAAGGAGTAGACGAAATGGCACTTTCAATTGGCACGCACGATATTTCCACGCTTCTGGCCTCGCAGCGCACGACCGTGGCGCAGGCCGGTATCGCAAACGTATCTTCGGTTTTGCAGTCTGACCTTGCCGCACACAACGCAATTGTGGCGGATACGGTTAGTGAAATGGCCGTCTCCACTACCGAGCGGGTTATGCCCATGGGTGGGGGACGCGGCGGCGAGATGGTTGAAGTTGACGAGTTTGGCCGGGCGCCAACACAAAAGACGACCGGGCAGGGATTTGCAGGATTGCCGCTGCGCAAATTTCAGTATGCCATCGGCTGGACTGAGGACTTCATGAAACGCGCCTCGCCGCAAGACTTGCAAATTCAGCAAGACGCGGCCAAGGACGCGCACTTGCGTATGTTGGTGCGCGAGTTTAAGCGGGCGATTTACTTGTCCACCAACTACGACTGGGTGGACATGTTTCGCGACAACATGACGCTGCCTGTAAAGCGCTTTGCCAATGCGGACGGCATGGCATTGCCATCCGGCCCAAATGGCGAGAGCTACGACGGTTTAACGCATACTCACTACATCGGCGCGGCCAGTCTGACCGGCGCGGCTCTCAAGAGCCTTGCAAATAACGTGATTGAGCATGGATACAGCGCGAATCCGCAGGTGGTGATCAATAAGGCCGACGAAACAACCGTTCGCGCGCTGGCATCCACCGATTTTATCGCCTACCCAGACCCGCGCGTGGTGTATCGCAGTAGCGATCTTCCCGGCAAAACACTTGATCTGAGCCGCATGGACAACCGCGCCATTGGCGTGATTCCAAGCGTGGGCGCAGAAGTGTGGGTGAAGCCCTGGGCTATTGCCAACTACGCCCTTGCGTGGGACGCCGGTTCTACGAGCAAACCGCTGGCGTTTCGTCAGGATTACGTGGCGTCCACACAAGGGCTGTACATCGCCGCGCAATTTAGCGATCACCCGCTGACCGCCGAATGGATGCAAGCCTACTTTGGATTTGGCGTGGTTAACCGCCTTAACGGCGCAGTGTTGTACTTTGGCGGCGCGACCTACACCGATCCGACCATCGTTTAGGAGAAAGGCATGGACGCAAATACAACCATTCCGGGAGGGCAATACATCACAGCGGATGGCGTGCTTCGTGACGCGAATGGCAGGCCGCTGGTAGTGGCCGATGAAACCGCCAAGGCGGTGCCGGTTGCTGCCGCCGAGGACAAGCCAAAGAAGCCAAAGAAGTAACGCGCAATGGCATTCACCTACGACCTTTCCACTGACATCGGTAAAGTTCGCCTTGAATTGGGCGACGCCGCCCAGCCCGGCGTAAAGCCAGACGGCGGAAACCTGACAGATGAAGAACTGACGCTCTGGCTGGAGCGGGAAGGATTGGTGATGCGAGCAGTTGCGGCAGCATGCGAGGCTCTATCGCGAATGTGGGCCAGCGTTGCCACTATTTCGGTTGGGCCGCGCAAGGAAGACTTGGGTAGCGTAAGCAAAACATGGTGGGATCGCGGGGTTTCTCTGCGTTCTCAATTCGGCAATACGCCGAGCGGGGACGCAGAGTCCGCGACCACTGGATCGTTTGGAATTACGTTGCTGCATCCGCAACACCCGCTGGAGGCCACTCTGCTTACTGGAGGCTGGCAATGACGACGCAGGCGTTTGTGCGCCAACTTGCGATAACCGCCCAGATAACGCGCCCGGGCGCGGGTTCTGGTGCGGCCTCGGTTATACACGCGGCCATCAAGTGCGCTCCAATTGACCCCTTTGTGCCAACCGTCGCCAGCCGAGATGAAGTCAGCGGGCCAAGTGAGCTTTTGCAGACTTTCGCCGAGGCGCAGGGAATACAGGTTGGCGACTATCTCATCCCGACCAGCGGGAAATACGCGGGTAAGAAGCTGCCCATCGTGTCCGTTGGAGAGTGGGAAGGCGTGAACGGGTTTGTTCATCTCAAGATGAAGGAGATCAAATCGTGAGCGCGGGCGTGACGATTCGGGGCATACAAGAGGCGCAAGACGACAACCTGCGCCGCATTGCCATGATGCGCCCAAATGACGCGATGGGCGAGATGGTCAGGGACGTTGCCACCGCTCTGCATCGCTACAAGGTTGGAATAACGCACGTTGACACTGGCGCGTTGCGGGCCGGGCAGCAGATACGCATTGAACGTGCTGGGGCGCGGGCCGTGCTGTTCACCTCCGAAAATGCCCTCAACCCGCGCACGGGACAGCGCGCGGCCATGTATGGCGTTTACGAGGAAGAGCGCGGCGGCTCTCACGCGGCGGCGCAACGCACGGTTGACGAACGCGCAGAGCCAGCGGTTCAGGCCGCCGTCTCTCGCTTTTTGGGGAGGATGCCATGAGTGACCGGGCCGATATTCGCAATGCCGTGTTTGAGGGGCTGAGCGCCGCGCTATCGCTGGAGGTGAACACCGCTGGCGCGGTTGCGAATGGATACGTCCGAAAGGTTTACAACGGCCTGCCCTACGACTTCGGCGGTCTGGATGCGGTGATCGCGGTGTTTTCTGGCAATACGCGTCGCCCCAGCGCGGCCATGTCTGTGTTCAGAGGTAGCAGCGCAGATCATCGCTTGTCCGTTGGGATTTATACCCGCTATGGCGTGGAGGGAGATGAGACCTGGACGCCCGCAATTGCGGAGGGCATGGCAGACGCCTGTGAGGAGCGCGTTGCCGCGTGGGTGGCCGCGAATGCAACCCGTGACGGTGTTTGGAAGAGATTAGCCTACGCCAATGACGGGACGCCGCCGACCAGCATCCTCTTAAACGGTGTGGAGTATCGCAAGGAAGTTATTACGCTGGAGGCCAGCGTGTATTAGGGAGGCGCATGTATCAAGCATTGCAGCCGCTATGGCACAGCAAAGAATTGCGCGATGTGCCAGCGGGTGAAGTGGTGGATTTATTCCACCTGAATGAACAGCAAATTCAACAGTTGATTGACAACGGGGCGGTATGCCGCGTTGAAAAACAGGAGAACACAAATGGCATCAACAACCGGGGCGGTAGTAGCAAGCGGACTAAAGCTTGAATTGTCCACAAACGGGACAACGTGGACGGACATCAGCGGGTCGTCCAACAAGATTGATATTGGCGGCGGCGACCGTCCCATTGAGACGACAAAGCTGTTTGGCGGAAACGCGCCCATTGTCACCAGCGGCGCGGCTGATTCAATTGAAGCCAAGATCACGGCTCTCTACACCGAGGTCGCAAACGAGACATGGGAGCTGGCCCGCGCGGCCTACGAGGCTGGCTCGGCCTTGTATGTGCGCTATTCGCCCGCTGGCGGCACGACCGGCAAGTTTCAGTTTGCGTCTGGCTCTGGCCGCGTCAAAAACGCAGTGTGGCCCTCTGCCGATGCCTCAGACAGTAAGCCGATTATGTTTGAATGCACGGTTACCGTGCCCAGCTTCACGAAATCAACGGTGGCGTAAATCATGGCAAAACAACCAAGCGCAACCGGTGTTCGTCGCGTGGCAGATCTAAAAATTGACACCAATCGCATTGACCTGCCAGCGGGCTTGCGGCTTGAAGCGCTCATTGACAAAGAGGGAAATATCCCGGCTGAGAACCTTGCCGAGGTGACGCAGATTGCGGCCCTTGCGGTTGAAGGCGGGGTCGAAGGTGTGCCATACACCGAAAAGGTGGCCCTAATCAAGCGGGTATTTTCGGCGTTAACCGAGGCGCGTGACCCAAAATCAACGCCGCCGGATGGCGGTTGAGTTTTGCGGTGTCGGCGCACCTTAACACGGGCGCGCCGATGCCTGCGGATTATCTTGAATGGGATTTGTGGCGCACACTGGGCTGCGACCCGCGCACGATAGAACCAAATCGTCTCAGGCGGCTGATGACCTGTATTTCCACTGAAAGAGATCATCTCAAAAAGCCATAACCGAAATGGAAAAGCGCGTTGTAGTTGTTATTGAGGGCAGGGACCTGCTGAGCGGGCCGGCGCGAAACGCTGGCTCCGCTCTGATTGATATTGGCAAGATTGCCATCGGCGGAGCATTGGCGGCTGGACTGACCAACATTGCCAGCGGCTTTGCCAACATTGGTCGCGAGGCCATTGACACGGTCGCCAAGAACGAATTACTCGGCAAATCCCTAACAACGATGCTGAGCCGTGAGATCGTCAAACAAGGCGTTCAAACCAAGTCGGTGCAAGTTGGCACGTTGGTCACGCAGCTTACGCAAAAACAATCTGCTGCGAACGCCGACCTCGCGCTGAAGATTACGACCACGAAGAATGCCATCGCCGTTGAGAATGAGCACCTAGCGGAGGCTATAAAAAGAGGAAAGGACAGCGCGGCGGAGCTGGACAAGCGCAGGATTCGCATCTCCAACCTAACTGCGCAACTCGCGAAATACAACGCGGAAACCACAAAAAACTCATCCGGCGCGGGGAAGACGGTCGGGGTCTACAAAACTTTGACCACGCAAACCGTATCTCTTGCCGAGGCACAAAAGCTGGCCGCGCAGCAGAGCAAGGAACTGCTGGAGTGGATGGAAAAACAGGCCATCTATTCGCCCTACACGATGGATCAGGTGTCGGCGCAATTCAAGATGGCGATGGCGTATGGTTTCACCAGTGACGAGGCTAAGCGCTTGACTAACGCAAATATTGATCTGGCCGCCGCGCTGGGCATGGAAGGCTCGACGATGGAGCGCGTCAACCTCGCTTTGGGCCAAATGCGGAGCAAGGGGCGCCTGATGGGGCAAGAGCTGCTTCAGATGACCGAAGCCGGAATACCCATGCGTGATATTTTGCTGGAGATGGGAACGGTGGCCGGGCTGACCGCTGGAAACTTCGACAAGATGATGGAGGCTGGAGAGATTAGCGCAAAGGGCGTATACGAGGCTTATGCGCAATACTCGGAAAAATACTTCCGAGGGACAGCGAGAGATCAGTCAAGCACAATAGCCGGGCTTTTGAGTTCTCTGGGCGATCTAAAAAAGGTCGCTGAGAAAGATTTTTTTACACCTGTTCTGACCCGCGTTCAGCCGTTTTTGTCGTCTCTGGTTGACATTGCCCAAAATGGAGAAGTGAGGACGTTTATAAAGACATTGGGTGAGGGTTTTGGAAAACTAATAATGGTTCCGTTTAAGCCGGCGGAGGATTTTCTTAAAAATGTTCAGGCCAATCTTTCGCTGGGCCGCGATCTAAAAACCTCGTTGCGCATCGCATTTGATATGACATTCCCGGAAGTTTCTACGCTCGCAAAAGAGATAAGCGCGGGCGTGGAGCGAATTTCGGACAAAATAAAACTGGAGCAGAGCAAAGGCAAAAGCCCGATCAAAATCGGAATTGAGATTGCGCTTGATATTGGCGGCGGTCTTGTAAATGAAATAGACCGAATAGCCAAAGAATTTTCGAACTCAGGCGAGGCAAAAAAACTTGGGGTTGAGGTTGGAAAATTTCTCGGAAGCGTTGTGGGCGATGCTGTCTCGGATGTTTTTAGCGCAAGCAAGAATGGCGAGAACCTTCCGGGATCATATGGAATCAAAATAGGGCAGGAATTCGGCAAGGGCTTTAGGGAAGGGATAGAAAACTCGCTGAAGGACATCAATTTTGACCGAATTCTCACAGATTGGCTCAATGGATTGTCGGCCCAGGTCAAAAAAATAGGCGACGGATTGCACGAGGATACGCTAGCGCGCGATGGCTCCTTCGGGGATTCGATTATCGGGCGACTACTGCGCGGTCTGCCTTTGTTTCCAGAAAACAATAAAAATACAACTCTTCCTCCCGTTCCAACTGGCGCGGAATGGGAAAAATGGCAACAAGATTACCTCAGCAGCCTTCCGTCACCGGATTCATGGTCGCCAGAGGAATTTGCCGCGCTGGAAAAAGGGACAACCTCCGTTGGAAAGGCTTTGTCTAATGGCATGACAAAAGGGGCTGAAGGCGACAAGGGGCTGGCCCTCGGTGCGGCCTTCACCAGCACCATACAAAGCGGCATTGAAGCCGCCAAGGCTTATGCCGACATCAAATCCCCATCTGGGTTGACGGAGGAGGAGATAGGCTCTCCCCTCGCGCTTGGTGTTCAAGTTGGAATAGCGCGGGAGGCTGGCGTGGTAATAGACCAGGCAATGTCCCTCGCAAATGGCGTTGTGGGCGGGCTTTTGCAAGTGTTTAGCGAGAGAAAAGCGGAGGTCGTCAACTCGCTTTTGGCGATGGTAAGCGATGCGGTGGCGGCAATAAAAATCCAGCTCGGCATCGGGGATGGCGCGGCTGGAGTAGCTCCAAATGCACAGGGCGCAAGCTACTCGGTTAACCAATCCGCTTCTTCATACATTGGCGGCGTGGCCGCCTATTCTTCCGCTTCCGCTTCCGCGCGTCCAACGCACGAGCGCGTGCCGGTACAGGTGGACGGCAGGCCGTTGTTTTATTTGTTTGTTGACTGGATGAACCGCGAGATTCACTCGGAGGAGCTGCGCTATGGGTAACGAATACCTGGTGAAGCTCTCGCCGACGCTCGACATTGGCGGCGGCAAGCTAATGGCGGTGGTGTATGACCCGTCAAAGTCCCACGCTGGCAGCGTTGCCCCGGTTTTGATTGAGCAGGATTTGAGCGGGAATACGGTTACGTCGTCCGGGGTTAGAAAGCGCAGTTGGAGTTTTGACGCAATCATTTATTACGGCGAAGCCCCGACCGGATATGCCACATTCCAAAATCTTGAGGCCATATTTTCAGGAACATCAAACGCTTTTGCCTTTCAGGATATGCGAGGCAACGGTGCGACGTATACCGTAGCCATCATTAACAAAGCTGCCTTCACGCCAAGGCCATTGGGGAATATGTGCTTTGAGGCTGGCGCAGAATGGCGCATTACGCTGGAGTTGCGCGAGACATGAGACCCATTCCAGCAGACCTCGCTGCGCATGAGCGCGATAAATCCCTGGCTCCGCGCCACGCGGCCACCGTCCGGCGCGGTTTCATGCGTCGTATTGCGGACAATTATCGCCCCTCGCTCAACGCAGACTTGGACATTCCGCAGATGTATGCCAACACGGGCAGCACAGTATACGCCACATGGCGCACACCGGGCGGGCAATGCTGGTTCAACATCAGCGGGGCGGGCGGTCTGGACACAACCAACGCCACGCTGATTGACGACGGGGCCGCGCCCGCCGCCATGCGCTGCGGCATGGGGCGCGGCGGCTCTGACAGCGCGTTGTATGTGTATCGCGCGGTGAGCGCAACCGGCGCGTGGCGGTTGCAGCGGGCCGCGGTGAGCGGGACAACTGCCCCAATTGCCCTGGCGTGGGCTAATTTTGGCCCCGCATTTAGTTACGGCGGGGCGGACACGGCGGAGTATGTGCGCCGCGTCGAGGCCATCATCCCGCTGGCGGATGGGCATGTGCTGGTGGCCGATGGCGCACATCAGTTCACTGCGGGCGCGTCCTACATCCGTTTTTACCTGGTTGATCAGTGGAACGCGCTTGGATTGCGTAACGTAATTGAGATGCCCCTGACCGAGACGCGCTCGACGTGGCGCGGGATTGCCAAGCACTGCACTTACATCGCCGCCGCGAGCTGCGCGGCTGGGATTGTGATTGCGGCCAACGCCGACCCGGACGGCCACGCGGTGACGTGGACGCTGCAAAATGGGGTTGAAAGCGCCGTCGCGCCCGTTGTGCCGGTGGACGTTTTAGCCGACAATGCCCACATCCTCCCGTGCGCCATCAGCACAATTAACGACGTGCTGTATTTGACCGCACATATCACCCGCTACACCGGGGACGCGAGCGGCACGACTTTGCGCACGCAATACGATGCGTATCTCACCGCCTCGCCAACGCGCCCCGCGTTGTGGAGTTTTGGCGGGCTGGGGCACTACATCACGCCCAACCGACGCAACGGCACGATGTTGCTCATGCCCGGCACGGCAGCCAGTTCCACAATTATTTACGTCGGGAACGGGTCGCTGGCTCTATTTGAGACCACGCCGGAGCAATACCCCGCGCCCGCGCTCGACCTGGCCGGGCGGGTAGGAGATTGGACGCTCACCCAAATTGCCGATGGCGCGGACGAACTGAGGATTACGCTTCTCAACGGCGACGGTGCCCTGAACGATGACCCGCGCGTGAGCGAGGACGCAATTTTGACGCTGCAAAGCGGGCACGCTGGCGGCGGGTTGATCGCGCTGGGCGAGTATTCCATCCGCGTTCAGCGCACCATTACCAAAGCGGGGTGGGGCAATTTGGCGATAACGGGGCGTGATATTGGACACGCCAAGCTAGTTGATTGCTCGCTGCCATTTTCGGGCATGATGCGCGGACGGTCGAGCTGGCGCAGCGACCTGAAAACGGAGGCCGGGCTGACCCGCAAAACGCCGGATCGGGCGTGGGGCATTGCCGAGGGCGGCGGTCTGACGCACGACGGGCTGAATGACCCGTTCATCGCTTACCTGGACGCATACGCCGGTGACGACTTCCTGACCGAGTTCACCGTGCGGGCCGACTGCAACGATGAATTTCATCGCGGGAACGTGGGCGTTGTGTTTGGCGCGGTGGACAGCGCGGACGGCAAGAGCGCCAGCGGCAACATTTTGGTAATTCCCAAAACCTCGGCATGGACAGGCCACACCATGACCCGCCCGCGCCTGCGAAAATTCAAATTGGGCGCAAACGGGTGGGACACCGAAGAGCGCATGGCGCCGCTGGTTGAGGCGGCGGGCGAGACGACGGCCATCACCGAGGACGCGGGCGCGGCCTACCCGGTGGATGCCGAATACGCCATCCCCGCCGGGGTGGACACCGAGATTGCCGTGCGCTTGTTTGGCGAGTTTATTTACGTGTTCGCCAAGCGGCGCGACGACGCGCCGGATGGGTGCGCGGCCAACGCCAAATACACACTGGTCACGCGGGCGCGGTTTAGCAGAATCACGCGCCGGTTGCATGGCAAGCGTCCCGCGTGTGGCATCGCGCTGAGCAATGATGTGTTCGCGAGCAAAACTGCTTTTGCCGGGGCATTTTTTAAGGACATTGAACTGCAACTCACCGATGCGCAAATTGCGCATGGATCGCGCGCGGGCGCGTATAGCACACCTATCACCGGCACGGTCACGGGCTACAACGAGGGCGGCGGCTCACACGCCAACGACGTGACCGGCAACGGAACAAAATTTCAAGACGAACTTAGGGTTGGGCAAAGCGTGATGATGAACGGGCGCGTGCGGGTGATCGCCGTCATTGGCTCGCAGACCGGCCTTCAAATGACCGACAGCCTGAATTGCGGCGGGACGTTCCAGATGTTCATGCGCTCCGGCGATGGCTACGCGTGGGCCAGCTCAGCCAAGGCCGAAAAGGTCGCGGGGGATACGGTTCTGCATATCAACCCGCGCGCCCAGCGTAACGCGCTGGAGGTGGGGATGCAGGCGCGCATCAGCTCGGATGACAACACGGCCCGCTCCGACCGATTTGTATTAAGTGACGGAGTCAACCATATTTTGATGAACAGCGGGTGGGATACAACATGCCCTATCCCCGCCGGTTCGCCCGGGTACGGCGGGAGCGAACCCAGCGCGTGGCGCATCGTGGGACGCTCCGCGCTCATCGCCCGCAAACCCGCCAGCGCGTATGGCCTGCCCAACGGCGTGGCCCGCTCACGTTATATGATGTGCGGAGATGAGGTTGTTCGTTACGTGGAAACGAGCTTCACGGCGTGGGCAGAGAAACTCAGCTCTACCAGTTTCGCCATCACCGAGACGTGGCTGCATGTGCCCACCAAGTTTTATTTGCCCAACGAGCAATACGGCCCGCTGGCCGCCATCGCTCCCGACGCAGGTGACCCGTTTGGCGCGACGCGCACGGGCGACTTGGTGGAGTTGACCACGCGCAACAACGGTGATAACGGATATTTCAGCGCAGAAGAGGACAAAACAACCACGCAGTTGTATGCGTTTGGAAAAACTGGCACGAGCCTTGCGCTGGCAAAATACGACGCGCCGTTTGGCGGGCTGAGCGCGACGACATATGAAGGCGATCTCAACCCGCGCGATATGGTGATCACCAGCGGGCGCGGCGCATTTGGCACGCCAAAACAATCTCACAAACCGGACGCGCCGGTGGCGTATTACCCGGTTGGGGATGATGGCAAACCCGCCGCGCTCACCCTAAAACGCATCGGGTTTTGGAGCGGATGTTTCATCACGCTGGAGGATGCCATCGCCCAGTTTTGCGGGCTGGCCGCCATGCGCAACCCGGCATTTAGAAGCGCGGGGACGCTGCAAACGACCCTGCAGGCGGGCACGGCGCAGACCATTTCCAGCCGCGCCCAGAGCGATTTTGCGCTGGACGTGCTTACCAGCATAACGGCGGACGCGTGGCTGAGCGTGTATTTGCGCGACTACTACCGCCTCGACATATCTCAGCCCGCGCCGGGTGTGATTGGGCTGCGGCTGATCGCCACGCAGAGCGTGATTGCCGCGCATGATGGCCTGCGCGTGTTGCGGGCGGTGGACGTGCCGGTGAGCGATTTCAACTTGGTTGGCGATGTGGGGCTGCGCGTGATCGCCGCGGGCACGGAGATCATCGTGGAGTGTGCTAGGCAGCCAGTCTGGACGTTTGATCTGGAGGCCATCGGCTACGTAAACACCGACGCCGCGGCGGTGCAAATTTCGTGCAGCGTCGCCCGCGCCGTCAGCGCGCGGATGGTGGAGCTGTGCGGCGAAGCGGGCGATACGGCCTTTACCTCCGAACAGACCGTGAACAGCATCATCTCGGACGGGTTGTTGCGCGACCGCAACGTGAGCCACCGCTCTACGCCAGACGGCGGCGTGGAGTTCTCGTCATTTTGGGATCGCGATGAGGTGGACGCGCTGGACAGGCTGATTTTGCGCGACACGACCGGGGGCAACTCGGTGACGCTGGCGGGGCACGTGCAAGCCATCGGCGACAACGCCAGCGGCGAATACGTTGACGATGGCGTGATTGCCAAATATGGCTGGCGCACAACGACCATTCGCGCGGGCGCGGTGAAAACCATCGCCCAGGCGGTGAACGAAGCGCGGCTGTATTCGCGCAGACTGAAAGAGCAGTACGCGGCGCGGTCGCTGGACGGCTTCGGCATTCTCGAAGCCCAGCCCGAAGACAGGATCAACTTGTCATACCAGCCCGGTGAGGGCAGGCCGCAGCTATCCCCGACCGAGTTTGTCATCACCCGCAAAACGCTGAGCGCAACCGCCGACGCCCTCAAGGGGCAGTGGGACGTGAGGGGGTATTACGATGCCTAGGCTGCCCTCATCCTCGCTGGCACGGACGCTCAGCAAGTCCTCATCTCGCGCCCTGTTGACAGGCACGGTCTTGCGCGCCGCGAGCGGCACGGCCAGCGTGAAACTGCCCGATGGCAGCGTGGTGGACATTGCCATGCCCGGCGGCGCGGGCTACGGGCCGGGGTCGGCGGTGACGGTGCAGTGGAACGCCAAAGAACAACCGGTGATCGTGGGCGGGCGCGGGGCAGGCGCGGCGGGCGCGGCGCGGGTGGTGGAGCTGAACATCGCCGAGGGCGGGATGGATGGCGGGGGCGATGAATCATTTAACTACACGTTGAAAGACAGCCACGTCGCCAGCCCCCATCTCATCGCCGCGCTATTGAACAAGTTTTTTAACGGCGGTGGCGCGTATGCCAGCCTCTCGCCGCGCATGTATGTAGGGTTGCTCACGCAGTTGACCAGCGAGACCAATTTTGCCGAGGTTTCACTCGCCAGCGCGTCAAACTACAAGCGGGCGGCGATGTATCGCGGCCCTGGATTATTCACTGTGCCAGCGGTCGGTCGGGCGGGTAAAAATCTGTATAGCATCGGCACGGACGCCGCTGGGACGGATAACTCGTTTCTGTCCAGCGGCACGGGATTCATCACCTCCGGTGTATCTGTTCAGGGGTGGGGGGTGTGGGACGCCCAGACCGGCGGTAATTTTTGGTTTGGCGCGAAATACGCGCCGGTGAACGGCGCGATCGCGAGAACCATTCAAAACGGCGGCAAGCACACCATCCCGGCAGGCGGCCTCACCCTGAGTTTTGCGTCAGGCGTGATTAGCGACCGCGAGGCTCAGAAATATCTCAAGGCCACTTTGATGCAAAGCGTGGCCGCCGAGAGCTATTACTACCTGGGCATTTTGTCGAGCCTGACCGGCACAACGCCGCCATCCAGCGTGTTTGTGAACGGTAAGCGGGCGCGGGTGAGCCGAAACACGACAAACTTCCCGCTCACAATCTCCAAAAAAATGACGCTGGTAACCACCATTGGCGAGGCCGCAGCCGGGGACGACAAGAGTTTTTTGACCAGCGGAGAGACGGCCAACCTGACCAGCAGCGTTTCATCGCCGGGGATTGGCCTGTTTGACGACGCAGGGCAGTTGAGCTGGGCTATCCCGCATCTGGGCGGGTCAGCCCTGCTCGCAAACGGAATTAAACCGGTCATTCAGGCCGGGCAACTGGTGGTGCAGGTGTCCTAATGAACGCATTATTTCCTGTCATCGGATACACGCACGGCTCTTCGTACGCAGTTGGGAACCTGATTACGGCGATGAAGTGCAACTGCTACATGGTTCCGCACACGCATTTAGACGAGCAGCACGATGCGGCGGCCATCCAAGCGGTGAAGTCGCTGGGCGCAAAAATCTGGATAAAAAGCGAGGGAGGCGTTGGATACCAGAACATGCGCGCCCAGCTCATGCTATTCAAAAACAGCGAGATTGCCGGATACGTCGAGGGGTTTGTCCACGCGGACGAGTGCAATCGCGATCCGGGCGACCCGGCGTATGTGTCCATTGCCACGTTGCTGGAGCAGCAGCAGGCGTGGCGCGAGGTGTTCCCCGGCAAGCCCGATTTGCTCAATTTGCTGATCAACGCCAGCACAAATGCCTACGCCGCGGGGGTCATGCCAAAAATTCTAGGCGTTGACCAATACATCAAAGCGAAGTCGGATTGCTCAAAAATATCCACATTTGGTGATGTCAGTTGGTCGTGCGCCCGGTTGCTGGATGCGTATACGGCGGCGGGGATGACCGAGGCCGCGGGATACCGGCTTGCGTTTTATTTTGGCGTGTTCAAGCACAACCGGTGCGACAGCACATTTACATCTGCCGGGATTCCGCTGTATAGCGCGGCGTTCATGGATCAGTATTACCAGGCGGTGTATGGCGCGTGGGGGTCAAAATTTGGCGCGGCTCTGTTTTACGCCTACAAAGAGGACGACGCCGAGGACGGGTATTTCCCCATGAGCCACCCAGAACTGTGGCCCACCGTTCAGTATCTTTCCTCGAAGATTTATAACGCGAATCTGAGCAGCCCATACAACGTTTCAGCAGCGCCGGTAACAAACGATTCTGTCTATATCTTGTCGTTCGCGTATACGCGGGATATTTACGGCGGCCTACACGATTACGTGTTGGTGTGGGAAACGCAAAACGCTGTCGAGGTGTCCATTGACGGCATCGGCGTGGTCACCGGGAACTCTCTGGGCGTTTCGGTGATGGCAACGCGGGGATTTACGCTGCGGGCTACCGGCGCGGACGGGACGGTGGTCACGCAAACCATCTCAATTGTAATTGGCACAACCACGTTTGACGCCCCCACCGGGCTGAACGCCCCGCCCGGAATCTACACGAACTCAACGCTGCACATTGGTCTGTCAAACCCAACTGGCAACGCGATTACAAAACTGCGCACGTGGTCTTCAGTAGGCGGGTCTCTCGTTGTGCGTGGGACATCCGTCATTGACACCGACGCAAAGGGGTTCACGTTTACATCGGACGCGACGATTGGCGAGGGCACGGCGTTGTTCTACATTGAGACGAACGGGGTTCCTGAGCCGCACATTGAACATTACTACTACCAGGTCAAGCGCCCGTATGTCGCAAACCCGGCCCTTTCTGGCAGCGTTGGCGGCACGCTCGCGGTGAACATGATCACAGGCATGGGCGAACAAATCTCCGGCGCGACCTCCAACAACACCGGCGTGGCAACGGTGGCGTGGTCTGGCGGTGCGGCCACCATTACGTTGAAAGCAGCGGGCACGGCCAGCATTGTTCTCACGCCCACCGTCATTCAGGGCTATAACCCAGCCGACTTCAAAATAACCCTCACGGTGACGGTGACCGCGCCGGTTAATGAAACAAGCGGGAGCGGGACGGCCATCCTCACCGCGACGGGGGCAGTAAAACTGGCCGGAACAACAACAGCCACCCCGCCGCCGTCGTCGTTGTCAAACGTCACCATCGCGATCTGGTGCTATCAGGAATTTGAAAATGATCTGCTCGATTCGTCATCAACAATTTTGGCCGACTTGGGCGTCAACGCGATCATTTTTGAGATGCTTTCGCCCAACCGCACGCTCACCCAGGTATTAAACAAAATTCAGGCGAAGGGCCTGACGGGGTATGCGCTATGCACGCGCGGCGGGCCGGACATAGAGGCGCTGTCAACCGGAGATTTGACGGGATACGGGGCGATGGTTGATGAGGTGAAAACGCACCCGGCCCTGCGCGGGTACCTCATCTCCGACGAGGCGGACAAAACCGGGTCGGGTGGGGCGACCGGTGACGAGCTGCGCAAGGCCAACTACGCCGCGCTGGTCGCAAAGGTGCATGAGCACGACCCCAACCACCCAACGGTAAACGTATCCACGGCTCGCTGGGCCAGCGTATCCGGGGCGGGCGCGACCGAGCGGGCATACAGCGCGGAATTTTTGGGGTATGGCGACGACATTTTGATGTATGGAAACTTCCCGGAGCGCGAGACGATGAGCGTCATCACCGCCCGAAACGGGGAAGCGATGACAAAGTTTGGGGGCAAGCTGGGATTGTTTTTGCCGACATGGAGAGACGCGGCAGGCGTGTCGTATCCAATACCCAGCGCGCAAAACATGGTGGACGCGGCCATGGGTGCAAAAGCGTTTGGGGCGCGGTTTGAGTTGTTTGCGATGTGGGGCTGGAAAGATTTTAACTCGCCTCAAATGTGGTCAACGATCGGCGACAACGCGACGATTTACAGCAACGTAAAAACGGCCATCGCGCAAATTCGCGCGATCTGGTGATTAACAAAGGAGAACGTATGGCAACAAATTATCAAACTCAGGGAACGCCAATTCTTTGGAAAGCTTCAGGCGGCGATCACGTGCTGACGCTTACAAGCTTGGCGAACGGCGCAGGGCAAAAAGGCGATGTTCACGATTTCGGCGCAAACCTTCCACAGTTCATCCGCGTTGAGATGAAAACAAAAATTGCCTCGTCCCCGGTTCTTGGAAAAACGGTGGACATATGGTGGGCATCAAGCGTTGACAACTCAACGTTTGATGCGCTCATCGCCGCTGGGGATGCGGCGTTATCAGATGTGGATCTAGTTTATCAAATGAGGCCAATTGGAAACCTTGTTTTGCTTGCAAACACAAACGCGCAACTTCAATCATTTGATTTTGCAATTCCCGCGCGGTATGGGTTTCCTGTGATCGTGAACAACTCCGGGCAGGCGTTGAGCGGGACTGCCACAGACCATGCGATTTCCATTATCCCGATTCTTGGGGTCATAGTTTAATGAAAACAACAACCGGAATATTGAATAAAACAAGCCCCCAATACAGGGGTCTCGTGGCCTGCTGGGATGCGCGGTCGGGTTCACCAAGCGCATTGAGAAACATGGTTACGCGAGAGATTGCTTCGCGCACCGGTTCGCCAACTATCGCCGGGAGCGAGCGCGGGCTGGCGCTCTCGGTGACGGCAGGATTTCAGTATTGGGATGCGCCATTCGTAGCCCAGAATTCACTTGGAAATATGCTCTCGTGGTCGTATTGGGGCAAAAGTTCAGCGACGTCATTCCAGCATGCAATGAG
>Ga0209063_1000513_pt1 | contig 25702 bp, 19 predicted proteins | sample KloWWTmeKNB19Kit_FD_187177 | JGI IMG/M metagenome (GOLD analysis project Ga0209063, IMG submission 187177) | Active sludge microbial communities from Klosterneuburg, Austria, studying microevolution and ecology of nitrifiers - Klosterneuburg... | ecosystem: Engineered > WWTP > Aerobic digester >... | reverse complement strand
CGCCCTGCACGTAGTCCACCACCAGATGGTCTTCCGCGCCCACCGAGCGCAGCAGCTGGTGCTTGAAGTCCGGGTGGTTGACCACATGGTCCTGCGTGAGCTGCGTGGCCTGGCCATCGCGCACCAGGTAGCAGCGGGTGTCGCCCACATGCGCCAGCGTGTACGACTGGCCGCGCAGCACCAGGGCGGTGAGCGTAGTCAGGCCCATGGCGGGCTGGCGGCGCCGGTTGATGCCACACAGCCAGGCATTCTGCGCAGCGATGATGCGGTCCAGCGCCACGGTGGTGTCCCAGGTCTCGGGCGTGCCAAAGTAGTCGCGCACCACACTGGTGGCCGTGGTCTGTGCGGCTTCGCGCCCCATGCCGCCTGCGCTCACGCCATCGGCAATGGCCACGATGGAGCCCATGTCTTCCTGCCCTGGTGTGGGCAGCATGGCGGCACAAAAGTCTTCGTTAAGCGGTTTGCGCCCGGCCTGGGATGCAAAGCCAATGTCTATGTCAAAAGCCATGCACCAAGATAAGCAATATCAGTGCCCAGCGCTACTGCACTGCACCAAAGTCGTGCAGGTTAACCCTTGGCTCACGCTTCGCCCATCAGCATTTGCATGCTGCGCTCGTAGTGAACCGAGAGCTGCTCGAACAGGCCCAGCAGGGTTTCGCTACCCGTTGCCAGCTCCTCCAGCCGCGCACTGCGCTGGGCCGCCGGCAGGCGCTGCGCCTCTTTGGCCGCGGCCACCATCTGCAGCCACGCCACACCCGCTGCAGCCAGAGCGGCCTGGATATCGGGCGTGCTCAGCGGAAGGCCGTTGAGGTAGGTGAGTGCCGCTTCAAACTCCTGCTGCACAGTGCGCATGTCCGCCTCGGCGGCCAGCAGCGCAAATTTCGCGAAGCGCTGCGACAGCATGCGCTGGCGCCCGGCCAGGTTCAGCACCTGCAGGGGGGCCGCTGCGCCCGAGCCCTCCAGACTGCTGGTCAGGCGCTCGGCGCCCAGTAGCAGGGCCTCGGCACTGTCTTGCACCGCAGTGGTTTGGCCGGTGGCCAATGCCGTCTTGAGCTGCTCCCAGGTGTGCGCCACCTGCTCCAGCAGGTCGCCATAGGTGGGCATGGAGAGGTTTTTGCGCAGCAGCGCAAAGTTGCTGTCCACCCATTGCACCGACTCCTGCAGCAGCGCGGCGTGGTGCTCCACCTGCACCCCGGCCGCCTGCAGCAGGTGCAGCTTGACTAGCCGCTGCGAGAGCATGCGCAACTGGCCAGCGCGGTTCAGCCCTTCCGCAAAATGGGCCGACTGGATGATGTGCTGCGACAGCTGCCCCATGCGCTGGTTGGAGTTCATAGCGGCCGTGCGCAGGGTGCGGAAGGCGTCGTCGTCCGACAGGCTCTGGGCCCGCATCAGGATGCCCTTGGCCCGGTCGACCGCCTTGCGCTCTTCAAAGCGGGTGGCCATGGCGTCAAAGGCCTGCCGCTGCTGCTGTGCCTTCTGGTGGCGTGCCTGGGCCAGGTGGATGAGTGAACGCAGGCGGTTGGCGCCGTAGCCGTGCACCACATACACATGCACCCCGCACTCCACAGCCTGGGCAATATGGGTGGCATCGGCATCCTGGGTGAACACGAGGGTGGGGCAAGGCAGCGTCTGCCCCAGCGTTTGCCATGCCTGGAACCATGCACTGGTGGGCAGGGGCACATCACAAATCACCACATCGGGTGCGTGCAGCACCACCGCCTGCACCAACTTGCTGCAATCTTCCAGCGTGGCCAGCACCGAAATACCCGCCGATGACAGGTCCGCCGCCAGTGTGGGGGCGGTTTGGGGACGGTGGATACACAGCAGGGCGGAGGTCATAAAAATCAGTGGTAGCTAGGGAGAACAGGCTTTGCAGCCATGCAAGTCGCACACCAGGCACCCGGATGGGCAGGGCCTGAACACGAGGTGGCAATCATATGGCACAGCTTTTGCATAAGTACCCACAGGACGCAACGACGCGTCCGAACGAGATGACAGCCTGACCCATTCTGCGCACAACGACGTCGCCCAGTTGCAGTCTGTCCCACACCAGTGTGTTCTGGTGCGCCTTTGCATAAGGCGCGGATCTCCTCTACCCCTATTTTTCTGGCATGCAGCCGTGCTGCAGCCGCAATGACTTCTTGTTTTCTGGAGTGGCCACTATGAAAAAATCGAAACTGGTAATGATTGGCAACGGCATGGCCGGCGTGCGCACGCTCGAAGAGCTGCTGAAAATCGCACCCGATCTGTACGACATCACCGTTTTTGGTGCAGAACCCCACCCCAACTACAACCGCATCCTGCTCAGCCCGGTGCTGGCTGGTGAGCAGACGCTGGACGAGATCGTGCTCAACGACTGGTCCTGGTACACCGACAACCACATCACGCTGCACGCGGGCTGGAAAGTGACCGAGGTAGACCGCGTGCGCCGCGTGGTGCATGCCGAGAACGCAGCCGGCGAAAAGATGAGCGCCGAATACGACCGCCTGCTGGTGGCCACCGGCTCCAACCCGTTCATCCTGCCGATTCCCGGCAAGGATCTGGAGGGCGTGATTGCCTACCGCGACATTGCCGACACCAACGCCATGATCGACGCTGCCGCCAAGTACCAGCGCGCCGTGGTCATTGGTGGTGGTCTGCTGGGCCTGGAGGCCGCCAACGGCCTGATGAAGCGCGGCATGCAGGTGTCCGTGATCCACGGCACCCCCACGCTGATGGAGCGCCAGCTCGACACCGTGGCCGGCAAGATGCTGCAGAAGTCGCTGGAAGAGCGCGGCATGCGCTTCATCATGGGCGGACAGACCCAGGCCCTGATTGGCGACAAGGACGGTGGCAAGGCCGGCCGCGTGATGGCGCTGCAGTTCAAGGACGGCACCGAGATCCCGACCGACCTGGTGGTGATGGCCGTGGGTATCCGCCCCAACACCGAGCTGGCCGAAAAAATGCGCCTGCATGTGAACCGCGGCATCGTGGTGACCGACACCATGCAGACCGTGACCGATGCGCGCATCTACTCGGTGGGCGAATGCGCGGCCCACCGCGGCATTGCCTACGGCCTGGTGGCGCCGCTGTTCGAGCAGGGCAAGGTGGCAGCCAACCACCTGGCGATGTTCGGCATTGGCCGCTACACCGGATCGCTGACTTCCACCAAGCTCAAGGTTACGGGGATTGACCTGTTCTCGGCCGGCGACTTTGCAGGCGGCGAAGGCACCGAAGAAGTGGTCATGAGCGACCCCTATGCCGGTGTCTACAAAAAGCTGGTGATCAAGGACGACAAACTGGTGGGCGCCTGTCTGTACGGCGACACGGTGGACGGCAGCTGGTACTTCAAGCTGCTGCGCGAGGGCCGCAGCGTGCACGACATCCGCGAAAAGCTGATGTTTGGCGAATCCAACATCGGCGAAGGCGGCCACGAAGGCCACAACAAGGCCGCGGCGATGGCCGACACCGACGAGGTCTGCGGCTGCAACGGCGTGACCAAGGGCACCATCTGCAAGACCATCAAGGAGAAAGGCCTGTTCACGCTGGACGAAGTGCGCAAGCACACCAAGGCCAGCGCATCGTGCGGCTCGTGCACCGGCCTGGTGGAGCAGCTGCTGATGTTCACCGCCGGCGGCGACTACTCCGCCACCCCGAAGATGAAGCCCATGTGCGGCTGCACCGACCACGGCCACCAGGCGGTGCGTGATGCCATCCGCAGCAGCAAACTGCTGACGATTGCCGATGTCTTCAAGTTCATGGAATGGAAGAAGCCCAATGGCTGCTCCAGCTGCCGCCCGGCCGTCAACTACTACCTGATCTCCACCTGGCCCAAAGACGCCAAAGACGATCCACAAAGCCGCTACATCAACGAGCGCAGCCACGCCAACATCCAGAAGGACGGCACCTACTCGGTCATCCCGCGCATGTGGGGCGGCGAGACCACGGCCGATGAGCTGCGCCGCATTGCGGACGCGGTGGACAAGTACCAGATTCCCACCGTGAAGGTGACCGGCGGCCAGCGTATCGACCTGCTGGGCGTGAAGAAGGAAGACCTGGTGAATGTGTGGAAAGACATCGGCATGCCCAGCGGCCACGCCTACGCCAAGGCGCTGCGCACGGTGAAAACCTGCGTCGGCAGCGAATGGTGCCGCATGGGCACGCAGGACAGTACCCAGATGGGCAAGGACCTGGAGCGCGCCCACTGGCGCATGTATGCACCGCACAAGGTCAAGTACGCCGTCTCCGGCTGCCCGCGCAACTGCGCGGAAGCCGGCATCAAGGACGTGGGCATCATCGGCGTGGACAGCGGCTGGGAAATGCACATCGCCGGCAACGGCGGCATCAAGACCGAGGTGGCGCACTTCTTTGCCAAGCTCAAAACCGCCGAGGAAGTGCTGGAGTACACCGGCGCCTTCATGCAGCTCTACCGCCAGGAAGGCTGGTACCTGGAACGCACGGTGCACTACGTGAACCGCGTGGGTCTGGAGTATGTGAAGAAGCGCATTCTGGAAGACGCTGCCGGCCGCAAGGCCCTGAACGAAGCGCTGATCTTCGCGCTGGATGGCGAGCCCGATCCCTGGTTTGAATTCGACAAGGCGGCAGTGGATACGCGCCAGTTCGAAGCCATCACTGCATAACAAATAGCCCTTTAGCCCCCGAATAATAAGCACATACAGCTATGAAAGGTATAGCACCATGACCGAATGGAAGAAGATTTGTCTCGTCACCGACATCCCCGTACTGGGTTCGCGTCGCGTGACCCGCGCGCAGGGACTGGACGTGGCGGTGTTCCGCAACGACAAGGATGAAGTGTTTGCGCTGCTGGACCGCTGCCCGCACAAGGGCGGCCCTTTGAGCCAGGGCATTGTGTTTGGCACCCATGTGGCCTGCCCGCTGCACAACTGGCAAATCGGTCTGTGCGACGGACAGGCCAGCGCGCCCGATGAAGGCTGCACGCCCAAGTTCAGCCTCAAGCTCGAAGAGGGCATGGTCTATCTCAAAACCGCAGAACTGGAAAACCACGCCACCGATCTGGTGCGCCCCATCGCCGGCCCCGCCCGCCGCACTGCCACCGCATGACAGAAACGCGCTCCACCTGCCCCTACTGCGGCGTGGGCTGCGGCGTCATCATTACCTCGGACGGCGCGCAGATCACCGATGTGCGCGGCGACCCGGACCACCCGGCCAACTTCGGGCGTCTGTGCACCAAGGGCAGCACCCTGCACCTGACGGCCAGCAGCGCGGTCACGCAGCAAACCCGCCTGCTGCAACCGCTACGGCGCATGGAGCGCGGCGGTGTGCCCCAGGCCGTATCCTGGGAACAGGCGCTGGACGCTACCGCCCAGTCCCTGCAGCGCATCGTGCAGGCGCACGGCCCGGATGCCGTGGGCCTGTATGTCTCGGGCCAGTTGCTTACCGAAGACTATTACGCCTTCAACAAGCTCGCCAAGGGCCTGCTGGGCACCAACAACATCGACACCAATTCGCGCCTGTGCATGAGCAGCGCCGTGGCGGGCTACAAGCAGACGCTGGGCGCCGACGCGCCCCCGGCCTGCTACGACGACGTGAACCATGCGCAGTGCATTTTCATCGTCGGCTCGAACACCGCGTTCGCCCACCCCATCCTGTTTCGCCGGATTGAAGACGCCAAAAAGGCCAACCCCGCACTCAAGATCATCTTCTGCGATCCGCGCCGCACCGATACGGCCGGCATTGCCGACCTGTTCCTGCCGATCCAGCCGGGCACCGATGTCATGCTGTTCAACGGCATGCTGCACACCCTGCTGTGGGAAGGCTGGATGGACGCCCGCTTTATTGCCGAACACACCAGCGGCTTTGACGAGCTCAAGGCCACCGTGCGCGACTGCACACCCGACGTGGTTGCACAGACCTGCGGCATCAGCAAGGCGGACCTGTTCGCGGCCACGCGCCTGTTTGCCACGTCCAAAGCCACACTGAGCCTGTATTGCCAGGGCCTGAACCAGTCCAGCAGCGGCACTGCCAAAAACACCGCGCTGATCAACCTGCACCTGGCCACCGGCCAGATCGGCAAACCGGGCGCTGGCCCGTTCTCACTGACCGGCCAGCCCAACGCCATGGGCGGGCGCGAGGTGGGTGGCCTGGCCAACCTGCTGTCTGCCCACCGCGATCTGGCCAACCCCGCACACCGCGCCGAAGTGGCCGCGCTGTGGGGCATTCCTTCGGTGCCCGAGAAGCCGGGCAAGACCGCCGTGGAAATGTTCCAGGCCGCCGCCGATGGCGAGATCAAGGCGCTGTGGATTGCGTGCACCAACCCGGCGCAGAGCATGCCCGACCAGTCCACAGTGCGCCGTGCACTGGAACGCGCCGAACTGGTCATCGTGCAGGAAGCCTTTGCCACCACCGCCACCTGCGCCTTTGCCGACCTGCTGCTGCCCGCCACCACCTGGGGCGAGAAAGAGGGCACGGTCACCAACAGCGAGCGGCGCATCAGCCGGGTGCGGGCAGCGGTCCCGGGCGCTGGCGCGTCGCGCCACGACTGGCAGATCGTGGTGGATGTGGCGCGGCGGATCGAAGCCCTGCAAGGCCGTAGCACCACGCTGTTCCCCTACACAACACCTGAAGCCATCTGGAACGAGCACCGCGAATCCACCCGCGGCCGCGACCTGGACATCACCGGCATGGGCTACGCCATGCTGGAGGCTGCGCCCCAGCAGTGGCCGCTACCAGAAGGCCAGTCCGCCGGCAAGACACGCCTGTATGAAGACGGCATCTTCCCCACCCACGACGGACGCGCCCGCTTCGTGGCCAAAGCCTACCAGCCGGTGGCGGAGCCGACGGAACCCCGCTACCCGTTTTCGCTGACCACCGGACGCCTGCGCGACCAGTGGCACGGCATGAGCCGCACCGGCAACCTGGGCCGCCTGTTTGGCCATGTGGCCGAGCCCGCGCTGCAGATGCATCCCCAGGACATGGAGCGGCGCCTGCTCAAGGAAGGTGACCTGGTGCACGTCACCAGCAAACGCGGCAGCATTCTGGTGCCGGTGCAAGCCAGCCCCGAACTCGGGCTGAGCCAGGTGTTCATGGCGATGCACTGGGGTGAAGAATTCCTCAGTGGCCAGAGCAGCACCGGCCACCGGCTGGCCGGGGTGAACGCCCTGACCACGTCGGCCTATTGCCCGGACTCGAAACAACCCGAGTTCAAGCACGCCGCGGTGAAAGTCCTCAAGTCCGAGATGCCCTGGTCGCTGCTGGCGATGGCCTGGCTGCCTGCAGACAAAGCACTCTCGGCGCGTTCGGAACTGAACGCCCTGATGAAGCATTTTGCGTTTGCCAGCTGTGTGCCGTTCAGCCGCACCCAGGGCGGTGTGGAACGCACCGGCATTCTGTTTCGCGCCAGCCACCACGATCCGGCGGAGCTGGCCGTGTTGAAGTCCATCGAAAAACTGCTGCAGCTCGACAACCCGCTGGCGCTCCATTACGCAGACCGCAAGCGCAGCCAGCATCGCGTCGCCTTGCTGCACCACGGCAAGACCTCCACCACGCTGGAAGGTTTCCTGATTGCAGGCGACACCAGCGCCCAGGCCTGGATCACTACGCTGCTGCAGGACGCCCTGCCCGCCAATCCCTACGGTGGTGCACTCTTGCTGGCAGGCGCCAAACCACCGGTGCCGGTGGTGTCACAAGGCAAGCCGGTGTGCCTGTGCTTCAACGTCACTGACAAAACCATCGACAAACAACTCGCCACTTGCACAGGCACCGAGAGCGAGCGACTTGGCACCCTGCAACGCGCACTGAAATGCGGCACCCAGTGCGGCTCCTGTCTGCCACAGGTGCAGCGCATGGTGAAGGCCAGCATGTCGCCTGCACCGCAATCGGCATAAGCTCATAGCCCAAAGTCATCAGGCTTCACAGACAATCACGCCATGGGCATCGGCAAATACATCAAGGAAATCGGGCGTGGCAAGGATGGCGCGCGCGCGCTGACCCGCGAGCAGGCGGCCGATCTGTTCGGGCAGGTGCTGGATGGTGCTGTCACCGATCTGGAGGTCGGCGCGTTTTGCCTGGCCATGCGCATCAAGGGAGAAACCGCTGAAGAGATGGCCGGTTTTCTGGACGCCACCCACCAGCGTCTGCAGCACATTCCCGCCAGCGACAAGCCGGTGGTGGTCATCCCGACCTACAACGGCGCGCGCAAGCTGCCGGTGCTCACCCCGCTGCTGGCCCTGCTGCTGGCACGCGAAGGTCTGCCGGTGCTGGTGCATGGCACGGCCACCGAATCGAACCGGGTTTTGACGTCAGAAGTGCTGCTAGCCCTTGGTATACCTGCGCAGACAGCTATCAATTCCATAGCACCTGGAACGCTGGCGTTTGTGCCTACCGGCCTGCTGAACGTCGGCCTGCAGCGCCTGCTGGACGTACGCCGCGTGGTGGGCTTGCGCAATCCCGCCCACAGCCTGGTCAAGCTGATGAACCCGTGCGCGGGCAAGAGCCTGCTGGTCACCAGCTACACCCACCCGGAATACGCCGTCTCCATGGCCGAGACTCTGGCGCTGATGCAGTCCAACGCCCTGTTGCTGCGGGGCACCGAAGGCGAGTCCGTGGCCGACGCGCGGCGCACGCCCAAGATGCAGGGCTTTGTGCACGGCCAGTCCATCGCCTTGCAGGAACACCAGGGCGGGTCGCTGGCTACCCTGCCCGAGTTGCCGCAGTCGATTGACGCCACCAGCACGGCCAACTACATCCGCCAAGTGCTCGATGGCAAGCAGCCGGTGCCCACACCGATTGCCCAGCAAGTGGCCCATATCTTGCATATGGGTGCATCACTATGACAATCCATCGCACCCCTGCTTTTTCCACCGGTCAGGTGACCCTCGTTGGCGCCGGACCGGGCGACCCCGAACTGCTGACCCTCAAGGCACTCAAGGCCATCCAGGCGGCCACCGTGCTGCTGGTCGATGACCTGGTCAGTGACGCCATCGTGGCCATGGCCGCTCCAGGCGCACGCGTGGTGTATGTGGGCAAGCGCGGGGGCTGCAAGTCCACACCGCAATCCTTCATCGAAAAGCTCATGATCACCGCCGTGCAGGAAGGCGAAAACGTGGTGCGCCTCAAGGGTGGCGACCCGTTCCTCTTCGGCCGCGGTGGCGAGGAAGTGGAGCACCTGCAGGAAGCCGGTATCCGCGTGCAGGTGGTCAACGGCATCACCGCCGGTCTGGCCGCCGTTACCTCCCTGGGCGTGCCGCTCACGCACCGCGAACATGCGCACGGCGTGGTGTTTGTCACCGGCCACGCCAAGCCTGGCGACACCGGCACCGACTGGCGTGCGCTGGCTGCTACCGCCCACCAGGCCCGGCTCACGCTGGTGATCTACATGGGCGTCAGTGGTGCGGGCCACATCCAGGACGAGCTGTTGTTCGGTCTGCCCGGCGATACGCCGGTGGCCATCATCCAGAACGCCAGCCTGCCGCACCAGCGCCAGGCCACCTGCTCGCTGGGAGAGCTGCAGGCCACCATCGCCCGCGAAGGTCTGGCTAGCCCCAGCGTCATCGTGGTTGGCGATGTGATCCGGGGCGTAGCCGCTGCTTCTGTACCCGAGCTGCAAGTTCGCACTGCCTGACGCTGTCTTTCTCCGGCGGGGTCGCAGCGCGGTCCTCTACACTGCGCTCCATGCATAGTTTTGACGTAGTGATCGTGGGCGCCGGGGCGGCCGGCCTGTTTTGTGCAGGCGTGGCGGGGCAACTGGGCCTCAAGGTGCTGGTGGTGGACCACAGCGAAAAGGTGGCCGAAAAAATCCGCATCTCGGGCGGAGGCCGCTGCAATTTCACCAACACCGACGTGACCGCTGCCAACTTTCTCAGCGACAACCCGCGCTTTGCCAAATCTGCGCTCTCGCGCTACACGCCGCGCGACTTTCTTGCGCTGGTACAAAAGCACCAGATCCCGTTCCACGAAAAGCACAAAGGGCAGCTGTTTTGCGACCACTCGGCCGAAGACATCATTGCCATGCTGCTGGCCGAATGCGCCGCGGGTGGCGTGGAACGCTGGCAGCCCTGTGTTGTCAAAAATATACGGTTTTTCACCTCCAGCCCGCATGGAATAAGCGCAAGCAGCTATGAAATGGATAGTGACCGCGGCACCATCCATTGCGGGGCGGTGGTCATGGCCACCGGCGGCCTGTCGATCCCGAAGATTGGCGCTACCGATTTCGGCTACCGGGTCGCCAAACAGTTTGACTTGCCAATGGTCACCCCACGCCCGGCCCTGGTGCCGCTGACATTTGACGAAGCCGCCTGGGCCCCGTTCGCCCAGCTTTCGGGCCTGTCGTTGCCAGTGGAGATTGCCACTGGCAGCAAAAAAACCAGCATGGCGTTTCGCGAAGACCTGTTGTTCACCCACCGGGGCCTGAGCGGCCCGGGCGTGCTGCAGATTTCGAGCTACTGGCAGGAAGGCACGCCCATTCGCCTGAATCTGGCGCCAGACACCCCAATGGCGCAGTACCTGAGCGAGGCCAAGGCAACGTCACGCAGGCTCATCGCCAATGAGCTCGCTGCGCTGGTCCCCTCGCGGCTGGCCGACACCTGGGTGGCCCAGGACGCGGCGCTGGGCCATAACTGGCATCGCCCCATCAACGAAGCGTCCGACAAGGCCCTGACCGCCCTGGCCGAGCGCCTGTCGCGCTGGGAACTCACCCCGACCGGCACCGAAGGCTACAAAAAAGCCGAAGTGACCGCAGGCGGCGTGGACACCAAGGTGCTTTCCAGCCAGACCCTGGAGTCGAAGCAGCCAGGCCTGTTTTTCATTGGCGAGGTGGTGGATGTGACCGGCTGGCTGGGGGGCTACAACTTCCAGTGGGCCTGGTCCAGCGCATTTGCCTGTGCCCATGGGTTGGCAGCGCGGCTGAAACCGCTATAATTGCGGGCTAACTTGGCCAACCCTCATCAGCCAATACTAGTTATAGATGAGGAATACCGCTGAACATGGCGCTTGGGGCCCGATCTTCCCCCAGCACCCCCTGATCAGCACATTTTGGAATTCATTACGTAATGACAACGATCCGTGTAAAAGAAAACGAGCCCTTTGACGTCGCCCTGCGTCGCTTCAAGCGCACCATTGAAAAACTGGGCCTGCTGACAGACCTGCGCGCGCGCGAGTTCTATGAGAAGCCCACTGCAGAGCGCAAGCGCAAGAAGGCAGCTGCCGTCAAGCGTAACTACAAGCGCATCCGCAGCATGCAATTGCCCAAGAAGATGTACTGATCCGGTACAGCCTCTCAAGGCCACAAAAGCTCGCTTGGGGACGCTCCGGCGGGCTTTTTTTCTTTGTACAGCCCCATTGACCACTATTCAGGAACCACCGCGATGTCACTCAAAGACCAGATCACCGAAGACATGAAGACCGCCATGCGCGCCAAGGACAGCGAGCGCCTGGGCACCATCCGCCTGCTGCTGGCGGCCTGCAAGCAGAAGGAAGTGGATGAGCGTGTGGTGCTGGACGACGCCGCAGTCGTGGCCCTGGTGGACAAGCTGATCAAGCAGCGCAAGGACTCGATTGAAGCGTTCCAGAAAGCCGAGCGGACCGATCTGGCCGACAAGGAAGCGGCCGAAATGAAAGTGCTGCAGGCCTACCTGCCGCAGCGCATGTCGGCAGACGAGGTTCTGGCAGAAGTCAAAGCCATCGTGGCCGAACTGGGCGCCTCCGGCCCCGGGGACATGGGCAAGGTCATGGGCGTGGTGAAGACCCGCCTGGCCGGCAAAGCGGAAATGGGCACCGTGTCTGCGGCGGTCAAAACGGCTTTGGCAGGCTAAAGAGATCAGAGGTTTCGCCGCCGGGCCGCCCCAAGGCGAAATGCGGCCCCCTTGGGGGGCAGCGACCCGCGCAGCGGCGGAGCGTGGGGGCAACTAGCTACCGGCCACCTTCATGCGGTTGATCAGGATCGAGCCCACGGTCTTCGCACCGTAGTTGTAGGCATCTGCCCCCACCGCCTCAATGCCCTTGAGCATGGCCTTCATGTTGCCGGCGATGGTGATCTCCTGCACCGGGAAGGCAATGCGGCCCTTCTCCACCCAGAAGCCGCTGGCTCCGCGCGAATAGTCACCGGTGACGTAATTGACGCCCTGCCCCATCAGCTCGGTCACAAACAGGCCAGTACCGAGCTTTTGCAGCATGGCATCGAGGTCATCGCCGGACTTCGTGAGGCGCGAAGTGAACGTCAGGTTGTGCGATCCACCCGAGTTGCCGGTGGTGCGCATGCCGAGCTTGCGGGCCGAATAGCTGCTCAGGAAATAGCCCTGCACGCGCCCGGCATCCACCACCTTGCGGGCCTGCACACGCACGCCTTCGTCATCGAACGGCGAACTGCCCTTGCCGCGCAGGACAAACGGGTCTTCGGCAATATCGATATGTTTGGGGAACACCTGCTTGCCCAGCGAATCGAGCAGGTAGCTGCTCTTGCGGTAGAGCGCACCGCCACTGATAGCCTGCACAAAAGCCCCCAGCAGCCCGGCGGCCAGAGGCGACTCGAACAGCACAGGGCATTCAACGGTCGCAATCTTGCGCGCGTGCAGGCGGCTCAGGGCGCGCTCGGCCGCATACCTGCCAATCGCCTGGGGCGAGGCCAGCTCGGCGGCATCCCGCATGGAGCTGTACCAGGCGTCGCGCTGCATGTCGTCGCCCCGTCCGGCGATGGGCGACACCGACATTGAGTGCCGCGAACTGGCATAGCCACCACGGAATCCACGGGTGTGGGCACTGAAAAAATGCGATTGCTGCGCCGACACGGCTGCGCCCTCGCTATTGGTAATGCGTTTGTCCACCGACAGGGCTGCGCCCTCGCACTCCAGTGCCAGACGCGCAGCCTCTTCGCTGGTGATGGCCCAGGGGTGGAACAGATCGAGCTTGCGCGCACGCTCAACCTCGGGCGCGATATCCTCGGCGTCGGGCAGGCTCGCAAACGGATCTTCGGCGGTGAAGCGGGCGATGTCGTACGCGGCGCGCACCGTTTGCGCAATCGCTGCGGGCGAAAAGTCCGACGTGCTGGCGTTGCCACGGCGATGGCCCAGGTACACCGTCACGCCCAGCGACTTGTCGCGGTTGCGCTCCACATTCTCCAGCTCGCCATTGCGCACCGACACGCTCAGGCCGCAGCCTTCGGATACTTCGGCACCACAATCCGTGGCTCCGAGCTTTTTCGCCTCATCCAGCGCGGTGTCCACCAGCGACTCGAAAAAAGGGCGGCTATAGGCAAATCCGCTGTCTGCGGCTTTGGTGGAAGTGGTGCGGGAGAGGGAGGCTTGGGGTTTCTTCATGGCGAAGGCTATGATACTTGGCTATGTCACGCAAACTTAAAAAAGGCTATTTCGTCAGGGGCCAATTCGTCGCCGAAGGCAGCCCCCTCGACCTGGAATACAAACGCGAGCTCAAGGGCACCGATGAGCTTAGCCGCACGGACCTGAAACGCGAAAGCACCGAGCTGCAGAAACTGGGCGAAGACCTGCTCACCCTGCGCACCGACCTGATGACCAAACTGGAACTGCCCGACAAGCTGGTGGACGGTGTGCTTGAGGCCAAGCGCATCACCAACTTCGAAGGCAAGCGCCGCCAGATGCAGTTCATTGGCAAACTCATGCGCAAGCTCGAACCCGCCAAACTCGACGAAATCCGCGCCATGCTGGAAGAGCAGCACATGCCCTCAGCCCAGGAAACCCTGGCCCTGCACCAGGCTGAGCAATGGCGCGACCGCCTGATTGCCGATGACGACGCTGTTGGGCAGTGGCTCAATATCAGCCCGGCCACCGACAGCCAGCAACTGCGCGCGCTGGTGCGCCAGGCCCGCAAAGATGCCAAGCCCGAAAAGCCCGGCGAGGCATTGCGCCATGGCCGCGCCTACCGCGAGATCTTTCAACTGGTGCGCAGCACCCTGCTGGAACATGCAGAAGGTGAGCAGCCCCGCGAAGAAGCCCCTTACAACGATCCGGACGAGGTGTGACCGTGGCAACTGACCCCCAAGACAGCGTCAAGATCGGCATTGTGTCCATCAGCGACCGTGCTTCCACCGGCGTCTACGAAGACAAGGGGCTTCCGGCATTGCAGGAATGGCTGACCCGGGCCCTGAAAAACCCCATCACGTTCGAGCCGCGCCTGATTCCCGATGAGCAGGCGCGCATCAGCGCCACGCTGATCGAACTGGTGGATGCAGGCTGTAGCCTGGTGCTGACCACCGGCGGCACCGGTCCTGCCCTGCGCGATGTGACGCCCGAAGCCACGCTGGCCGTGGCGCACAAGGAAATGCCGGGATTTGGCGAACAAATGCGCCAGATCAGCCTGAAGTTTGTGCCCACCGGCATCCTGTCGCGCCAGGTGGCGGTGATTCGCGACCAGAGCCTGATCATCAATTTGCCGGGCCAGCCCAAGTCGATTGCCGAAACCCTTGAAGGGCTGAAAGACGCAGACGGCAAATCCATCGTACCCGGCATCTTTGCCGCAGTGCCCTATTGCATCGACCTCATTGGCGGCCCGTACCTGGAAACCCACGACGAGGTCTGCAAGGCCTTCCGGCCAAAAAACGCTGTCCGGAGCAAGTAATTAGGCCAAGGACACCGTGGAACTGGCTATGCCAGGCCACTGGTGTCGCCCCCTGCAAGGGACACGCAGTGAGCCTCAACGGGGGTGGACCTTATTTCCCCACCAGCTGATTGAGCTTCTCGGCCTCGAAGCACTCGGTGCGCGCGGCGTCGGTGGGCACACAGCACTCCGGCTCTGTGCGGTTGACAGACAGGGCTTCGACCGCCTTCCACAGCAGCGCAATCTGATGTTCCTGCCCCGACGCTGAATCAATCAGCCCACGCAGTGCCTGGCTGACCGGGTCGTCTTCCTGGGTGATGCCATAGGCCGTGAATTTGGGCTCGGCGGTGGTGACATCGGCACTCTCGCCGCTCTTGCTGGGAATGATGCGCGCCGGAATGCCCACGGCGGTGGCGCCGGCAGGCACCGGCTTGATGACCACCGCATTGCTGCCGATCTTGGCACCATCGCCCACCAAAAATCCACCCAGCACCTTGGCGCCCGCACTGACCACGACGTCTTTGCCCAGAGTGGGGTGGCGTTTGACGCCCTTGTACAACGAGGTTCCACCCAGGGTGACGCCCTGGTAAATCGTGCAGCCATCGCCGATTTCGGCCGTTTCGCCGACGACCACGCCCATGGCATGGTCAAAGAACACGCGCTGGCCGATCTTGGCGCCAGGATGGATTTCGATCCCCGTGAAAAAGCGGGCGATATGGGAAATAAACCGTCCGGGCCATTGGAGTCCGTGCGTCCAGCACCAGTGCGCCAGACGGTGCAGGACCACTGCATGCAGACCGGGATAGCAGGTCAGCACCTCCCAGGTGCTGCGCGCAGCCGGGTCGCGGTCAAGAATGCACTGGATATCGGAGCGTAGGCGGGCAAACATGCGTCTAGTCTATCCCCTGCGCGGAGGCTCTGTCTGCAGGATGGCTTTGGCAATACCGCGCAAAATATGGATTTCCTCTTGGGTGACATCCGCCCGGTTGAACAGTGCATTGAGCCTGGGCATCAGTTTCTTGGGCGCCGCAGGGTCCAGAAAACCCAGATGCACCAGCGACTGCTCCAGATGCCCCAGCATGCCAGCGACCTGCCCCGCATCGGCCAGGGTGCTGGGCGCGGTGGCGGCTTGCTGGCTGAACCCGCCCAGCGCCAGACGCCATTCGTAGGCAATCACCTGCAGCGCCGCACCAATATTCAGCGAGCCGAATTTCGGGTTGCTGGGAATACTCAGGCAGACATGGCAGCGGTACACATCTTCGTTGCGCATGCCGAAACGCTCGGAACCGAACAAAAACCCCACACCAGACTGTGGCCCCCACGCTCCACCGCTACGCGGGTCGCTGCCCCCCGAGGGGGCTAATTGCCTAGCGGCGCTGGCCGCCAAGCGGTCCAGAGCTCCTTGGGGCGGCCCGGCGGAGAATTGCCCCTCAGCCCCTGTCTTTGATGCCAAATCGGGCTCTAGCCCCCGAGGAATATGCGCACAATGCTCCTTTTTTGATAGCATTTCAAAATGCTCACGCGGCGTGGTCGTGGGCGGGCCAAAGTCGCGCGGCGTCATGGCGGTGGCGCACAGGTGGGTCATGCCATCCAGCGCCTCGTCCAGCGTTTCCACAATGCGGCATTTCTCCAGCACATCCAGGGCTCCACTGGCCCGCTGGATGGTTTCTTCGCGGCGCAGCACATTGGCCCAGCGCGGCGCCACCAGCACCAGATCGTCAAAACCCATGGTCTTCATGGCCCGGGCGGCAGCGCCCACATTGCCGGCATGGCTGGTGTTGATAAGGATGAATCGGGTCTGCATGCGGATGAGCTCAGGGAAAAATGGGCATTAGGGTGTGCAACCGAGCCCCTGCCGTTAAAATAGCCCTATTGTCGCCGCCTGCATCGCCAGCCGGTCCCGTTTTGCTCTTCCCCCAACAATCTATGTCGCCCAATCTGCACCCCATGATCAACGTGGCCGTCAAGGCCGCCCGCGCCGCCGGTTCCATCATCAACCGCGCTGCGCTGGATATCGAGTCCGTCCGCATCTCCCAAAAGAAAGCCAACGACTTTGTCACCGAAGTGGACCATGCTGCAGAGCAGGCGATCATCGAAACCCTGCTGACGGCCTATCCCGGTCACGGCATCTGGGCAGAAGAATCCGGCCGTGAACACGGCGCCAAAGACTCCGAATTCGTCTGGATCATCGATCCGCTGGACGGCACCACCAACTTCATCCACGGCCTGCCGGTGTACTGCGTCAGCATTGCGCTGTCCGTCAAGGGCAAGATCGAGCAGGCGGTGGTGTACGACCCCACCCGCAACGACCTGTTCACCGCCACCAAGGGACGCGGTGCCTACCTGAACGACCGCCGCATCCGCGTCTCCAAGCGCACCGAACTCAAGCAGAGCCTGATTTCCACCGGCTTCCCGTTCCGCCCGGGTGACAACTTCAACCAGTACCTGGCCATGATGGGCGATGTGATGCAGCGCACCGCCGGCCTGCGCCGCCCTGGTGCCGCCGCGCTGGACCTGGCCTATGTGGCTGCCGGTTTCACCGATGGTTTCTTCGAATTTGGCCTGCAGCCCTGGGATGTGGCCGCAGGATCGCTGCTGATCACCGAGGCGGGCGGCCTGGTGGGTAACTTCACGGGCGAAGCCGATTTCCTGGAACAACAGGAATGCCTGGCCGGCACCCCGCGTGTGTACGGACAACTGGTGAGCCTGCTGGGCAAGTACAGCAAGTTTGCCAGCGCCGGAGAAAAAGCGTCCCTGCGCCAGGCGGCGCAAGCTCCTGCACCGGCAGAAGAAAGCAGCGGCAGCAGCGACGCGCCGTTCTAAGCGCTCGTTGCGGGGCGGTCAGATATAGGCCGCAGGGTCGTCCAGTTGCAGTGCCTCAATCGGCACCGGACGACCAAACAGGTAGCCCTGAAACTGCGTGCATCCGTGCTGCAACAGAAACTCCAGTTGCCCTGCGGTTTCCACGCCTTCTGCCACGACACTGAGCCCGAGACTGTGGCCCAGTGCCAGCACGGTTCTGGCAATGGCAGCGTCGTTGGCATCGGTCAGAACATCGCGGACAAACGACTGGTCGATCTTGAGCTGCTCCAGTGGCAGCATCTTCAGGTAGGTGAGCGACGAATACCCGGTCCCGAAGTCGTCCAGCGAGAATTTGACACCCCGTGCGCCCAACTCGGTCATCTTGCGCACCGCATCCTGCACATCGCTCAGTAGCAGACTCTCGGTCAGCTCCAACTTGAGCAACGGGGCTTTGGCACCGGTCGTCTCCAGCAGGGCTTCCACCCGCTGCACAAAATCAGGGCGCCGGAACTGGCGTGCACTGACATTCACGGCCATCGTCAGGTTCGACGTTGCGCCGAGTCGTGCCCATTGCGCCAGCTGCAGACATGCGGTTTCCATGACCCAGTCGCCCAGCGGCAGAATCAGACCACTCTGCTCCGCCATGGGAATAAAGTCCGCCGGAGGCACCAGCCCCTTGGCAGGGTGCCGCCAGCGCACCAGCGCTTCCACCCCGGTGACGCGTCGGTGCGCATCCACCACGGGCTGGTAATACAGCACCAGTTCTCCGCGCCGCAGGCCCAGCCGCAAATCACTGTCGAGCTCCGTCCGCTGGGCCACCATGGCCTGCATCTCGGGATCGAAAAAGCGCAGGGTATTGCGCCCTGCAGCCTTGGACTCGTACATGGCCAGATCAGCCTGCTTGAGCAACTCGTCCACGGTCTGGATGTGGTCTTCAAACAGCGTGATACCAATGCTGGGGGTGCTGTGGTGCTCCAGGGTGCGCAACATGTAGGTCTGGTTGAGGGCAGCCAGGATTTTCTGCGCCACGACTTCCGCCTGGGCTGCCGCCTGGGCCAGGTCAGGCCCCAGTGACTGGAGCATCACGATGAACTCGTCGCCACCCAGGCGTGCCACGGTATCCACTTCGCGCAGGCAGGTTTCAATGCGCGCGGCGACCTCTTTCAACAGCAGATCGCCCACGTCATGCCCCTGGGAGTCGTTCAGGTCCTTGAAGTTATCCAGGTCAATGAACAGCAAGGCTCCGGCGGAACGGTCCCGTGCACTCACGGCCAGCGCCTGCTGCAAGCGGTCCATCAGCAGGCGACGGTTGGGCAGACCTGTCAACACATCAAAAAATGCCAGCCGCGTGATTTTTTCCTCAGCACGTTTACGCGCCGTGATGTTGCGCCCCACGCCCCGGTAGCCCTGAAACTGTCCCTGTGCATCGAAGAAGGGGGCTCCGCTGATCGACATCCAGAAAGGACGTCCCCGGTAATCCACGTCGCGGAGCTCCAGATCCCGGAATTCGGCATGGGCTTCCAGCACCGACCGGTGCGCCTCCCAGTCTTGCGCAGTCATGTTGAGCGCACCCACTTCCCAACGCGTCTTGCCCAGGCTGCTGTTTCCGGTGCGTCCGGCCTGGTTGACCAGGCTGCCATCCAGCCGCACAAAGCGGAACTGAGCATCCTGCTCCCAGTACCAGTCGGAAGACAACTCAGTGAGCGCACGAAAGCGCGATTCACTCTCCATCAGCGAGACCTGGGACGCACGCTGATCCGTCAGGTCGGTCACGGAACCGTACGCCACCACCTGCCCCGAATGCTCTTCCGCGACCATGGCTTTGCCGAGAAGAAACCGCACCGCTCCATCGGGCTGCTGAACGCGAAACTCGTGGACCCAGGGCGTCCGGTCCCTGGCGCTGTCTTGCATGGTCTTCACCACGCCGCCGATATCGTCATGGTGAACCCGCCGGAACACGGCTTTCGCATCGGCAACCGCCTGCTCCGGCGTCACGCCAAAAATGGTTTCCACCGCATCGTTGACAAATACGAATCTGTTGTGCGTTTCGTCGAGCCTCGCAAGTTGAAAGACCATCACGGGCAGCTTGCTGGTCAACCGCTGGATCACGTCCAGTTGGTCCTGCAGCGCCATCTTGGTCTTGCGCTCGCTGGTGTAGTCCTGCACCACACCAATATCCACAAAACTGCCATCCGCCCGGTGATGCCTGCGCATGCGGCTGCGTAACCAGCGGACTTCGCCGTCGGGGTGGTTCCAGCGGTATTCGACCATTTCCCCATCCAGACGCTCACGTGCGGCCATAAACAGGGGCCAGTCCTGCGGCGCAATGCGCGACCTGGCTTCTGTGAAGGACAGACTTCCCGTGTTTTCGAGGCCTGTCAGGTCGTACAGTCCCTGGGACCATTGGGGCCGAGAATCGCCGGCATCGACCTTCCAGTGCCCCACCCTGGCCAGACTTTCGGTCAACACGTACAGCTCCATCTGACTGGAGATATCTTCGTTGAGCCGCTCAAGTACGTTCTGGTTGTGCTGCAAAGCCTGCCGCGCCCGGTGTTGGTCCGTCACGTCCGTGACGTAGGTAATCACATGGTCTACGCCCGCCAGATTGACTCTTGCACCCTGCATCTGGAGTTGCATTTCGCGACCATCACGCCGCCGATATGGAAATGTCACGGATGGTGGAACACCGTCTGGCGCCTTGCCGGCAAGCCTCATCTGGCTCAAAACCTTGCGACGCGCGTCGGCATCCGCCCATACGCCGACAAACACCGAGTCCTTCCCCAGCACCTCTTCACGCGTCATGTGCATGAGCTCACACCAGCGCGCGTTCACATGGACAAAGCACCCGTCGCTCAGGCGGCTCACCGAGATCGCCATCGGGCTCTCGTCAAAAGTGCCGATCAGCATGTCAGCCTGCATAGGGGCGCTGTCGGCCGACTCTGTAATTCCCATGCCTAGGACAACTCCAGCTGGTGCAAAGGTACGGGCCGCCCAAACAGGTATCCCTGGAACGCCCTGCAGCCATTCTTCAGCAGGAAATCACGTTGCCCCTCGGTTTCCACCCCTTCAGCCACCACACCCAGATCCAGACTTTGGGCCAGATTCAGAATGGTGCGCGCAATGGCGGCGTCATTGGGATCGGTCAACACATCACGTACAAAGGATTGGTCGATCTTGAGTTGGTCCAGCGGCAGGCGTTTGAGGTAGCTCAAGGAAGAATATCCGGTACCAAAATCGTCCAGCGAGAAGCCCACGCCGATGGAGCGCAACTCGCCCATCTTGTCAATGGCATCGTCGATATCGCTGAGCAACAGGCTCTCCGTCAACTCCATCTTGAGGCGATAGGGATTGGCTCCGCTGGTGCGCAAAAGGGAAAGTATCTGTGTCGCAAAATCAGAATGCCGGAACTGCCGCGCACTGACATTGACGGCAATAGACAGTCGCTGGGTTGAAGGCACCGCGCTCCAGGCCACCAGCTGCGCGCAAGCCTGCTCCAGCACCCATGCCCCAAGTTGCAGAATCAGACCGGTCTGCTCCGCCACTGGAATGAACTCTGCCGGAGAAATCAGGCCCCGTTTGGGATGGTTCCAACGCAGCAGGGCCTCCACGCCGGTCATGGTCGCCTGCTCGTCCACCACCGGCTGGTAATGCAGCATGAACTCGCTACGCTGCAGTCCCAGGCGCATGTCTGCTTCCAGCACTGCCCGCGCACTGGCGACCGCCTGCATCTCGGGGTCATAAAAACGCATCGTGTTGCGCCCGGCGCCTTTGGCCTGGTACATGGCCAGATCGGCGCGTTTGAGCAGCTCATCCAGCGTATGCATGTGCTGGAAAAACAGGGTGATGCCAATGCTCGGTGAGCTGTGGTGGCGGTTTCCGGCGAGTAGGAACTCCTGGTTCAACGCACCGAGAATCTTCTTGCCCACCATTTCCGCCTGGGCTGCCGCGTCGATGGGCGACTCGCCCATGTCCTCCATCATCACCACGAACTCATCGCCCCCCAGGCGCGCCACTGTATCCACGCTGCGGACGCACTGGATCAGACGCTCGGCCACTTGCTTGAGCAACTCGTCACCCATCTGGTGTCCCAGGGTGTCGTTGAGGACCTTGAAGTTGTCCAGATCGATGAAAAGCAGTGCGCCGTGGCTGATGCGGCGCGCACTGAACTCCATCGCCTGGGTCAGACGGTCCATCAGTAGCCGCCGGTTAGGCAGGCCTGTGAGCGAATCGTAAAACGCCAGACGCAAAATGTCGGCTTCCGCGCGTTTGCGTTCGCTGATGTCACGGCCGGTACCCCGGTAACCCTTGAAGACTTCGTTGTCATCGAATATCGGGGCGCCGCTGATCGTCACCCACATAGGCGACCCATCCGCCCGCAGGCGCTGCATCTCGAAGTCATGGAACACCTCGTGGGCCTCCACTGCCGCACGGTGTGCAGCCCACCGCTCTGGACTGACCCCTTGCACCCCGGAATCCCACCGCGTCTTGCCTACGTAGGACGGAGACGGAAGGGCATTGGAGGCTTCCAGATTGCCATCCACACGGGTAAACCGGAACTGCTCGTCCTGCTCCCAGAACCAGTCCGACGACAACTCGGTCAATGCGCGGAACCTGGCCTCGCTCTGGCGCATGGCAGCGAGTTGCTCGGCCACCTGCTGCATGGACTCCCGTTCGGCCGTAATGTCCTGCACGATGCCAAAGTCGGCTTTGACCACACCGTTTTCAATTTGCCGGTGCATACGTGACCGTATCCAGACGACGCGGCCATCCGGGCGATGCCAACGGTACTCCACCAACTTGCCATCCATGCGCTTGAGCGCACCCGTGACGATGTCCCGATCCTCGGGCACGACACTTTTCAGATGGTCGCCCACCGGCGCATGCGTTGTGTCCCCAATGTTGGCCAGCACGCTGTAGCCTGGCGACAACTGAACCTCCTCGGCACCCGGGTAATGCACCCAGTGGCCCAGTCTGGCCATGGCCTCGGTCATTTCATGCAGCTTGACCTGCCGATTGAGCTTTTCGTTGGTTTGCGCCAGTTCCAGCTCAGTGGCCTTGAGCGCTTCCTGAGCCATGAGTTCGGCCGTCACATCGCGCAGGTAAATCAGGACAAACGGACCAGCTGGCACATGGACCAGCACGGCATTGAGGCGCACCAGCCGCGCCACGCCACCGGCCATATTCAGCATCACATCCAGGTCAGTCACCCGGCCATTGGTCTTGATGCCATGCATCGCCTGGGCGCGCATGCCTGCGTCTCGCCAATGGCCAATCTCCACTGCAGTGCGGCCCAGCACCTGGTCACGGGGCAGGCCCGTGAGCTTGACCCACTCCTGGTTGACTTCCACGATGGCATCATCGCGGACACGGGTAAGTGCGATGGCTTCGGGGCTCTGGTCGAAAAACGCCTTGAACATGGCGCCGACATCCACTCCAAAAAAGTCCAGACGGCCATCACCCAATGGCGCAGTGCCACCTGACGTGGTGTTGTCTGGGGTCTTCTCCACTGATCGGGCCGGTTTCATTCCGTGTTGTCTGTCTATAGACACGGATAATAGCTCGGCAAACTCCATTGGTCACCACGGCGACGCAAAACCCGCTGGCAATGCTTCCTTTTTTCAGGCTGCAACCCATAATTGCCGCGAAAGGAACCAACGACCATGAAGACCAAAATCACCGAACTGTTTGGCATTGAGCACCCCATCATTCAGGGGGGTATGCATTTTGTGGGGTTTGCCGAACTGGCCTCCGCCGTCTCCAACGCAGGCGGTCTGGGCATGATTACCGGCCTGACCCAGCGCTCCCCGAAGGACCTGGCCAACGAGATCCGCCGCTGCCGCGAGATGACCGACAAGCCCTTTGGCGTGAACCTCACCTTTCTGCCCACCGTCAGCTCGCCCGATTACCCTGGCTACATCCAGGCCATCATCGACGGCGGCGTCAAGGCGGTGGAGACTGCCGGAAACAACCCGCAAAAATACCTGCCCGCGCTGCACGAAGCCGGCATCAAGGTCATTCACAAATGCACCTCGGTGCGCCATGCGCTCAAGGCTGAATCCATTGGCTGCGATGCGGTCAGCGTGGACGGGTTTGAGTGCGGTGGCCACCCGGGCGAGGACGATGTGCCCAACTTCATCCTGCTGCCCCGCGCCGCCGATGAACTCAAGATTCCATTTGTCGCATCGGGCGGTATGGCCGATGGCCGCTCTCTGGCAGCCGCCCTGTGCCTGGGCGCCGAGGGCATCAACATGGGTACGCGCTTTATTGCCACCCAGGAGGCGCCCGTGCATGCCAACGTCAAGCAGGCCATTGTGGCTGCCACCGAACTCGACACGCGCCTGGTGATGCGCCCCCTGCGCAACACCGAGCGCGTCCTGCGCAACGCCGCCGTGAACCGCCTGCTGGAGAAGGAACGCGCGCTGGGTGCCACCATCCAGTTCGACGACATCATGGAAGAAGTGGCTGGTGTCTACCCGCGCATCATGAAAGACGGCACGATGGACGCGGGCGCCTGGTCCTGCGGCATGGTGGCCGGACTGATCCATGACGTGCCCACCGTCAAGGAACTGATCGACCGCATCATGCGCGAGGCCGAAAGCATCATTGCGCAGCGGCTGCGCAACATGCTGGCCGCCTGAAGTTCTTCGACACACCACAACACATAACTATTCCAACAGGAGACACACCCCATGCTTCAACCTGGCCTCATGATGGACCGCCCCTTGCTGCTGTCCAGCGTCATTGAACATGCTGCTGCGCAATTCGGGGAGGCAGAAATCGTCTCCCGCGAGACCCACGGCCCGCTGTTCCGTTATACCTACGCCCAGTGCGGCACCCGCGCGCGCAAGCTGGCCAACGCACTGGCCGGCCTGGGCCTCAAGGGTGGTGACGCGGTAGGCACCATTGCCTGGAACAACCACCGCCACATGGAGACCTACTACGCCGTCTCCGGCAGTGGCATGGTGCTGCACACCTGCAACCCGCGCCTGCACCCGCAGCAGCTGATCTACGTGATCAACCACGCCGAAGACCAGGTGGTGCTGTTTGACGCCACGTTTGCGCCACTGGTCAAGGGCATTGCAGCCCATTGCCCTATGGTGCGTGCCTGGGTCTGCCTGGCCGATGCGGCCCACACGCCGACCATCGAAGGCGTGGCCAACGTCACGTCGTATGAAGACCTGATAGCGCCCTGCAGCGACCAGTTTGCGTGGCCCGAATTCGACGAGCGCACCGGTGCCGCCCTGTGCTACACCTCGGGCACCACCGGCAACCCCAAAGGCGTGATGTACTCCCACCGGGCCATCGTGCTCAACGCCATCTCGGGCTGCAACCCGTCCATCCTGTCGCTCTCGCCAGCCGACGCCATTCTTCCCGTGGTGCCGATGTTCCACGTCAACGCCTGGTGCATTCCCTATGCTGCACCCATTGCAGGCGCCAAGCTGGTGCTGCCCGGCCCGGGACTGGATGGCAAGTCCCTGTATGAACTGATGGAGTCCGAAGGCGTCACCGTGAGTGCTGGCGTTCCCACCATCTGGCAACTGCTGCTGGCCCACGTCGAGCAGAACGGACTGAAGTTCACCACCATGCGCCGCACCCTGGTGGGTGGTTCGGCCATGCCACGCTCGCTGATCGCCAAGTTCATGGATACCTACCAGGTCGAAGTGCGCCACGGCTGGGGCATGACCGAAACCACGGCCGCAGCCACCATGGGCGGTCTGATGCCTGCGGCAAAGGGCTGGCCCGCTGAAGAAAAACATGCCCACCTGGCCAAACAGGGGCGGACCATGTTTGGCGTGGAGATCAAGGTGGTGGACGAACAGGGCGCCACCCTGCCCCGTGACGGTGAATCCCAGGGTGAGCTGATGGTGCGCGGGCAGTGGGTGCTGTCTTCCTACTTCAAGGCCGACCGCTCGCCATTGGTGGACGGCTGGTTCCCCACGGGCGACATTGCCACCATCAGCCCCGACGGGGTGATGCAGATCCGCGACCGCACCAAGGACGTGATCAAGACCGGGGGTGAATGGATCAGTTCCATCGACCTGGAGAGCGCCGCCGTCGCCCACCCGGCCGTGGCCATGGCAGCGGTGATTGGCGTGAAGCACCCCAAGTGGGACGAACGCCCCCTGATGTTCATCGTGCGCAAACCCGGCCACGCACTGGAAAAGGACGAAATCCTGAAGTTTCTGGAAACCCAGGTCGCCAAGTGGTGGGTACCCGACGACGTGGTGTTTCTGGAGTCCCTGCCGGTGGGGGGTACCGGCAAGGTGCAAAAGGGCGACTTGCGCAAGCAGTACGGCAGCGTTTTCAGCTGAGCCGAGCCGGCAGAATGGCGGGCTGAGTTGATAGACTCAGCGGTATGACCGACACCGCGCCACCG
>Ga0209063_1000512_pt1 | contig 25743 bp, 25 predicted proteins | sample KloWWTmeKNB19Kit_FD_187177 | JGI IMG/M metagenome (GOLD analysis project Ga0209063, IMG submission 187177) | Active sludge microbial communities from Klosterneuburg, Austria, studying microevolution and ecology of nitrifiers - Klosterneuburg... | ecosystem: Engineered > WWTP > Aerobic digester >... | reverse complement strand
CCACAAACGGCGAACGGAAATCCTTTTCAAATTGAAGAGAGCCGGTTAGTGGATAAAGTATTAAAAAAACAAAAAGCTGAACAGAAAACTCTAATTTTGGATTGACCGAAAAAAGGGGACGCTTACAAATACTATCAGGCTTACCCGCTTTTAAGTAAGCTAATTTATTGCTAAACTCCTCATTTCCAAATTTAGCTACAGTGATTATGCTTTTAGTTATAAATTTTTTCTTCCTGTGTATATAACTTACATTTAAACCTGCGCCCAGGTTTATCAATTTGTTTTTTTGATTATTAATTGAATTAGGGTAATTATATAAAATTAGAAATTGATTGTTATTTTCATATTTGTGCAATGCTAAGTTTATAGAAAAATCATTTGCACTGTCAATCCGAAGGCCATAACCAATGTTTGCAGTATTGGAACGATAAACATAATTTATATTCATATCATTCTCCGCATTAGTATTACCATTTTCAAGAACTTTTGTATGACTAAAGAGCTCCTGTTTATCACTTGAACTTGCTGCAGTTATAGAAAAATCTGCTTTCTTATGTTGCATTGTAAAGTCCAGGTTGGCATCACTATTTTTTCTTGAATCAAATATTTCAGCAAAGCTGAAGGTTTTTCCATACAAGTTTGCATCAAGCGTTAAAATATTTATTATTACGGCATATCCCTGATTTTTTACAAATTCAGGAATTTCCCTTATCATTTCTACTTTGTATATATCTTTTGCATTTAAAACTTTAAGTACATTATTCCAACTATCACCAATGCCTTTCTTTTCTTTTCCGTTTATTTTAAACATTATTTTTCCACCTTCGTAACCAATAGCATCCACGTCCATTATGTACATAAAGGGCAATCTCTGTAAAGCAATTAAAAGGCTCTGATTTTTAAAAAGGCTATCATTTGCCGGGCTATACTCAAACCCATTTAATGTTTGTCGAACTATACTTTTTTTTGACATTACCAGTACCGATTCCAGCCTCTTTATTGTTACAAAAATTAAGGTATCACCTTGAAGTTTTAAATTTTTTATACCCGGTATAATAAAATCGGGGCTGCTAAATTCAATGCTCATTGTAACATCTTTATATACCCCAACCTTTTCATTTATTTTGCAACGAGTTAATATATCATTCTGAACTAAGTTTACTTTAATATTCTTTAAATTCAAATTAGTAGAATCTTGAACGGCAAATTCAATCGTACAGTTTTTATTTTGTGCGATTATCTTATTATGTAAAAAAAGAAAAACTAATATTAGCAAAGTAGGATACGTTATAAATTTCATTTAATTTTAAATTATGGTTTTAGGTATTGAAATGGATTTTGGTTCAAAATTAAAGTCTATCCGTAAACTTAATGACTTAAGCCAGGAACAAATGGCAGATTTATTATTTACAACCCAAGGAAATTATAGCCAATACGAAAACAATAACAGGGTGCCTTCTTTAGATTTACTAAAACGATTAATTGATCAATTTGATTTAGACGCCAATTGGCTACTTTCTGGAAGTACTGAACAGGTAGTTAACTTTAATGATAACAGTTCCTGCAATATTGTTTCATTAAAAACCGAAAATTTTAATCATCCTTATGATCATTTTGAGCAATTACAGAAAAAAGTAGATGATATATTGACTATTATTTCTAAAAATACAAAATAAAAAACCCGGCCATATAACCGGGTAAATATATTATACAAAAATTAATTTAAATTTCTTCCGCTCCTTCTACCAGCACGGTAGTTTTATTTGCCAATACTTCTACAAAGCCGCTTTGGATATTAAACTGCTGGCCGGTATTTTTATCTTTCAAAATTTTCATTTTGCCGCTTTTTAAGGCGCTTACAAGTGGGGCGTGTTTATCCAATACTTCAAACAACCCGTCAATACCCGGTAATTGTACGCCATATACATCGCCGCTAAAAACTTTGCGTTCGGGGGTGAGAATTTCTAATGTCATATAAGTATTTAGTATTTAGTATTTTAGTATATAGTATTTAGCGGGTTATGCTTCGCTTAATGAATTATAAATTGCAAGGATCAATTTTTACATTTGAAATGCTTCATCCATTAATACCTCGCCTGTTCTGGCTGAACGTACCCAAACCTTTGGGCCAGCTCTATCTGCGTTTGCACCTCATTGCAGGAATCCATTGCCACTTCAAGAAAAAATTTAAATTGCTTATTGGTTGGCCGGCCTGCACCCTCGGATATATTAGCTGGTACAGAAACAGCACATCTTTTTAATTGAGGAGTAAGGCCATATTTTTCTTCAGTTGGAAACCCTGCAACTACCCGGTAAACATTTTCTGCAAGATCCATTCTTCGTTGCCCTATTTTTAGTTCCCTAAACCTATGCATTCCCATTTTAGCACAATTAATTGATATTACGCTCTATACTCAAATCTAAATACTCAATACTCTATACTTCCCTTAAGCCTGCGCTGCTGCCATCAATTTTTTACCTTTTTCTATTGCATCGTCCAATGTTCCTACCAGGTTAAATGCTGCTTCGGGGTATTCATCTACTTCACCATCCATAATGGCATTAAAGCCACGTATAGTTTCTTCAATGGGAACCAACACACCTTTTAAACCGGTAAATGCCTCGGCCACAAAAAACGGCTGGCTAAGGAAACGCTGCACTTTGCGTGCACGGAATACAACGAGTTTATCTTCATCACTCAATTCATCCATACCCAATATGGCAATAATATCCTGTAACTCTTTATAGCGTTGTAAAATTAATTTTACCCTGTTGGCGCAATTATAATGCTCATCTCCTACAATTTGCCGGGTTAAAATCCTTGAAGTAGAATCCAAAGGATCTACCGCAGGATAAATACCTAAATCTGCAATTTTACGGCTCAGTACCGTTGTTGCATCCAGGTGAGCAAAGGTTGTTGCCGGCGCCGGATCGGTTAAATCATCCGCAGGTACATACACCGCCTGCACCGAAGTGATAGAACCATTTTTTGTAGAGGTAATACGCTCCTGCATCAGTCCCATTTCGGTAGCCAGCGTTGGCTGGTAACCCACGGCAGAAGGCATACGGCCAAGCAGCGCCGATACTTCGGAACCTGCCTGTGTAAACCGGAATATATTGTCTACGAAAAACAATATGTCTTTTCCCTGGCCTTGCCCGTCGCCATCACGGTAGTATTCAGCAACGGTTAACCCGCTTAATGCCACACGGGCACGGGCTCCGGGTGGTTCGTTCATTTGGCCAAAAACAAAGGTTGCTTTGGAGTCTTTTAAACCATTCATATCCACGGCATCCAAATCCCAGCCACCTTCTTCCATGCTGTGCTTAAATTTATCGCCATAATTCATAATACCCGCTTCTATCATTTCCCTCATAAGGTCGTTCCCTTCACGGGTACGTTCGCCCACTCCGGCAAATACTGATACACCACTGTAAGCTTTGGCAATATTATTGATTAACTCCTGTATTAATACGGTTTTACCCACACCAGCGCCACCAAACAAACCAATTTTACCACCCTTGGCATAAGGCTCAATAAGGTCAATTACTTTAATGCCGGTAAATAAAACTTCCGATGCCGTACTCAGGTTTTCAAAAATGGGTGGTTTTGCATGTATGGGCCGGCCATTTTCTTTGCTTACCGCAGGCAAACCATCAATAGGGTCGCCGGTAACATTAAACAGGCGGCCACGAATGGCTTCTCCTGTAGGCATAGCAATAGCTTTGCCGGTATCTACCACTTTCATGCCACGCACCAGGCCTTCCGTTCCATCCATGGCAATGGTACGTACGCTGTCTTCGCCAAGATGCTGCTGTACTTCAAGCACCAACTTGCCGCTTTCGCCACGGTCCACTTCGAGGGCATTAAAAATTTCAGGAAGTTTTGAATCGCTATCAAACTGTACGTCCACCACAGCGCCGATAATTGCTTTAATTTTACCTGTATTGGCCATAAAAATTATTTAAAAAAATTAGGTTTATTTTTGAGCCGCAAAGGTAAGGGTACAGGGCTGTATTGAAAAATTTGTTGGGGAGGATTTTTAGAAAAAATAGCCGACTTTTTACCCAATACTGCATTTTGGTGCAGCTTTTGCTATATAAGTGGTGAAAAACTTTAAAAATCATAGAAAAGATGCGGTATATTCTGTTTCTTATTACCATTATTTCTTTAGCCTCCTGTGGCAGCCTTGGCTCATTTAATAAAGATAAAACGGCTTTTGAAAGCAGCCCGGTAACCATGAGCTTTAAATCGGTGGCAGATATGAACGATGCTTATTTTGTGATTAGAGAAAACAACTTTTTTGAATTTTACCGCCAGTTATTTGACAGCGTAAAAAACAACAGCTACCCCGGCAGATACAACCTGGTAAATGATACTTTTTACCTGAAATTTTACGATAAAAAAGGATTGGATATTTTGGGAAGCAAGGCCGTAATTGAAAAAGCCGATAATAAAATTATTTTTTTTAAATAGGCGTTTTCGATATTGCTGTTTAAAAAAAACAGTTCAAAGTTTACCAAATGGCTATAGCAGTTTTAGTAAATCTTCAAATGTTGCAATTACGTTATTGGCTAGCGAAGTATCTTCCGGGTCGTCGCCCCAGCCGGTTTCTTTTAACCAAATAGTATGACAGCCTGCGGCATGGCCGGGAGCAATATCTTTACTGTACGAATCGCCAATTACCACACATTCTTCAGGCAAAAGGTTTAAGGCTTTTACACCCAACGAAAAAATTTCCGGGCTGGGTTTTCTTACACCCACTACGGCCGACTCTACAATACTTTTAAAAAAATGGATGATGCCAAATTCCCTTAATACGGTGTGTAAATTTCCATAAAAATTAGACACTAAACTCAGAGGATACCTTTCTGAAAGTTGCTCCAGTACGGGTTTTGCAGCGTTTATGATATGCATAGCATAGTTATTGCAATCACCAGCTATATTTTTTATTTCTTCCGAAAAATTATCGGTGTTTTCTTTAAGCTGGCCTTCGGCAAACAAATAATTAAACTGGCATTTTACTTTAATTTTTAAAACATCTAAAAAATTATGGCCCGGTTTTATCAACGGGTTTATAGCCAAAGATTTTTCGCCAAAAGTATAAGCCTGGCGGAACACTTCTTTGGAAACTGGCACCCGGTAACGCTGGTACATTTCCCACAACAATTCGCCCCAATGTTTACCATTGGTATCTATTGTGCCGCCATAATCAAAAAGGATACCTTTTATCATGAAAAAAATTTAGTGTACAAATTATAAATGTTTCGATTTGGTTTTCATTAATATTAAACCAATAAATATCCAAACCAGTTCCCGGATACGGGTTACCAGGCTCATAAAAATACCCATACCGCCATTGAGCCCCATACTCCGCAATGCCAGTATAAAACCGCCTTCTCTTGCACCCAACTGCATGGGAGAAAAGAAAATTAAATTGGCAAATAACGAAGAGCCGGCGCTAATTACAAATGAATCGAACAAACCAATTGGCGCCTGCAAAGCCAATGCAATAAAATAAATTTCGAGGCAGCCAATAGCCCTGGCCACAAATTCAAATACCATAGAGGCATAAAATGTGCCACTGCGGTGGCTGAACAAATCAATAATGTGCTGGTCTATTTCCAGCAGATTTTCCCTGCGTTTCTCAATAAATACACCTATCTTTTTTCTTAAAAAAGGGATTTTAGACAGCATGGTAAAGGTTATCATCAGTAACCCTTTTTTATATTTTAAAAAAACCCAGTACAGCAAAAAAAAGAAAATTAAAAAAGTGAGGATGCAGCCCAAAAGCGCCATTAGCCCCGGCTTTAAAACAATGATGATGCAAATAATAGAAACCATCCAAAAAATAATATGAGAAAAAATATGGATGATATTATACAGCAATACCGATGATGTTGCTTTATTGGTATTGAGTTTTTTTTGAAGCGTCATAACCCGGTATGGTTCGCCGCCAAGGGCTATAAATGGCGTAATATAATTAATGGCATAGCCCGAAATGGTCAGTTTTAAAATAGACAAAAAAGGCAGGTTGCTCTCCGGCAATTTGCGTTCAAAAATAATTTCTTTAAAAGCCAGTGCATTTAAAATATAAATAATTAACCAAATGCCAATAACCGGTACAAACCAAATACCCGTTTGCACTATATTGTTCCAAATTACCTGCAACCCAATTTTGTAAACCATGTAAAGCAGCGTAAGCAGCCCAAGTATAAAAAATATGGTATTGTAGGTTTTTGCCTTCATGTATACTTTGTCCGTTAATTTTTTTGTGCCTGTAATTTATTATAAAAATATTTACTCAGTTTTTCCTGCTGCATTATCATATACAGCATAATGCCATTAAGCACAATAAGGTCGAAGAGGAAATACCAGTAAAGTTTATTGCTGATGAGGCAAAAAAATAAAAATATGACCCTGGTATTAAATTGCACAATATTGGTATACTTCATTAACGGTTTATTTTTTCCCCTGAATTCTGTAGCCAGCCAGTCCGGCAATTCATTGGGGAACCTGCTTTTAATGAGCTTCATTAATTTTTGCAGTTGGGGCGATAATAGTTCCTGCTGCTTTGTATAGTTGCGGTAAAAAGAGAGCAATAATTTTTGCCCAAAATTTTTTGCCCAGGATAATTTGCTTAGTTCTTTATTCAGGTCTTCGCTGTTATCCTGTTCGCTCCCGGTTTTTCCTTTAATAAAAAATAAATGGATGTTGCGGTAATAATCTGCCTGCTGTGCCTGTATCATGTGCGAAAGGCCGGAAAGTACACCCAATATCCAGATTGCCTCAGTCCAGCCCTGGTTTTGCAAACGCAGGCAAAGCGCAATATGAATAGTTATAAACCAAAAACTTCCTGCCAGCCCATCGAGTATGCGGCCCAGCCTTGATTTGTTGTTGGTCATTCTTGCCAGTTGTCCATCGGCACTATCTAAAGCATTGGCAAAAATAAGTAAGCCAATACCAATATAGCTTAGCGTAAAGTTTTCGTAATAAAATAAAATGCCTGCTGCTACACCAATAAAAATACTGGCAATGGTAACCGGGTTGGGCGTAATGCCCAGGTAACGGCAAAGCAAAGCAATTCTAAAACCTATAGGGCGGTAAAAATAAATATCAATGGTTTCTTCTGTATCCGAAGATTTGAGGGTTGATTCAAATGTTATTTTTTCTTTCTCCATAAATTATTTTACCTGTTGAATTGATTTTTTTGCCTGCTGATAAATACATTGGGCAATATGCAGGGATGCTTCTTCCCTGCAGGGTGCAAAACTTGGCCAGTCGTTAAGGTCAATAAAATGCATGGAGCCATCCTGGGCAATAATGGCATCACCACCATAAATATAAATGTCCAAAGCTTCGGCAGCTTTTGTACTAAAGTCTTTTAATTTTTCTTCGCTAAAAGCATAATAATTGGATGCGCCGTTTATAGCTTCTGCATTGAATTTACTATGATTAAATTCCACCGGGTAAAACCAATAAAAAAAACCGGTTCCTCTTACGCCATAAAATTTTACCAGGTCGCCATGTAAATGCTCCGATATTACGGCTTCGGTAATTCCCCGCAAATGGTATTCTTTTAAAATATCCAGCGCATGGCCTATATTACGTGCAAAGCTTACATCTTCTTTATGTATGGCATGAAAATCGCCTCGTTTTATCCAGTATGAATTGCCTTTTAAAGCAGTGAATTCTTTTGCTGTAATATTTTGAGTATTTACAATAATACTTTTGGGATAAGGGATACCTGCATTTACCAGGCCATTGGTCATGTTTATGCGGTAACAATTTTCAATTCCGGCACCGCTGTTGATCACCCATTTTCCCTGCTGCCCTGCCTTTTGTAGTTTTTTTACTGTTTGTTTATTACGGGCCATGGTAAAAATGCAATCTTCAAATACATCATCCATTTCCATAAATTCATCTTCGCTATAAAGGGTTACCGTGCAGCCTTTTTTAATTAACTCGGCAGCGGTAAGGGTAAATATAGCATTATCATTTCCTCTATGGTTGGGAGAAAATTCGGTATTTCTTTTTATTCCGGCAAAATGCAGCATAATTAAAATCGCAATTTAATAAGTGTGGTTAATGTAAATGCTTTGTTGAATGTAGCCAGTTTTCAGCAGTAGCAATATCCTGCACATGGTCTATATCAATTATTTTAGAAAAAGGAAATGCTTTTATTGCAAAACCTTCTTTTACTAAAATACGTTGCAGGTTACGCATTCTCGTAACGCCATTGTTTACTGCATTGGTTACCGTTGAAAAAACAGGCCTCCTAAGGCAATAAATACCGCCGGAAACCATGTTGCAGTTTACTTCCTTACGGTCAAAAAAACCGGTAATAGTATGGTTGCCCGTAGTTTGAATAAACAATGGTTTTTCATCATCAACAAACGAAGTTGCCGCCATTAATGCATCGGTTTTATTATCGCTGATAAATGCAGCAATATATCCTGAAAATTCTACAGGGTCAAAAACAGTATCCACCGTTGTAAGGCAAATTTTATCGCCTTCAATAAAAGGCAATAACTCAAAGAAACTGTGCAAAGAACTTTCGGTAGTTTTTACCAGCAGGTTTATGGGAACAGTAGCGGGAAAACTTTTTACAAATGCTGCAACAGCGTGGGAGTAAGCGTTTACAATTACATGAATTTTACTTGCATGGTTGGCTTCAAATGTATGGATAAGCCTTTGCAATAATGGTATGCCATTAAGTTGCACCAATGGTTTTGGCGTTGTCAAACCTTCATTTGCCAATCTCGATCCTTCCCCGGCTGCTAATATTGCAAATTCCATTTTACTGTTGGCTTGTTTTACACTGCATAAAAGAAGCGTTTTTGGTTTATCTTTTTTAATTGAAAATCTGCAATGAATATAAAGCGGTGCAGCAGGTATTCCAATTTGGTACATACAAAAAGGCTTGTAGCAAAATAGCCGGCAAAAAAACTAATTCCAACTTCAGTAAATTCATAATAATAAAATAAATAAGGTCAAGTAAAAAAAATTTGTGCACAGAATAATGAACTTTTGGAAACGTTTCCTTGAAGTTATTGTTAAACATTACTGTGTATGCTTCAAACTGTGAAATAATTTTCTTTGCTATAAACAATTTTCAATACAATTACTTAAAAATTTGTACCTATTGTAGCAACTCAATTTTTTGTGTAAAGATACTTAAAGCCCTTTATTGCTTTACCAAAAGATGGCTGGTAATTTTCTTTTAAAAGTCCAGCCGTAACCTCGTTCTTATGCCCCATTCGCTTACCTGCGGATGATTGAGGTAGCTTAGCCTCCTTACCAAATCTACCCTTACCAGTTTAAAAATATTGGCAATACCCACACTGGCTTCAATGTATGGGCCGCTATTGAGGTTATAAGTTGTCAAAATACCATTTTCATTTACCGGAAATTTTAGTACATCATCTTTTTTGCCCGGGTTGTTTTCATCTCTCAGGCTGCCAAATAAAATTTTTACACTTGCCACTTCTCTCAACTTAAGTTTGCGTAATAATGGCACACGATTCAGTATAAACCCATTTAGGTATACGTCAACATTGGCAGCTGCATATTTATCACTTACAAATTCCATAAAATTCATGAGGTTGTAAGCGCTAAGCTGGTATGCGTACGTTTGGTTGGCTTTATGTATGGTGAGCAGGGGAAAAGGCACTTTGCCAAAAACATATCCGCCTTCTACTATTAAATCGGTATAACCGGCCTGCGCCATGTACATTCTTTTAGAAATGTTGAGGTTTATGTTTTGAAAACTATACTCACCATTGAAGAGCCCCTTGATACCGGCAATATACCTTAACCGGAAAATGGGGTTCTTGGTAATAATTGGCGTACGGTAATTTTTTCCCTGGTAAAATTTTTCATTGGGAGCCCACCGCAGTTCTGCCGATAGTTCGGTGGTAGTAATATTATTTACAATAGTTTCATTACCTACCGGGCCTTTTTTAAATGTAATACTGCCCGCCGGTGTTTGCTGTAATTGTTTTATACCCGCATTAAGGGTAAAGTTTTTCCCAAATTCATTTACAAATTCTGCCTTTAAAGAGCGGTTATAAAAATACATTTTATTTGAGCCTCTTTTAAAAGAAAGGAAAAAATTATCTTCTGCAACATATTGCAGTTCCCTTCCTGGTATTTTAGTATCATATTGATACGTAAGTTTTATATATTTTAAGGGATACGAATAAATAGATTTATTGTTTAGTGAAAACGTGCCCGAAACAGAGCCTTTGAATTTTTCATCTTTAAAGCCGTAGGCCAGGTATTGTTCAAAATAAATTCGCTTGCTAAAGTTAGTGGTGGTTCTTCCGCCTATCCTTGCCCTAAAACCTTCTACATCATTAAAACTATAAAATGTGTTGGTATTACCTATATCAAAACCGCCCAATCCCCAGTAGCCGGAAAATAAAAGTGTTGCCACTTTTATGAGCTTATTGTAAGATTTCATATTGCGCAAGCTGTCTATATTATAATAGGCTTTTGCCTCCGAAACGGTAAGTGGAACATGGCGGGAAGCTGTCCAAAAGCTATCGGCATATTGATGATCGGTACTTTGCACCAAATCTTTTCCTTTATAAACACTGTCGGGTGCAGGCGTGTTTACCAGGTAATTTTTGTACGAAACGGTGCGTTGCCCCAAAATGCTGCCTGCCGATTTTTTGGTGAGTGCAAACTCTGCAAGCATACCACTTTTGGAAACATGGTACCGGCTATCCGATCCTTTTTCAAAATCCTGGTTAATGCGTAATTCATTTGTCCAGTTTAGATTGGCATGTTTGCTGATGGTCATGTTAATTTTTTGTACGGCATAATTTCCATCCAAAGTAATATACATGGTTCCTCTAAAAAGAAGGTCATTAATGTTTCTTGGGGTAAAATACATTTGCACCACTTTCACCCCATCAATTACCGAAGTATCCCTTATATAAAACCGGTAAAAAGAGGGCGCTGCATCGGCAATAGGGCTAAGGAATTGCGTGGCTAAAATGGCAATATTGTTGGAGTAAATATCAATATCGGCATAGAGTTTATCTAAATATGCACTTATTCCTTTGCTATCGAAAAACTCACCAAAATTTACTTTCTTTTCGCCCAGTAAAAACGTTTTGTTTTTATACGGCTCTTTTCTGAAATACTTTTTAGCCAGGCGCTCTTCAAGATAAATGGGTATAATGGAGCGGCCCTCAAGCACCATACTGTCCTCATTATCCATTATAAAAGCATAATTTTTGAGCAGCTTGCTCTTCATTAATTTTTCAGGCTTATTGGTTAAGGCGAGGTCCAGTTTTTCGTATTGCTCATATTGAACAAAATCATAAGCATGCAAGCGGTTATTGCTTTTATTATCAATTACCTTTTTTATAAGTTCTACAGCAGGATTATTTTTATTGGAATATTTTGCTTTGCGGCTGGATTTTACCACTACTTTTTCCAAAGCTTTAGGGTCAGGCACCAATTCAATATTTAAAACCTGTTCTTTACCTGCCTCAATAGTTTTCTTTTGGGTTTTATACCCGGATGAAGAAAATACAATTGTTGTTTGCCTGGTATTTTCCGTTTGAATATAAAAGCTGCCATCTTCATTGCTGGCAACTCCTTTGCTGCCCTGGAATACCACGCTTACCATGGGAAGCGCTTGCTTTGACATCCCATCCCGTACAATACCTTTTACAATAGTTTGGGCATTTGTATTAAACCCAATACCAAATAACAGGAGAAAAATAAAAATCACTCCTGCTTTTACTTTTAGTTTCATCTGTTATTTCACATTTATAGCTCATGCTTTCTTCTAAGGATACACACATTGGATTAAGAAAAGGATTCAGAAAAAATAAAATTTACTTTTCTTCAGCCTAAAAAAAATTTTTTAAATGAGTTGCCTGCAGTTTGCTGCTACAGGCAACTTTGTTTTTTGTACTTTTTTTTATAAAGATTCTACCAGCTCCTGGTAATAATCCAGGCCAAGATGGGTGATTAAATCTTCTCCCATTATGTGGCGCAAAGTATTTTGCAATTTCATTAATTGTTTAAAAATATCATGCTCTGGTGGCAACCCTTCCAAAGTTTGTGGTGACTTAAAGTAAAACGACAGCCACTCCTGAATACCACTCATATTGGCACGCTTTGCCAGGTCGAGGAACAGGGCAAGGTCCAGCACAATGGGCGCTGCCAAAATAGAATCTCTGCAAAGAAAATTTATTTTTATTTGCATGGGGTAATTCAACCATCCAAAGATGTCAATATTATCCCAGCTTTCTTTATTATCACCATGGGGAGGATAATAGTTGATGCGTACTTTATGATATAAATCACCGTAAAGCTCCTGGTTATTATCGGGCTTAAAAATTTCATCGAGTACACTCAATTTTGAAACTTCTTTGGTTTTAAAATTATCGGGGTGATCGAGTACATAACCATCCCGGTTGCCTAAAATATTTGTAGAAAACCATCCTCGTACGCCCAATGACCTTGCAAACAAGCCTGGCGCAACAATAGTTTTCATTAAGGTTTGCCCGGTTTTAAAATCTTTACCACCAATAGGTGTGTTGGTTTTTTTTGCGAGTTCAATTAAAGCGGGGATATCGCAGGTAAGATTGGGTGCGCCATTGGCAAAAGGCACGCCGCATTTTAAAGCAGCATAAGCATAAATCATACTTGGCGCTATGAGGCTTTCATTATTTTTTAAAGCTGCTTCAAATTTTTCGATGCTGCTGTGTATGTCTGCTTCACTGATGTATTTTTCGGTACTGCCGCACCAAACCATCACCACACGGCTGCAGTTATTTTGTTTTTTAAAGTTTTCAATATCATCAATTACCTGCATGGCCAGGTCGTATTTAGTTGCGGCTGTTTTTACGTTGGTACCATCGAGGTTGCTTACATAAGATTTATCAAAAACCGCTTTCATGGGTTTTATGGCTTCCAGCTGGGGCTTTACGGCATCGAGTAAAGGTTGCTCCAGCACTTTGGCATGCATGGCTGCTTCATATACGTTGTCTTCGTATACATCCCATCCGCCAAAAGTTATATCACCCAGTTTGGCAAGGGGAACAAAGTCATTGATTTTGGGGTGCCTGTTTTCGGTTCTTTTACCCAGGCGTATATTACCCATTTGTGTTAACGATCCTACAGGGTGGGCAATTCCTTTTTTTACTGCTTCTACACCTGCAATAAAAGTAGTGGCTACTGCACCAAGGCCGGGTATAAGTATCCCTAGTTTGCCTTCGGCGGGAGCAATTTGTTCTTTCATGTTTTGCGTTTTTATATTTAAAAATTATTATTATTTTTCTTAAATCCAGTTGTTTTGCCTGTACCATTCAATAGTTTCCTGTAACCCTGTTTCTAAGTTGAATTTTGGAATAAAGTTCAACTCCTGCTTTGCCTTGCTGATATCGCATATCCAATTTTCTGCTACCAGTTCTTTAAGTTTTTCTCTGCTCAGCATGGTAGGCTTATTGAGCCAGCCATTAAACTTTTCAAGGCTGTGTGCCAATGAGTGTACTGCTGATTGTGGCAGATGCATCCTTAAGGCTTTTTTATTTACAATATGTTTTAGAGCATCGGCAAAGTCGTATTTACTATAACTGTTTCCATCCGATATATTAAATACTGCTTTCGCATTTGATAGTAATGCATTTATAGCTGCATCGGCTACATCTGATGCATAAACAAAACTTAATTTTTGCGGCTTTGAACCTATATTAGCGTCAATTCCTTTCAACAAGGTTTTAATAATTACAAAAATCTCTTTTTCCCTTGGCCCGTAAATGGCCGTGGGCCTCAGTATTACCGATTCGATATCCAACTCGGCCAGTTTCCTTTCTGCCAAAAGCTTACTTTTTCCATAGCTGGTAAGCGGGCTGGGAAAAGTTTTTTCTGTAATTATTCCTTCATTGGCTTTGAGCGGACCTACTGCTGCCAGGCTGCTGATAAAAACCATTTTCAAAAAACTATTTCCCGACATTTGCGCTGCTTTTGCCAGGTTTACTGTATAGGCTACATTCACCTGTTCAAATACTTGCTGCTTTAAAGCCTTTGTGGTGCCGGCAGCATGAATAATGTAGTTAATTTTTTTATCGGCTATTTCCTTAGTTAAATCTTCTACATTTTCATAATTCAAATAACTGTATTGAATGGGCAACTGACTTAGGTGCTCTGCCTTGCTATTTTTCCTGAGGCCGGCAAATACCTCAAATTTTTGGGCTAATGCTGCATTTATTAAATGAAAACCCAAAAAACCGTTTGCACCGGTTATTAATACCCGTTTCATGATACTATCTTTTCCACTACCCGGTAGCGCTTGTACAGTTTTGCATTGAGGTGTTCCAGCCCTTTATTCATCATTTCGTTATCTTCCAAAATCCAGGATGCTTCGCCACCACGAATGTTTTTTCCCTTTGCCTTTTCTATTATCCTTGCATAAAAGCAGGCTTCAATTCCTAATTTTCTATAAGGTTCTGTAACACCCAACGCCAGCACCCTTACGTAATCAATTTTTTTCTTTCCCAAAAGCAATTTAAAAATCCCCGTAGGCAACAAGCGCCCTTTTTTTATTTTTATTAATATTTGGTTGATATCGGGAATTGCCAAAGCAAACCCTATCATTTTTCCATTATGCTCGGCAACCAGGCAAAAGTCTTTATCTAAAATCATTTTGAGATCTTTTGCCAGGTAACGGAATTCGGCTTCCGTCATGGGAACAAAGCCCAGGTTTTTATCCCAGGCTGCATTATAAACCTGCAACAATTTCTCTACTTCGTTATTAAAATCCTTCATATTAATTGGCCTCACAACTATTCCTTTATGCTGCAACCTTTGCTCCAGCGAAGCCCTGAGTTTTACTGATCGTTGATCTACAGTTTGCGTGGGTAAATCGTAAGCCAGCAAATCGGTTTTCTTTTTATAACCCAATTCTTCCAGCAAGCTGGCATAATAAGGTTTGTTATAAGTCATCATGGCAACCGGTGGGGCATCAAACCCATCAATAAGCAAACCCGTAGGATCGTTGGTAGTAGGGTTTGCGGGGCCAAGTATTGCCGTTACTTTTTTTTCTTTTAGCCATTCTTCGGCAGCATCAAAGAGCATTTTTGCAGCCTGCTTATTTTCAATTACCTCAAAAAAACCAAAAAAGCCCTCGTGGCAATGGTTGAACTGGTTATAATTATTATTGAGGATTGCCGCTATTCTTCCAATAATTTTATCGTTGTTATATAATAAAAATGCCTGTAGGGTGGAATGTTCATGAAAAGGGTGTTTCCCCGGCGTTAAAATATCCCTTTGTGCTATATGCAGTTCCGGAACATAATGCACATCATCTTTATACAGTTCATGCGGAAAGTCAATAAATTTTGCTAGTTCTGCTTTAGAGCCAACCTTTTTAATCGTCATCATACTTTAACTGTGTTTACAGTATTTACCATGGGCACTTTTAATTTAAATGCTACTTTTTTTATTTTATCAAAGGCGTAATCTATTTGTTTAAAAGAATGTGTTGCCATTAATGAATACCGTATTAGAGAAGCTTCACTTGCTACGGCAGGCGAAACCACAGGGTTTACAAAAACCCCTTCGTCCATAAGCATCCTTGCCATAAGGAATGTTTTTTCGTTATCTCTTACAAATAAAGGAATGATTGGGGATTCTGTAGGGCCAATATCAAAACCTGCATTGCTAAAAAGGTCTATGGCATATTTTGTATTTTGCCATAATTTATCAATGCGCTCGGGCTCGGTTTTTAAAACATGTAATGCCGCTAAGGCGCTTGCAGCCGCTGCCGGCGAAATGCTGGCGCTAAACATTAGGGAGCGGGCATGGTGTTTCAGGTATTCAATTACATCCCTGTCTGCGGCAATAAACCCGCCAATAGATGCCAGGGATTTACTGAATGTAGCCATAATAAGGTCTACATCATGACCGATATTAAAATGTGCTGCTGTGCCATTACCTGTTGGCCCTAAAACACCCAGCGAATGGGCATCATCCACAAAAACAGCAGCATTGTATTTTTTGGCAAGTGCGGTAATTTCAGAAAGTTTGGCTATATCGCCTTCCATACTAAAAACACCATCGGTAACAATAAGTTTAAAAGATTCATGCGGTACTGCGGCAAGGAGTTTTTCCAGGTGTGCCATATCGGAATGGCCGTACTTATATATCCGGGAAAAAGAAAGCCTTGCGCCATCAATAATGCATGCATGATTGAGTTCATCTAAAAAAATATAATCCCCCCTTGCACCCAATGCAGAAATTACACCCAGGTTTACCTGGTAACCAGTGCTAAAAACCAGCGCTGCTTCTTTGCCTACAAATTGGGCCAGTGCATTTTCCAGCTCTATATGCAAATCGAGTGTGCCGTTTAAAAAACGGGAACCGGCACAACCGCTGCCATATTTATCTACCGCTTTTTTTGTGGCTTCTTTTATATAAGGATGGTTGGTAAGACCAAGGTAACTATTGCTCCCAAACATCAATACCCGCTTTCCGTTAATAATTACTTCTGTATCCTGGTCAGATTCCAGCGGCCTGAAAAAAGGATAGATATCCGCAGCTTTTAACTCTTCAATTTTTTTATTAAACGCCGCAATTTTGTTTCCCAAAGCGTAATTAGCCATTTTGTTGATTTAGGTTAAACTAATTATTGTATATGCTATAAATTTCAAATTTCATTATTTGCATTTTTCCTGAATTTTGCAGAGTACGCTCATACAAGTTTCAATGTCTTTTACGGCAATGTCTTTTCTTAAAGTATCGTCATAACTCAAAAAAAAGCTGTGTACTTTTTCAGAAATTAACTTGCCTGAGTTGGTGAGTTCAATTATGTTTTTTCGCCTGTCCCCAGGTACTGGTAATCTTTTTACCAACCCTTTTTCTTCCAGTATATCTATAGATCTTAAAATAGCCGATTTGGTTTTTTCCATTACCTCGGCTATATTTTGCTGTATTAACCCATTTTCCCTGTTCTTATGCCTTGATATAAAATATAACAAGCCCAGTTGCTCAAAGGTAATATCACCAGTAATTTCATTAAACTTTCCGTTAATGGTTTTTAAGAGTTGCTTACCCGTATGAACAAGCATAAAACCCAACGTTTGCGGCAGTTCTGCACAATCCATAAATTATTAGTTGACTATTGAACAGTCGCAAAGGTATACTATTAATATTAATTATTAATGCACTATTTAAAAAGCCTATTGTAAATATCTGTAATCTGCGGCAAATATTATAAATTTTTCTTTGCTCTTCTATTAAGGTTTTACTGAAATATATGTAAAAAATAGGTACAATAAAAAATGTACCAATAGAAATTATTTTCTTGTTGCTAAAAATACGCCTAATAAAATTATGAACATGCAAGACCATTGGGCAATTCCAACATCTTCCCCATAAAGCATACCCCAAATAATGGCTACAACGGGAATTCCATAGGTTACCATTGAAGAAAAAACGATACCTGCTTGTTTTATTAATTTATAAAACAACACAGATGCCAAAGCAGTGCCTGCCCAGCCCAAAATGCAGGCACAGAATGTACCCCATAAAAATTGCCCATTAAATGATTTCGAAAAATAATCCGTATTTAGTAATACAACCATTGCCGGAATAGCATTAAAAACCAAGGCCAATGAAACCACTTTAAGCGAAGGAAGTCCCTTTAAATTCCGGTTTACAATGTTTACATTTAAGCCATAAAAAAATGTGGCAATTACTATAAACAATACATAAATAATATTATTGGACTGGGTATTTTCCTGTGAAAAAAAAAGTAAAACCGAGCCTAAAAAAGCTACGGTAATACCCAGTATTTTACCAGGCTTTGTACTTTGCCCAAAAAATAAAGCACCAACAAAAAGCACAAAAACCGGAGTGAGAGAGTTAAACACCCCTGCTAATGCACTGCTTACCTGCTCTTCGGCAATACAAAAAAGATAGGCGGGCAATAAACTACCCAAAGTGCCGGATAATATTACATACCCTTTTTTCTCATTGGGTATTTCTCTAAAGCTTTTTATTGCCAAGGGTAATAATACCAGGCCTGCTGCAATAACCCTAATGGAAGCAACCTCCCAGGCGCTAAGGTAAATCAAGCCTTCCTTCATAAGGATAAAACTACTGCCCCAAACAATGGAAAGGAGAATAAATAAAACCCAATTGCCAGATTCAAATTTCAATAGAAAACAAAATTAAAGGCATTAGTACAAATAATAGCAACATCTGCCTACATATAATTTTTCTTAAGCACTATATTTGCACTTCACCTTAAAACTTTACACAATGGGATTTATTAAAGATTTTAAAACCTTTGCCACTAAAGGCAACCTGCCCGATATGGCTATTGCTTTTTTAATGGGCACAGCTTTTGGAAAAGTTGTTAGCGCATTTATCAACGATCTAATATCGCCAATACTGGGTATAATTACAGGCGGTAAAAACTTTAAAGAATTGAAGTATGTTTTCAGGGCACCAGAAATGGGAGCCGATGGTAAAGAAGTAGCCGGAACCGGCGTGGTATTTGGCTATGGTAATTTTATTACCGAACTCATTTCGTTTTTACTGGTTGCCTTAGTTTGCTATTGGGTAATTAAGGCTCTGCTAAAAAAAGACCCCAACGCTGTACCAGCGCCATCTGCTACAGAAACGCTACTTACCGAAATAAGGGATTCTTTAAAAAAATAATTCTTCACTTCGCTAATAAGCATTGTGCAATGAAAAGGTTCCCAATAACAATTGTAATTTAATTGTGTACCGGAACCTTTTCTTTTATTGCTGTATTTGTTATTTATTAATTTCAAAAAAATATATTTCTCAAAAAACACAAGCATGATGAAAAAAATAATCTTCACTCTTTTATCTTTTGCCATTTTAACAGCATCGGCACAGGATGCATCGGTAAAAGACCTTAAAAACGACGCCACAAAATCCATTGCCAAAGATCCCAAAGACACCGTAAGCCTCAAATGGAAAAAAGGCGGCAACTTTGGCATCAACCTCAACCAGGGAACATTGAGTAACTGGAGTGCAGGTGGCGATAAATTTTCTCTTTCTATAAATTCAATGCTCAGCTTATTTGCTTTTTATAAAGAAGGAAAAAAATCATGGGACAACTCACTTGACCTGGCTTATGGCATTGTAAAAACCACCAGCCTCGGCAGTAGAAAAGCATCGGACCGTATTGATTTATTGTCTAAATATGGCTATGCAATCGGTAAAAAATGGAATGTGGCTTTAATGGGTAACCTGCGTACCCAGTTTGCCAATGGTTATACTTATTTAAAAAATGCTGCAGGTGCAGATAGCGCTGTACTCACCTCCAAAGGCTTTGCGCCTGCCTATATCCTTTTATCTCCGGGCCTCGATTATAAGCCCAATGATAATTTTTCGTTTTTTATATCACCGGCTACTGCCCGCTGGATTTTAGTGAGCGATAAAACCCTTGCTCCTGCTTATGGCATTAAACCCGGCAAAACCGTAAAAAATGAATTGGGCGCTTTTGCTTCTGCCAATTTTCAAAAAGCTTTAAACAGTACCACTTCATTTAAAAGCAAGTTGGATTTATTTTCCAATTACAAAAGCAACCCTCAAAACATTGATATTTACTGGACCAATTTGCTTACCGCAAAGCTCACCAAATACATCAACTTTAACCTTAATGTAGATATTATTTACGATGATGATGTGGCTAATGTAAAACCTGGTAAAGGCCCGGCGCCACAAATCCTGCAACTCATGGGCATTGGGTTTGCCTACAATTTTGCCAATTACAAAAAATAATATTCAGCTCAATATCGGAGTTTTCCACAAAAGCCTTGTATCTGCAATGATGCAAGGCTTTTTTGTATAATTTTACCAGCTAATCACTTATTAAATGGCTGCATCTACATACCAGATAAAATTAGAGGAATTTGAAGGCCCGTTTGACCTTTTGCTGTTTTTTATAGAAAGGGACGAACTGGATATTTACAACATTCCCATTACCAAACTCATCAACGACTTTTTGGATCACATCCATAACAGTGAGCAGTTGAATATAGAACTCAGCAGCGAGTTTATTTTATTTGTAAGCACCCTTATGCGTATTAAAGCCAAAATGCTGCTGCCCAGGAAAGAGCTCGACGCCGAAGGAAATGAAATTGACCCAAGGCAGGAACTCATTGACAAGCTCCTGGAATACAAAAAATTTAAAGAAGCGGCTACGCAACTGAGCAGGCTGGAAGAAATAAGGATGCAAATGATTAAAAGGGGCAACCTGCAAAAAGAACTCAATACCATTGGTGAAGAAGCCGGCGAAGGTACAGAAATACAAACGGTAACGCTGTACAAACTAATGAAGGCATTTGAAAAAATAGTGCAAAAACTCCAGGAGCGCAATAACAAACCCGTGCATACAGTAGTACATTACAATTATACTATGGAAGATGTGAGGGAATATATCCTCAGCACATCCAGCACTCATAAAACCTTAACTTTCGAAAAAATATTTGATGTATGTATAGACCGCATACATGCTATTTTTATTTTTTTGAATTTACTGGAGCTGGTACAGCAAAAATATTTGCAGATGATTGTTGGGGAAGGCCGCAACAATTTTATAATTGAATGGAACGAAAACCGTGAAGAAGAAGTTTTGGCACCGTTAATGGATGAAAGTTTTAGCACACTCAATTAATACAACTTTTACTTACCTTTTGAAATCGGCAGTATGAAAAAAATTAAAAAACATATTTTACACATCGTTTTTTGTTTTCCTTTGGGTGAAGCCTTTTCACAAACTAACCCAATTAATACCGACAGGCCCGACCAGGGCGATGGCGTTTTTACCATACCCAAAAATTCGTGGCAATTGGAAAACGGGTTGATATTTGCCAAACAAACTATTACCAACAACCTTTTATTGCGATATGGCATAACCCAATCTACTGAACTACGCCTGGTTACCGATGCCGGAAAAGAAATGCAAAGCACAGGCTTAAAACCAATAGTTTTTAGCGTTAAGCAAAGGCTTATTCAGCAAAAAAAGATTATTCCTGCTATTTCATTTGTGGGCTATATAAGTAATGAAAAATGGGCCAGCAAAAATTTTCGTGGAAACGATATACAATATGAATTGAAACTGGCAATGGAAAATGAAATTTCCGATAAATTTTCACTGGGTTATAATGTTGGCGCTTCAAACGAATTTAAAAACCTCAATATTACCGCAGGTATCAGTTATGCTGCCTCCAATAAAATTTCCACTTATGTTGAGTATTTCTCCAGCCTTAGTAAAGCAGCAAATGAGCATAATGCAAATATTGGAGTTTTGTATTTGTTAAAACCACAATTACAACTGGATATATCCGTAGGCAATTCCCTTTTTAGCAAAGCAAACAGATTTTATGCAACTACAGGCGTTTCTTACTGGTTTAAATAATTAGCTTCCTGGTTTTTCCCAATATTTTCTTCCTTTTTAGTAATTGCAGAATTAACATTTTACTCCATGGTAAAATATTAAATTTGGGTACAATTTTTTTATAAATTTATAGTTAACCCTTTAAGAAAAATGCATACTATGCAACAGGTTAAATTTTACGGTCTTCTTTTTATTGCCTTATTTTTTTGTTTGATTCATCCTGCTTTTGCGCAGCAATACAAAAGTTATAAGCTCAATGCAAATGGAGATACCCTCAATGCCATTACAAAAGATAATTTAAAGCAGGGCAAATGGGTGGAAAAGGTGGAAGAACTAAGGGGCGAACCCGGCTTTGAAGAAGAAGGCGTATATAACAAAGGCATGAAAGAAGGCATGTGGCGCAAATACAACCTCACCGGTGATTTAATAGCCGTAGAAAACTTTATACATGGCGGCAAAGACGGGCTGCAGCAATATTATAATTACCTGGGCGATATTGAAAGAGAAGAAAACTGGAAAGGCTTTAACCCCGATTCTCCCTATATTTTTATACCCATTTATGGAACCGGCAGTGGTGAAATTTTGGAAATGAAAAAAGTAAAAGCCGAGCCTTACAGCGTAAAGCATGGTTTTTGGAAATATTACGAACCCGGCGGAAGGTTGCTCCGTACCGATGAATACCTCAACAACCAGTTAGTAATACCCAAGCCAAAAGAAACCACCGTATCTAACGATGCTCCCAAAAAGAAAGAAGTGCCCAAAACCCCCGAAATGATAGAATGGGAAAAAAAGAACAGCGGAAAAAAGAAAGCGCTGAGAGAAGGGAAGACCTCGTTGTAATCGGCTACACAGTAGCCTTCACCTTGCATTTAGTTACCGAAGCAGTTTTATTTCTATAATTATTTAGTAGTTACCAAGCTGCTTAACTTTTTTTAAAATACCTAATTCCGGGTATTGTTTATTTATGCCGGTTACCCATATATTTGTACCAATAAAATTTTAACCTTAAACCTGCTGTTTATGAAAATTAAATTCCCCCCCCCGGGTTTTTTTAGCCGCATTGGCAATTTTGTGTTTTTTGCAACTGAACTGTAAAAAAGAAGATGTTTATAATGCAAAGCCTAATGTAGAAGATAAATTCTTTACCATACCTTCAGGCACCAATGCTTCCGTTATGAGAGTAATAAATGAAATTAAACGGCGCAATAATGTAAAGGAATTTGTAACCAAATTTGCTGCTCAAAACGGCTTCCCTGTTTGGAACAAAGTATTGATGGGTACTTCTCAAAAACAATATGCCAATGCCAGCCTTAACGGCAGCAACCTCGATGGCGTTACCGATACTACTATTTTAATACCCTTTGTAATGGAAGGCGAGTTTAGCGTTAAAGGTTTTATAAAGGCAACGCTCAATGATAGCGTAAGCCTTAGCTATTCTCTTGCCAAAGATTATAAAGCTTACGAAGAAAAATTAGATAATTCAAAAACCGCATCTTCGGCATTTGCCATGCTGAGTATGGTGTTAAATAAAACCGTATTTAATGAAGATTATTATAAAATAACTGATCAAAAACTTTTTAGCAAAGATACCACCCATGTATTAACACAATCTATAAATATTGATGAAATTAATTTTAGCATAACGGATAGCGCAGGCATGAGGTATTTAATATTATGTAGTACGTTTACCCAAAACTTTTCTTTTTGTGGATCCAGGTCATATTGCAGGGCTAATGGTGGATTTGATGCAGGAAATTGTATATCAAATCCTCCCGTATGTTATTTTTATACCGAAACCAATACCAATTGTACAACAGTAGAATATCCCGATATACTTGGCTCAACAGGAGGCGGCTCAACGGGTGAAGGCGGCGGAAGCAATGGCGATGGGCCAATACCTTATGTTTACCCCTGCGAAACCACACAAAACAACCCAGCTCCTTTTACAGCAACCAATAATATAGAAGACCCAGGCGATTGCCCTGTACCCGGCCCGGGTGATGGATGGATACCGTTGGAGGATGATAATGACATTAACCTAAATTTGTTTTATCAAGGCCTAACTATAATTCAACAAAATTGGTGGAATGATAATGCTAATTATCTTAATAAAGATGATTTTATTGGTTTCCTATATAGTTATAATTTTAATGAACAATCAATATATTTAGTTAAAGAGTTAATTAATTGGTTAATTCAGGATAACTCTATTTCAAATGATGAAGTAAAATATTACTTATCTCTTCCAGAAGAAGGAGATGGATTATATGATGCTACTTATTGGGAAAATCCCAATACTGTTTTTCAACAAATAGCATTACCAACTTTACAACAATTCACCGAGAAATTCCCAAAGATTACAACAGCTAACGGCATATCATATATGAAGAGTGATTCAGTGTATAAAATGGTCGGTGACCCTCTAAAATCTGAATATGGAAAACCAAATTACCAGAATGCATGTGCAATACGAGGTTCATGGGCTTTTAATCAGATAAAAGTTGGCACAAGTTACCCTTTTAGAATACCGCCCGGTACGGCAAACACAGGTTATGGAGCAAATAATTTGATATATATTCTCAATGCAAAAGGCTTCAATGCATATATGCATAAACGGTTTGGTAATCCCACTTATTCCATATCTTCTGCACAAATAAATGGCAACAGAACTACTTTGAATAATTTTTTGAAAAATTTACGTAGTCAAAATATTCATGGTATATATAATTTGGCAACAAATGGAGGCAGTTATTCTGGTCATGTGGATTTAATGACTTATGGTGAATGTCTCGGTGGATACGCCTTGCCAGAAAATATTTCAACAATTGATAAAATAGAAATATGGGTATTAAACTAATATACATATATATAATTCTCGCAATAGTGAGTTGCGATGCGACGAAGAAAACTATCAACATCTGTAATAGGAAGTACACCGTATATAAGCATAATTCGTACTTGCATGAAGAGGATTTGAACGCAACTTTTCATACTATTTGCTTTCCAAATAGTCGTTACTCACTTTTTTCTTATTTAGTATCTGGAAAACGTAATGACTCAAATCTTGTAAGCACTCAATTAAAGTACTCTGGTGACACTTTAATAATTAATACAGTGTATGACAAAAAAGTATATCATGAAGAACATGACTATATTTCAAAAAGATATTATCGGTGTATTCCAGATGGTGTTGTGTCGTTGTCAAATAATAATGTGGAACCAGACTTTATTATCACCATTGATACAGCTAAAAAATACAATATGATACTACCTAAAAAAAGTAACCCATAAATACTTCTGCCAACAAAAGTATTTGCAAAAGTAGGGCTGTAAAATGTAACATCAGCTATGTACAAGAATCAGTAGCGGTCTGGGCTCGATCTTCAATGTTCAGCCTTAGTTCTTAACTTCAACTACACATTTTTACGCCTGCGTTCGTGGCACACGAATGCTTTGGTGGAAAGTATCCTTACTTCTGTCTTCGTTTCGTGTGCCACGAACCGAGAAGTAAAACAACCCAACTCCATTTACCGCAACCAATAATATTGAAGACCCAGGCGATTGCCCTGTACCAACTGAAGGTGATGGTTGGATACCTCTAGAAGGAGAGGATGAATTATATTATTTAGTTACCTCCTTAATTTTAACTAATGAACAAATAAATTTTCTTGAACAAAATCTCATTAATGTATATCAACTTTATCAATATATACTAATTAATGCAAGTAACGAGAATAAAGAAATTTGCAGGGAACATTTGAATAAGATGATTAATGATTCAGATTATCTGATATTTGTAGATTCCTATAATAATGGGTTTAATGCCGGAACAGAAGTGTGGTGGGAAAATAATATATGGCTAAACAATTCAAATAATTTTAACCTCGATATAGAAAATGGAACTGGACCGTATGATGAATTGACTTCGGCAGAAAAGGCTTTAGTTAAAGAATTTCCTGTTCAGGCATGGGAAATAAAACAAAATATAGACCCAGCATTTGCAATGGCCCAGATTAAATTTGGAGATTACCCCCCCTAATTATGGTTTAAACGACAAAAAAGATGCATTTCGTCACGCTTTTTTCAATGCACTAAATACACGTGACGTTACCCCAAGAGGTATTTCCCCTTATCCCCCGCCAGTTGGATGGCCACCATATACTTCTGCACAAATTGTAACTATGTTTGCAAATGCCCACGAAAGCGAGGTGCCCGTGTAAGCGTCCCCAATCTTCGGCAGTTTGAAATTAGAGAATAATCTTTAATTTTAAAATTGTCAATTATGAAAAGAACAAGATTTACCGAAAGCCAGATAGTGGCTTCAATTAAGAAACAGGAAAGC
>Ga0209063_1000509_pt1 | contig 25859 bp, 24 predicted proteins | sample KloWWTmeKNB19Kit_FD_187177 | JGI IMG/M metagenome (GOLD analysis project Ga0209063, IMG submission 187177) | Active sludge microbial communities from Klosterneuburg, Austria, studying microevolution and ecology of nitrifiers - Klosterneuburg... | ecosystem: Engineered > WWTP > Aerobic digester >... | reverse complement strand
GACCGCAACCGGTGTGCTCATCGACTCAGGAGTTCAGGGCCGGGCTTTGCGCCGGTGCTTCGACGCGGCGGCGCTGCTGTTCGGCGAAGATCGCATCGAAATTGATCGGCTGCAGGAACAACGGCGGGAAACCGCCACCCTGGACCAGGTCGGAAACGATCTGGCGCACGTAGGGAAACAGCACGTTCGGGCAATAGGTGGCGAGAACGGCTTCCTGCGATGTGGCGTCAAAGCCGGCGACACCAAAGATGCCAGCCTGGTGAACTTCGGCGAGATATGCCGTATTTTCTTCGATCTTGCAGGTAACGGTCACGCTGAGGACTACTTCATAAACCGCTTCCGCAAGCGTGTTGACGCGCTGGCTGAGGTTCAGTTCGACCGCCGGCTGCCCCTGCAGCTGGAACACGTTGGGGGCGTTCGGCACCTCGAAGGAAATGTCCTTGGTGTAGATCTTCTGCAGATTGAGTTGGGCCTGGTTGGCCTCGGCGGCGGGCTTGGCCGCGCCGTTTGCGGGGGAATTCTCAGCCATGTTGCGTTTGCTCCGGAAATCGATGGAAAAAAGGGCACGGATTATCCCATGCCAGGGATATCAACGCACACCGCGTCGCGGCGTGTTGCGGTTTGTCGGACAGATCAGCTGGCGCTGCGGCCCTTGACCAGGGGCAGTTGCGCATCGACCCAGGTACGCAGGCCGCCATCGAGGGTATAGACGTCGCTGAAGCCGGCTTTCTTCAGGCGCTTGGCCGCCACGCCGGCGGATTGCCCGGTCTTGCAATAGACCGCCACCGGCAAGGCCTTGGCCTTGGCCAGATCCTTGCTCTCGGGGTCGAACTGGCTCATGGCGACGTGGCGCGCACCCGGCACGTGGCCTTTTTCGTAATCCTGGATGCTCGACACGTCGATGAGCAAGGCATTGTCGCGGTTGATCAACTGGGTCAGGCCGGCCGGTGTCAACGCCTTGTAGCCGCGCGTGAGGCGACCGAACTCGCCAGCGACCACCGCCGCCAGCACGCCGAGGAAGCCAAACGAAAGGAACGGATGATTGCCGATGAACTCGGGCAGACGCTGCAGGATTTCGGACACGATGGGGTTTGCCTGATGGTGCGCACACGCTGTGCGCCGGGATGAAGTGGGCGCCGATTGTCCGTGCTCAAGGCTTGGCTGGCAAATCCGCCGCAATCCGCGGACAACGCCGTGCTGCGCGCGCGGACACCGGTCCTGCTCAGAGCCGCCCGCAATGCAGGTGGAAATCCCAGCACACCGTGCGCGCCTGCAGTGGATCACCCCAGGCCGCGCGCAGGTCGCTTTCGACCAGGCTGACCGGATCGTGCTCGTGGACGCGGAGGTAGCGCTGGGTCGCCGACCACGAGCGCAGGTAGGCGAGGAATTGCGCGAGCGTCCAGTCCATGCGCAGGGCAATCGCCGGCGCCTTGATGCGCTCGAAGGGGAATGGCAGGCTCGCATAGCCGCTGTCGACGAGGGCGCGCTCGGCGGGCCAGTACGCGCCGAGGAGGTCGCGGTAGAGGCGATTCTTGTGCACATCGACACGCTCATCGACGCGACAATCGGCATAGCTCCAGAACGCGACAACGCCCCGGGGTTTCAGCACGCGGCGCACTTCGGCGTGGAAGCGGGCAAGGTCGAACCAGTGCAAGGCCTGGGCGACACAGACCAGATCGACACTGGCCGCCGCCAGCGAGGACTGCTCGGCCGCCTCGACGCGATAGCTGATGTTCGGCCGCAGCGCGGCGTTGGCGATCTGCTCGGCGCTGGGGTCGGTGGCGATGACTTCACGGAAACGCGCGGCCAGATCGACGCTGGCCTGGCCGTTGCCGCAGCCGGCATCCCAGGCCCGTTCGTTCGACGGCGCGGCATCGACCAGGAAATCGTAGAGGGCAGCCGGATAATCCGGCCGCGCCGCACGATAAATGGCCGCATGCGCGGAAAAATGATCCTTGAAGGTCATCGCGATTCCCCGATAACTCGATGTTTGCCCGGTTGCAAGCCGCCCAACACATGGTCGCCGACCCGGATGCGCACGAGCCGCAAGGTCGGCAGGCCCACGCTTGCGGTCATGCGCCGCACTTGCCGGTTGCGGCCTTCGTGGATGGTCAATTGCAGCCAGTGATCGGGCACGCTCTTGCGAAAGCGCACGGGCGGATCGCGCGGCCACAGCCAGTCCGGCGCGCCTTCGAGAAGTTCGACCGTGGCCGGCAGGGTCGGCCCATCCCCGAGCATCACGCCCTGGCGCAAGGCCGCCAGTGCCGCCGCTGATGGCTGCCCTTCGACCTGCACCAGGTAGGTCTTCGACTGCTCGTGGCGCGGGTCGGTGATGCGGTGGGCGAGCGCACCATCGTCGGTCAACAGCAACAGGCCTTCGGAATCGCGATCGAGACGTCCAGCCGCATAGACATCTTTATGGGCAATGTGATCGGCGAGCGTCGCCCGGCCTTGGCGATCGGTGAACTGGCACAACACGCCATACGGCTTGTTGAAAAGGATCAGCATGGCAGTCGCTGCGAGCGGCCAGGGAGCGGCCGCTTGCAGCGGATTGGCCTATTTCTTTTCGTCTTCCTTGCTGGCGCTGTCGGTGCCCTGCTCGAAGATCCTGTCGGCCTGCGGCTTGACGAACTTCAGGGTCATGCGATCGGATTCGCCGATTGCCTGGTACCTGGCGCGATCGGTTTCACCGAGGGTCAGCGACGGCGGCAACGTCCACACGCCCTTTTCGTAATCCTTGGTGTCCTTCGGATTGGCGTTGATCTCGCTCTGCCCGACCAGCTCGAAACCGGCGTCCGTGGCCAGCTTGATCACCGATGCGGTGGTCAGGTAGCCGGACTTGGCGATGGCCGCCGCATCCGCGTCATCCGCCGCGCGGTGATCGACGACGCCGAGCGTGCCGCCCGGTTTCAGCACGTTGAAGAAGCCCGTGAACATGGCCGGGGCGTTGCCCCCGCCGACCCAGTTGTGCACGTTGCGAAAGGTCAGCACGACATCGGCGGAAGCGTCCGCGCCGAAGCTCGGTGCCTTTGGATCGAACTCGACGACCTGGGCGGCAGCAAAGACTTCGCCATGCTCGGCGAGCTTGGCGCGGAACTTCGTGTTGTTGCGGGCGTTGTATTCGGAGCTGGCGTCCGTCGGGATTGCTGCGACGTAGCGGCCATCCTTCATCAACGGTGCCAGCACTTCGGTGTACCAGCCGGCCCCGGGATTGATCTCGATCAGCGTCTGGTCCGGCTTGACCCCGAAGAAATCCAGGGTCTCGGCGGGATGACGATACGGGTCGCGTGCCTTGTTCGCGTCCGAGCGCCAGTTGCCGGCGAGCACGCTGGCGATTGGATCGATCGTGGCGGCAGCCTGCGGCGGCACGACCACGGCAGGCTGATCGGATGCAGCTTCCGGGGTTGCCACTTTCTCGGTTGCAGAGCCGCATGCGGCCAGGGTGAGGCTGACGGCGAGCGCCAGGGAAAGCTGTTTCATGGTCGACTCCAGTTCGATGCCGACAGGGCGGCAGTGGGCCGCAAAGCCTAGCATAGGGCCATGCTTGATCCTCACCGCGGCGCCCCGTCCGCTCGCGGAGCCCACATGAACGCCAACCATGCGTTCATCCGCCGGTCGGGAAATCTTCGGGGTCAATTCATCTGCCGCCGACTACCTTGGCCGGGACATCGCGGAGCGGGTAGACCCGACAGCAGCGATGGATGCCCAAAATCAGGAGATTTCCCATGTTGCATTACGCTATCGTCTTTCTCGTGATCGCCTTGATCGCTGCCGTTCTCGGCTTCGGTGGTATTGCCGGTGCATCGGCGGGTATCGCCAAGATCCTGTTCCTGGTTTTCATCGTGTTGTTTGTCGTATCGCTGATCTTCGGCCGCAAGCGCCTCTGATTGCCGGTTTGACCGGTGCCTGAAGCAGAAAGCCCGCCTCGCGGGCTTTCTGCCTTTCAGGATGCCGCGGGTCCGGGCAAGCGCGCCGAAGCGGGATACGGTGGAACATCACTGTAGTCGCCGCGCGCAATGCCTTGCTGGACACCACGCCACCACGCCGCATCGAAGATTTCGCCATGGCTTTCGAGCAGGGCAAGGCGCAGCTCGGCCGGCACACCGAGAAAACGCGGGAACATTTCCGGGAAGACGTCGCCTTCGCGCACCGTCAACCACTCTTCCAGCGGTCGCGTTTCATCCTCGAAGCGCGCCTGCGGGATCGTGCGGAAGCAGCAGGTGTCGAGCAGGCACAGCTCGTCATAGTCATAGAAGATCGCGCGGCCACCCCGGGTGATGCCGAAATTCTTCAGCAGCAGGTCGCCCGGAAAGATGTTGCTGCGGGCAAGGTCCTTGATCGCTTGGCCGTAGTCGCGCATGGCCCGCCGCGCCGCATCCGGCGTCGCTTCGCGCACGAACAGATTCATCGGTCGCAGGCGGCGCTCGACATAGCAATGGCGGACCAGCACCTCGTCACCTTCCAGGGACACCGTCTCCGCACATTGGCTGAGCAGCTCGGCGAGCATGTCCGCGTCGAACTGGCGGCGCGGGAAACGCAGGTGGCGAAACTCCTGGGCATCGACGAGGCGGCCGATGCGATCGTAACGGAATACCAGCAGGTACTTTTCCTCGACCTGGCGGCGCGCGATGTCCTTGGGATAGGCAAACTGGTCGCGGATTACCTTGAACACCAGCGGCCAGGATTTCGGCGTGAACACGGCCATGACCATGCCGCGCTCGCCATCGGCGCGGACGAGGCGCTCGTCGGGATGGCGGGCGAGGTGGCGAAAGAGATGCCGGTAGCGTTCGGTCTTGCCCTGCTTGGCGCGTCCGAGCACCGTGAACAGTTCCTCGATCGGCTTGTGCGGCAGCAAGGCGCGCAGGAAGACGACGACGTCGCTGACGGTCGGCAGATCGACATGGAAATAACTGCGCGTGTAGCTGAAGATCAGCGAGACCTGATCCACCTCGGTGATCAGCGCATCGGCACGCACGCCATCGGCCGTACTGACCAGGGCAATGACCAGCGGCAAGTCGCCCGCGGAGGTGCTGATGCGGCCGATCAGATAGGCGCGCCGCTCGCGGAAGAACGCCGATTTGACGAGGTCGATCGAATGCACGCGTCGCACCGCGCCTTCGCGCATGCGCGTGCGCAAGGTGGTGGCGATGGCGTTCACGCAGGCGCTGATGTCGGCGTAGCCATTGGCGAAAGGATAATCGGCAAGGATGCGTTCGCAGACCACATCGAGATTGCCTGCCGCCGGATAGCTGTTCAGATCGGTGGCATCGCTGATGCCTGCAGTGGGCTCGGCATCGAGGGCGACAAACTCGATGTCGGCGGCAACGCCGTCGGTATGGAAGAATCGTCGCGACAGCGAATTGAAGAATGTCTTCGGAAACTCGCGATCCAGCATGGGCGCGACGAGTGTTTCCAGCTCATCGCGTATCGAGGACCAGATCGTGCGCGAGCGCAATCGTTCCTCCAGCAGCAATTCGAGCCGGCCCAGCGTCTCGCGGACGCAGACTTCGTAGAGGTCGATGCGCGCCGCCGCATCAACCCGCACATACTTCCAGTCGCGCCGCTCGAAGCGCCGCTTGGCCCGCCGCGTGATGTCGGAAAAGCGCGCGTTGTAATCCAGGAACGCGTCCAGCACCAACGCCGCCGCACGGGACTGGAGGGAGGTCGTCACCGGATGAATTCCGCGAACGGGAAATCCGACGGCGCAGGCAGGATGCCGGGGCGAACATTCACGCAGCGAATGACGCGAAGCGCGCGCAGCTGAAGCGGCGAGTCAACCGGGAATCCGAAAAGGCGAGCGGCGGCGATACTCGCGCCGCTCTCCGGCAGGGTTCGGACGGGTCGGGAATGCGGCACGAACCACGCGGCATTCCGCCCCACGATATTCCAACCATTCCCCATTCCCTGTTCCCCATTCCCGATAAAGCTACATCGCCGCAATCAGTCGATCGGCGAACTCCGAGCACTTCACCTCGGTGGCACCTTCCATCAGGCGGGCGAAGTCGTAGGTGACCTTCTTCTGGCCGATGGCCTTGTCCATCGCCGCGATGATTGCGTCGGCGGCTTCGTGCCAGCCCATGTAGCGCAGCATCATCTCGCCGGAAAGGATCACCGAACCGGGGTTGACCTTGTCGAGTCCGGCGTATTTCGGCGCGGTGCCGTGGGTAGCCTCGAACACCGCATGGCCGGTGACATAGTTGATATTGCCACCCGGCGCGATACCGATGCCGCCGACCTGGGCAGCCAGCGCATCGGACAGGTAATCGCCATTGAGGTTGAGCGTGGCGACCACGTCGTATTCGGCAGGACGCAACAGGATCTGCTGCAGGAAGGCATCGGCGATTGCATCCTTGACGATGATTTCCTTGCCCGTCTTCGGATTCTTGAACTTGCTCCACGGACCGCCATCGATTTCGACCGCGCCAAACTCGTTGTGCGCCAGCGCGTAGCCCCAGTCACGGAAGCCACCCTCGGTGAACTTCATGATGTTGCCCTTGTGCACGAGGGTTACCGAGTCACGATCGTTGTCGATTGCATAGAGGAGGGCCGCACGCACCAGGCGTTCTGTGCCTTCCTTCGAAACCGGCTTGATGCCGAAGCCCGAGCTGTCCGGGAAACGGATCTTGCGGTAGCGATCCGGGAAATGTTCCTTGACCAGGGCGGCGAATTTCTTGGCGTCGTCCGAACCCTGCTGGAACTCGATGCCGGCGTAGATATCCTCGGTGTTCTCGCGGTAGATCGTCATGTCGACCTTGGACGGATCCTTGACCGGCGAGGGCACGCCATCGAACCAGCGCACCGGGCGCACGCAGGCGTACAGATCGAGCATCTGGCGCAGGGCGACATTCAGCGAGCGGATGCCGCCGCCGACCGGCGTGGTCAACGGGCCCTTTATCGAAACCAGGTATTCGCGGCAGGCCTCGACGGTGGCATCGGGCAGCCAGTTGCCGGTCTGGTTGAAGGCCTTCTCGCCAGCCAGCACTTCCAGCCAATGGATCTTGCGCTTGCCGCCGTAGGTTTTCGCGATCACGGCGTCGAATACACGCACCGAGGCGGCCCAGATGTCCGGGCCGGTGCCATCGCCCTCGATGAAGGGAATGATCGGCTGATCGGGCACGTTGAGGACGCCGTTGGCGATGCTGATCTTGCCGCCACCGGCGGGCGGCGTGAGGGTGGATTCGGCCATGGAAATCTCCGCTTGGGGTTGTTGCGCAGAAGGGCCGCGTGCTGAGTGCAGCGGTGGGCGCAGGTCGCACCTATTGTCGCTGGAATGGCCGATCCGTGCCAATCCTGCCTGCCCGAAACGCACGAGGCGCGGATTTCTCCGCGCCTCGTGGCGTGATCCAGGGTGGACGCGACTACTTGACCTCGAACTCCTGGCTGGCAACCGGGTTGCCGTCGATGGTCACGTCGACCTTGTACTTGCCCACCGGCCAGCCGTCCGGCTTGGCGATGTGGAAGGTGGTCACCGCCGCGCCGGTCGGCGCGATCGACTGGCTGCTCTCGTCGACGAGCTGGCCATCGCCAAAGGTCCACTTCGCCACGATCGCTGCATTGGCCGCGGCGCCCTTGGTGGTGACGGCGGCGTAAATCGTGTCGTTCGGCGAGAATGCCGTCATCGGCGTGGTCACATTCTGGTCCGCGCCAATCGCGTTGCCCAGGGTCAGGCCGGCAAAGGTGACGGTCTCCGGTGCTGGCGGCGGCGTTGGTGCGGTCTCGACCGGAGCCGGCGCGGGGGCCGGGGTGACGACCGGTGGCGGAGCTTCCTGCTTCTTGCCGCAGGCAGCCAGTGCAACAGTCACGCCGAGAACAATGGCGGCGGAACGGATCGAGTTGATTTTCATGATGAACGGTCTCCTTGGGTCAGGGTTTGGCGGGAATCTTCAAAACCTGACCGATCTTGATCAGGTCCGGATTGCTGATCTGGTCGCCGTTGGCTTCGAAAATCACGCGCCACTTGTTCGCGTTGCCATAGAACTTCTTGGCAATCTTCGACAGCGTGTCACCCTTGGCAACCGTGTAGGTCTGCATGGTGGTATCGGCGACCAGCGGCGCAGTTGAGCTGACGCCACTGCTGACGTTGCTGAAATCGGGTTTTGGCGCAGCGGCCGGTGCCGTCGAGGCGCCACCACTCTTTACATTGGAAAAATCCGGCTTGCCGGGATCTTTGGGCATGACGCTGGTCTCCAGACGGGGGCGATTGTCGAAAATACACCGTTGCCCCGTTAAGAAACCATTTCCGCGGGGCGCGATTGTCAACACTGGTTACGCCGTGTTCACGCCGCAGGATGCAAGCCCGCTACTGGCGTTGCAAGCGTGGATTGTCCGCCGTGGCCGCAGCCACGTTGCTGCGCCAGGGATTGATGTCGAGGCCGCCGCGGCGGGTGTAGCGCGCATGCACGGTCAGTTGTTGCGGAGCGCAGCGCGCGAGCAGGTCGCGAAAGATGCGCTCGACGCATTGTTCGTGGAAATCATCATGATTGCGGTAGGAGACCAGGTAGCGCAGCAGGCCGGCACGATCGATGCGCTTGCCGTGGTAACGAATCTGCACGCTCGCCCAATCAGGCTGGCCGGTGACCGGGCAATTTGACTTCAGCAGATGCGACAACAACACCTCCGTGGCCGGCTCGGCGGCCGCATCCACACCCAGGAATCCGGCTTGCGGAGGGCCGTACTGGTCGATGTCGATATCCAGATCATCGATGCATTCGCCATCGAGGCGCTGGATAGGCGCGGACCGCGTCGGGTCGACCCCGAGCAGGACGACGTCGATCGGCATGCCGGCGGCGGCCGACAAGTCCGCCAGCAGCAAAGCGCGCACCGCGTCGGCATCGGCAAAGCGGGTCTGGTTCAGGCTGTTGAGATAGAGCTTGAACGACTTTGATTCGATCAGGTTCGGTGAGCTGGCCGGGATGCGGAACTCGCCAATCGCCACCTGCGGCTTGCCGCGCAGATCAAGCCAGGACAGCTCCCAGGCGTTCCAGATGTCGACGCCATGAAACGGCAATGGCTCGGCAAGGCCCATCGCGCCACGACCCGCGGCACGCGGAATCGGAAACAGCAAGTCGGCATCGTAGACCGCGCTGCCGGCAACCTGCTTGCCAAGCGGCGAATCGTGGGCGGCTGGATTCATGGGTGGATTTTAGCCGGGATCGGGGAGGCGGGATGACCAGACCTTCGGCTGTCGGGAGCCGGGTTTTGAAAAAGCAGTGCCGGGCAAGCTCCGATCTCGCCTGACTCGCTGTGGCGAATCCCCAATCCCGACTCCCGAATTCCGGCTCCTCAAGCCGGCGCTTCGATGTCCTCGAGGGCATTGACCGATTCACCGAGGTGATCCTGGGCGAGCAACAGGTAGAACGCCGGCACCACGAACAAGGTGAACAAGGTGCCGATGGTCAGGCCGGTGGTGATGACCAGGCCCATGTTGAAGCGGCCGGCGGCACCGGCACCGGTGGCGATGACCAGCGGCAGCACGCCCAGCACCATCGCCGCGGTGGTCATCAGGATCGGGCGCAAGCGCGTTGCAGCCGCCTGCTCGATTGCCTCGCGCTTGGTCTTGCCGGCGCGCCGCAGTTCATTGGCGAACTCGACAATGAGGATGCCGTGCTTGGAGATCAGCCCCATCAGGGTGACCAGGCCGACCTGGGTGTAGATGTTGAGCGAGGTCGCCCAGCGCGTGGAGATCATGCCGGCACCGGTGAAGCCCGGCAGCAGGTTGATGAAGACCAGCGCGCCAAACAGCGCCATTGGCACGGCGACCAGGATGACGATGGGATCACGCAAGCTGTTGAACTGCGCGGCGAGGGCGAGGTAGACGATGATCACGGCGAAGAGCAGGGTCAGGGCGAAGCCGCCGGACTCGTTGATGTACTGGCGCGACTGCCCCGAGTAATCAATCGAGTATCCGGATGGCGCGACTTCCTCGATGGTCTTGCGGATCAAATCGATCGCCGCGCTGGAAGACTGCGCCGCACCGGAAAACGTCACCGAGTTGAGCTGCTGGAAGCGCGTCAGGGCCTGCGGCACGACCGAGTCCTTGATCGTCGCCACGGTCGATGCCGGAATGACGCCGCCGGATGGCGTGCGGATGTAGTAGTCGAGCACCTGGTCCGCATTCAGGCGATCGGCCTGGAGTACCTGCGGGATGACCTTGTAGGAACGTCCGGCAATCGAGAAATAGTTGACGTAGCCGCCGCCAAGCGCGGCTCCGAGCGCGCTGCCGACATCCTGCTGGGTCATGCCCAGGGTGGCGACCATGTCGCGATCGACTGCGACCGTGCTTTGCGGCTTGTCGATCTTCAGGTTGGTGTCGATGAACCAGAACTGGCCGCTCGCCTGCAGCTTGGCGAGCACGTTCTGCGAGACTTCGTAAAGGTTCTCGAATGGCTCGGTGGTGTTCATGACCACCTCGATCGGCACGCCGGAGGCACCGGGCAGGGTCGGGAACTGGAAGGCGAAGGTGTTGGTGCCGGCCATGCCGCCCCATTTCGACTGCAGCTCGATCTGGATTTCGTTGGCATTGCGGCTGCGTTCGGACCACGGTTTGAGCTTGGCCCCGGTGAATATCGAGTTCGGCCCGGAAAAACCGGTGAACTGGAAGGTCTGGTCGACTTCGGGCACGGTCTTGCTGATGTCGTGCATCTGCTTGAGGTACTCGCGCACCTGCGCCGGCGAGGCATTCGGTGCCGCCGTGGCCATGCCGAGGACGATGCCCTGGTCTTCCTGCGGTGCCAGTTCCGATTGCGCGGTAATGAACAGCAGCGGCGTCAGCGCGAGCAGGATCAGGCCCATGACCACGATCACCGAATGGGTTTCCAGGGTGCCGTGCAGCTTGCGCTGGTAGCCGGTGTGCAACTGGTCGAAACGACGATCAATGTATTCGACGAAGCGGTTGCTGGCACGTCCGCTTTTCAGGAAGCGCGAGCCGAGCATTGGCGAGAGGAACAAGGCGATGACCGCGGAAACCGTCACCGCGCCGGCCAGGGTGAAGGCAAACTCGGTGAACAAGGCACCGGTGAGGCCACCCTGGAAGCCGATCGGCACGTACACCGCGATGAGGACGATGGTCATGGCGATGATCGGGCCGGTCAGCTCGCGCGCGGCGACGAGGGCGGCCTGCAGCGGCGTCTTGTTGTCTTCCTTGATGTGCCGATCGATGTTCTCGACGACGATGATGGCATCGTCGACGACGAGGCCGATCGCCAGCACCAGGGCAAGCAGGGTGATCAGGTTGATCGTGTAGCCGAGCACCAGCATGACGAAGAACGCACCGATCAAGGACAGCGGCATGGCTATGACCGGGATGATCACCGCGCGGAAATTGCCCATGAACAGGAATATCACCAGGGTGACGATGAGCAGTGCTTCGATCAGCGTCGTCACCACTTCGGCGATCGAGGTGTTGATGAAGTCGGTGGCGTCGTAGGCGATCTGCGCAGTGATGCCACTCGGCAATTGCGCCTGGATATCCGGGAAGGCGTTGCGCACGCGCTCGGCGACATCGAGGATGTTGGCGTCGGGCGCGGTCTTGATGCCGAGGAACACCGACTGGTTGCCGTCGAACGCGACTGCCGAATCGTATTCCTCGGCACCGAGCACGACATTGGCGACGTCTTCCAGTCGCACCAGGGCACCGTCCTTCTGCTTGACCACGAGCTGGCGGAACTCCTGCACGGTATGCAGGTCGGTCGCCGCGGTCAGGGCTACCGTGACGCTCTGGCCCTTGGTCGCGCCGACGGCGGCCAGGTAGTTGTTCGTCGACAAGGCCGTATAGACGTCCGTCGCAGTGATGCCGTGCGCGGCCAGGCGTGCCGGGTCGAGCCAGGCGCGCAGGGCAAACTGGCGACCGCCGAGCAACTCGGCGGTCTGCACGCCGTCGACCGCATCGAGCTTCGGCTTGACCACGCGCACCACGTAGTCGGTGATGTTGTTCGGTGCCAGCGTGTCACTGTAGAAACCGATGTACATCGAGGCCACCGACTCGCCGACCTGCACGGTGATCACCGGCTGTTGCGCCTGCGCCGGCAATTGGTTGACGACCGCGCTGATCTGGGTCTGGATCTCGGTCAGGGCACGGTTTGAATCGTAGTTGAGCGCGAGCGTGGCGGTGATCGTGGAGACGCCAGTCAGGCTCGCCGAGGACAGGTAGTCGATGCCCTGCGCCTGCGCGATGGCGGCCTCCAGCGGCTGGGTGATGAAGCCGGCCACGGTCTGCGCATCGGCACCGTAGTAGGTCGTCGTCACCGTGACCACGGCATTTTCGGTTTTCGGATACTGGCGCACGGTGAGGTCGCTCACCGAGCGCAAGCCCAGCACGAGGATGAGCAGGCTGACGACGATGGCCAGTACGGGTTTGTTGATGAACAGGTCGGTGAATTTCATCTCGGGGTCCTGATAGCGCCGTGGCGCGGGCCGTGCAGGCCGTTGCCGCGCGGCGTCGCCAGTTCAGGCGCGACGCTGCCGCGGCGGCATGGGCGTGCGCTCACTGTTCCTGCGGCTTTGGATCGGCGTCGTTCTTCGGCGGCATGCTGTTGTCGATGCGCAAGGGCGTGCCGTTCTTCAGCTTGAGCTGGCCACTGGTGACCACCTCGGTGCCCTCCTCGAGGCCGCTGAGAATGGCGATCTGGTCGCCGCGCGTGTTGCCGGTGGTGACAAAGGCCTGCTGCGCGGTCGGCGCTTCCGGCTTGCCATCGGGTCCCTTCTTCGCCGACGGCTTGACGATGAACACGGTCTCGCCATAGGGGTTGAAGGTGATCGCGCTCTGCGGCAGGGTCAATTGCCGCGCCTGCTCGCCGACATCGACGCTGACATTGGCGAACATGCCCGGCACCAGCACGCCGTCCGGGTTTGCCGCCGAAGCTTCGATGCGCACGTTGCGCGTGTCGTTGTCGACCTTGGGATCGATCGCCGACACCGTGGCCTCGAAGACGCGACCGGCAAAGGCGTCAAGGGTGATCGCGGCACGCTGGCCCGTCTTCAGCTCGCCAAGGCTGCGCTGCGGCACATGGAAGTCGATGAACACCGGATCGAGTTGCTGCACGGTGACGATCGGCGTGCCGGCGTTGACGTAGGCACCCGGACTCAAGGTGACGATGCCGGCGCGACCGTCAAACGGTGCCCGCAACTGCTTCTTCGCGACCACGGCCTGGGCCTGCTGCACGGCGGCCTGCCTGGCCTTGAGGTCGGCGGCGGCATTGTCGTAATCGGCCTGGCTGATCGCCTTGACGTCGAGCTGGCGCTTGGCGCGATCAAAGGTGACCTTGGCCAGCGCCGCCGCGGCTTCGGCCTGGCGCAGTTGGGCCACTTCGTCGTCGTCGCGCAACTGCACCAGCACCTGGCCCTGACTGACCTCGGCACCGGACTGGAAGTTGAGGCGGGTGACAACACCGGCAACATCGAGTGCGAGGTCAGCGCCGCGCACGGCACGCAGCGTGCCGACGGCACCGAGCGCCGGTTGCCATTCCTCGTAGCTCGCCTTGATCGTCGTCACGGTCGGTGCCTCGGGTGGCTTCATGCCGGCGATCATGGTGCTGATCGTCCACCACTTGATGCCGACGATGGCCGCGATCAGCAACAGCACGAGGCCGATCATGATGAGCATGCGCTTGAGCTTGCCCGGCTTCTGCAATGCGCGCGTCTGCATGCGTGATTCTCCCTAGTTGGATTCGGTGGTGACGGTGTCACGGGCAGCGGCGGCCTCGCCACGCCAGCCGCCGCCGAGGGCGGCAAACAAGGCGGCGCTGTCGGCGAGTCGTGCCGTGCGCGCCTGGATGACGGCGATGCGCGCCAGCTGGAACTGCCGGGTTGCATCGAGTACCTGCAACTGGCTGGCGGCCCCTTCGCGATACTGCACGTTGACGAGTTCCAGGCTGGCCGCGCTCGCCCGCTGTGCCTCGGCTTGCGCCTGCAGGCTTTCGGCGTCGAATTCGAGCGCGCGCAGGCTGTCGGCGACGTTCTGGAATGCCGTCAACACGGTCGTGCGGTAGTCGGCGGACGCCTGGTCGAGGCCGGCTTCGGCGGCGCGCTTCCGCGCCCGCAGCGTGCCGCCGCGGAAAATTGGCTGCAGCAGGTTGAGACCGAGGCTCCAGGCTTCGCGACCGCTGCCGAACAAGTTGCCGGCGCTGGACGCCTGCGATCCATAGGCACCATTGAGGGTGATGTTCGGGAACAGGTTGGCGGTGGCAATGCCGACCTCGGCCGTGGCCCGCTGCAACTGCGCTTCGGCCGCGCGGATGTCGGGACGTTCACGCACGATCGCCGACGGCAGGCTCAGCGGAATGTCGGTCGGCAGTTTGAGGTCATCGAGTGCAAGCGCGGCCAACTCGACTTCGGCTGGGAAATGCCCGAGATAGACGGCAAGCCGGGTTTGCGTCTGCGCCAATGCCTTGCGCAATTCCGGCAGTTGCGCACGAGCGCTGGCGACCTGACTGCGCGCGACCAGCACGTCGGCCTGCGATTTCGCGCCAATCTCGTTTTGTTTCGCGACCAGTTCGTATTGCTGCTGGTAGACGCTGGCGATTTCCTCGGTGGCGGCGATCTGCGCGCGCAGCGAGGCTTCACGGAAACTCGTGGTGGCAACATTGGCGGCGAGACTGAGATAGGTGCCCTCCAGTTCGAAACCTTGCGCCTCGGCCAGCGCCGCTTGCGCCTCGATGCCGCGACGCACGCCGCCAAAGAGATCCAGCGTGTAGCCGACGCCAATCGACGCGTTGTAAACCGTGAACGGCGAGGTGCCTGGCGCGCCGCGCGCCTGCTCGTCCTGGCGACTCGCACCGAGATTGGCATCCAGTGCGGGGAGCAGCGAACCGCGGGCGGCGGCGGTGCCTGCCTGCGCCTGGCGCAACGCCGCCTTCGCGGAGGCGACGCTTGGACTGTTGGCCAAGGCCTGCTCGATGCGCCGGTTCAGTTCCTCGTTGTCGAACTGCCGCCACCACCGCGCGGGAACGCTTGCCGCCTGCAGGAAACGCTGGGCGTCGCCGGTCGGCGCCGCACTGGCGACGGTTGCCGCGAGCGCTGGCTCGGCCCGGTAGGCAGCTTCCGCCGGCAGGACGGGGGCACGGAAATCGGGGCCGACGGCGCAACCGCCCAGCAGGGAAAGCGCGGCGATCATCGTGGCCCGGCTGGCCCGACGTGGAAACACGGGCTTGTCCGCAATCGCCGCAGTCCGCGGCGTGCGGGGATCGGGAATGCTCATCTTGGGTCCGCTGCAAAACCAGTCCCGTCGAGAATAGGATCTGCTACGGATCCGGACAAGGATCAGAAGTCACGATAGGAGTGCATGCGCAAGCATGCGGCGGCGACCCGGATTGGCCTGAAATCGACAATCTGCCTGGGGCAGCGCCGATCGGCTAGATTTCATGCATGAGCGGATCAACCGACGCGCCCCAAGCAGCCACCGCGCGACTCCTCGATGATGCAGCGCAGCGCGCGGCGCGGCTATTGGCGATGGAGCTGCAGGCGCGTGTCCGCGCTGCCCATGCGCGCCTTGCCGATCCTGCCGACGGCGAGGCGTTGCACGAATTCCGCGTGGCCGTGCGCAGGCTGCGCAGCTGGCTCGATATCGATGCGGTGCTGCCAGGCAAACTGGTGCCGGCACGCGTGCGCAAATTGCTGCGCAGCCTGGCCAAGGCAAGCAATGTCAGCCGCGACGACGAAGTCCTTGCCGAGTGGCTCGCCGTCCGGCGCGCTGCGTCCGCCGTGCAACACGATGATGCCGTCGACTGGCTGCTGGCGCGCATCGAGGAGCTCAGGCAAGGCGATGTCGGCCGGCTGCACGCCAAGCTCGATCGCGACTTCGGCAAGGCCATGGCCGGCCTCGATGAGCACCTGCCGTGGTACACGGTGCGCCGCCACGTGCATCGTGGCGAGCAAGGCGAAACCTTGGCGGCGAGCCTCGCCGCGCTCTTGCGCCTCGATGGCGGTCGGCTGCAGCGACGCCTCGCAGCGGTGCACGCGTGCGCGGATGACAAGGCGATCCACCGCGTGCGGATTGCCGTCAAGCGGCTGCGCTACCACCTGGAACCCGTGGCCGATGCACTGACCAGCGCGCCGGATGCGCTGGTCCGGCTCAGGATCCTGCAGGATCTGCTGGGCGACCATCACGACGGCATGGTCTGGATGGGGATCGTGCGCTCGTTCGAAGCGCAGGCGCCGAACGAGGGTATCCGCCGCGGCCTTGGCAAGATCGTGGCCCGCATCGAACGTCGCAGGGAGCGCCGTTTTGCTTCCCTCGAGGACGAATGGCTGGCCGCTGCGGCCGCGACGTGGCGGCAATGAACCGGCCTGTCGCTGCCGTTTGCGGAGTGGCGCGGTCCTGCCAGGGAGCTTGCTGAGCGGGGCCCGGATCTGATCCTCGCCCTGGCCATCATGGCGTTTCGGAAGCGCATCCCGTATCGCCAGGTCGCCAGGCTGCATCGCTTGATTCCGCTGGCCTTCCCGCTGCTTGTGTTTCACTGCGTGGTGCTGATGCCGGCCGCCTCCTGGCGCGCGCCGCGGGGTCCGCTCGCGGCCTTGCTGATGGCCTGCGGCGTGGTCGCTGCCTTGCTGTCGTTGAGCGGGCGCATTGGCTTCACCCGCCGTGCACCGGGCCATGTCGCCTCGCTGCGCCAGCACGAGGACCGCCTGCATGAGGTGGATTGCCACGGCAACGGCCCGGGCCGGGCATGAGAGCGGCAAGTTCGTCTTCGTGACCTTTCATCGCGATGAAGGCGCGCCCCCATTCTCGGTGGTCTCGCGCCGGGCAGGCGCTGGCCGTCCTTTGCTTGCGATCAAGGAGCTGGGCGACTACACGCGTGCGCTGTCAGAGCGACCGGCCGTGGACGACCCGGGAACCCTCGAAGGACGGTGTGGACGCTTCAATTTCGAGGGCGCACGGGAACGCCAGATCGGGGGGGCCGGAGGAGCGGGCATCACGTCGTTCATTTCACGCATGGAACTGCTGGCCCAGAGCGGCGCAAGGCAGCCCCCGGTCGACCTCTTCCACTCCGGCAACGAGCCGACCGGGCCGTTGCCGGGCATCCTCGCCGAGTTTGCCGCCAGGAGCGGGGTCACCCCGCATGTCGTGGTGCCGCCGCGCGTTGGTTGCCCGGCCAGCGAGCACATCGGCGCAGTGGTACCGAATACCGAGCAAGCGGAAAGCCGGTCCTGCGGCCCGACCGCATGGGGTCACTCGATCCTCAATGGACTGGTGCCGCGCGGCTTGCCGGCAGACTGTTTCCATCAGGAATACTTCGAGATGCGTTGAAGGGGCGACGCGATCAATCGCCAAGAGACCGGAAATCCTGCCGGTACGGGCTGTCAGTCCAGCACGCCGTCGTTGACGAAGGCGCGCAGGACGATGTCGAGGGCGCTGATTCCGGTGCGCTGCAGGTCGATGCTGTCGGGTGCGAGCAGGTAACCGTGGATGGAGCCGAGCATGATCATGTGCACGATCGCCGCGGCCGCGTCGATGTCTACGCCGGCGCGCAACTGGCCCAGTTCGCCTGCACGGCGCAGGGCATTGGTGATGCGCAGGATGACCTGGCTGAAGCCTTCCCGACGCATGTCGAGCACCTGCCGGGTGTCATCGCCAGAATCGCATCGCAACATGATGATGCCCAGGATGTGGCGCAGGCGAGGGCTGGATTGGAGGTCGGCCAGGGACTGCTGCGTGACCCGTCGCAGGTCGCGGATGGGATTGGTGCGCTCGCCGTCGACCAGGCGCTCCAGTTCCTGCAGGAAGGGCAACTTGACGCGGTCGATGACCGCTTCCAGCAATTCGCCCTTGTTCCTGAAGTGCCAGTACACGGCACCGCGCGTGTAACCGGCACGCGCGCCGATCATGGCCAGGGTGGTGCGTGCCAGGCCGTGCTCGTGGAAACAGATTTCGGCTGCATCCAGAAGCTCCTCATGGGTGAGCCGTGCTTCTTCCTTGGTTTTCCTGGCCATCTTCAACGGCTCCGGGGGAGTGCGCGCCCATGCACGAACAGGTGCAGGTTTATGACATACATACACGAACGTATGTATAATACCCTGCTTCGGGAGCATGTTCCAGCTCTTGTTTTTCCTTGCTTGAATCCGACGTACCTTGGTTCGCGGTCGCTTCAATGCGCCGGGTTCCCGTGACGTCGAGGCTCTCCACCTTACGAGGTTCACCCATGACCGGCTCCCTGTTTTCCAGACTCCTTGCGCCGCTTGCTGCGAGCCTCCTCGTGGCCGCCTGCAGCGGCGAGGTGGCGGCCCCGCCGCAGCCTGCGACCAAGGTCACCGTGGTCACGCTCAAGGCCGAGCCGGTGACCCTGGTCCGCGAATTGCCGGGCCGCGCCGCGCCGTTCCGGGTTGCCGAAGTGCGCCCGCAAGTTACCGGCATCATCGACAAGCGCCTGTTCACCGAAGGCAGCCAGGTCAAGCAGGGACAAGCGCTGTACCAGATTGATGACGCCAGTTATCGCGCCGCCGCAAACAGCGCCCGCGCCCAGCTCGCCCGCGCCGAGGCCAGCTTGACCTCCGCGCGTCTGCGCGCGAAGCGCATCGGCGAATTGGCATTGATCGAGGCGGTCAGCGTGCAGGACAACGAGGACGCGATCGCCGCCTTGAAACTGGCCGAGGCCGATGTCGGTGCCGCGCGCGCCGACCTCGACAGCGCCAACGTCATCCTCGCCTACGCCCGCATCAGTGCGCCGATCAGCGGCCGCATCGGCAAGTCCTCGGTGACCCAGGGTGCCCTGGTGACCGCCAACCAGACCATGCCACTGGCTACCGTGCATCAGCTCGATCCCATCTACATCGACCTGACCCAGTCCTCGGCGGAGCTGCTGCAGCTGCGCCGCGCGCTGGACAGCGGCAGCCTGCAGGGCACCAGCGGCCTGCCGGTGACGATCCTGCTCGAAGACGGCAGCGAATTCAGCCACAAGGGCACCCTGGAATTTGCCGAGGTCAGCGTCGATCCAGCCACCGGCAGTTTCAATCTTCGTGTAAAAGTGGACAATCCGCAGGGCCTGATCATGCCTGGCATGTACGTGCGCGCGCTGCTCGGCAGCGGCCTGCGCGAGAACGCGATCCTGGTGCCGATGCAGGGCATCACCCGCGATCCCAAGGGCAAGGCCAGCGCGATGGTGGTCGATGGCGAGGGCAAGGTCGCCGTGCACGCGGTCGAGGTCAGCACCGCCATTGGCGACAAGTGGCTGGTCGAGGATGGCCTCAAGGCCGGCGACAAGGTGATTGTCGAAGGCCTGCAGAAGATCGGCCCAGGCATGCCGGTGCAGTTCACCGAGAAGGGCGTGACGCCCGCCGCCGCCCCGCGGACCCAACCCGATGCAGCCAAGGCTGCCGCTCCGGCCCCCAAGCAGTAAGCGGAGAACCCCATGGCGCGTTTCTTCATCGATCGGCCCATCTTTGCCTGGGTCATCGCGATCATCATCATGCTCGCTGGCGGCCTGGCCATCTTCACCCTGCCGATTTCGCAGTACCCGACCATCGCGCCGCCAACGGTGGCGATCTCCGCAACCTATCCGGGTGCCTCCGCCTCGGTGGTGCAGGATTCGGTGGTGCAGATCATCGAGCAGAACATGAAAGGCCTGGACGGCCTGCTGTATTTCTCCTCGACCAGCGAGTCCAGCGGTCGCGCCAGCGTCACCCTGACCTTCGAGATCGGCACCGATCCGGATACCGCCCAGGTGCAGGTGCAGAACAAGCTGCAGGGGGCCATGAGCCTGCTGCCGCAGGAAGTGCAGCGCCAGGGTGTCAATGTCAGCAAGTCAAGCAGTGGCTTCCTGCAGGTCATCGGTTTCGTCTCCACCGATGGCAGCATGGCCAAGGACGACATTTCCGATTACGTCGGTGCCAACCTGGTCGATCCGCTCAGCCGCGTTCCCGGTGTCGGCACCATCCAGGTGTTCGGCGCGAAATACGCCATGCGCATCTGGCTGGATCCGAACAAGCTGGACACCTACCGGCTGACGCCGGGGGACCTGACCGCCGCGCTGCAGGCGCAAAACGCGCAGGTCGCGGTGGGTTCGCTCGGTGCCGCGCCGGCGGTCGAGGGCCAGCAGATCAACGCCACCATCAGCGCACAGGATCGCCTGCAGACGCCGGAGCAGTTCCGCGCGATCGTGCTGCGCAGCAATGCCGACGGCTCGGTGCTGACGCTGGGCGATGTCGCCCGCGTGGAGATGGGTTCGGAAAACTACGAGTTCCTGACCTACTACAACGGCCAGCCGGCAACCGGCGTGGCGATCTCGCTGGCCACCGGAGCCAACGCCCTGGATGCCGCGGCGGGGGTCAAGGCCACGCTTGCCGAGCTGCAGCCGTTTTTCCCGCCTGGCCTGAAAGCGGTGGTGCCGTTCGACACCACGCCGTTCGTGCAGGTCGCGATCAAGGGCGTGATCATCACCCTGCTCGAGGCGATCGTGCTGGTGTTCCTGGTGATGTACCTGTTCCTGCAGAACTTCCGCGCCACCCTGATCCCGACGATCGCGGTGCCGGTGGTGCTGCTGGGCACGTTCGGCATCCTCGCCGCGCTGGGTTTCTCCATCAACATGCTGACCATGTTCGCCATGGTGCTGGCGATCGGCCTGCTCGTCGATGACGCCATCGTGGTCGTTGAGAACGTCGAGCGGCTGATGTCCGAGGAGGGCCTGTCGCCGCTGGATGCCGCGCGCAAGTCGATGGACCAGATCACCGGCGCGCTGGTCGGCATCGGCCTGGTGTTGTCGGCGGTATTCGTGCCGATGGCCTTCATGTCCGGCTCGACCGGCGTCATCTATCGGCAGTTCTCGGCGACCATCGTCTCGGCCATGGGCCTGTCGGTGCTGGTCGCCATCGTCCTCACCCCAGCGCTGTGCGCGACCATGCTCAAGCCCTTGCACAAGGGCGAGCATCACGGCGAAAAGGGCTTTTTCGGCTGGTTCAACCGCAACTTCGACAAGAGCAGCCACCGCTACCGCAACGGCGTGCGCGGCATGATCAACCGGCCGCGGCGCTTCATGGCCGTGTTCGCGGCCATGGTGGTGGTGATGGGCGTGCTGTTCATGCGCCTGCCCGGTTCCTTCCTGCCCGACGAGGACCAAGGCGTGCTCTTCGCGCAGGTGCTGGCACCCGTCGGGGCCACCCAGGAGCGGACCATGGAATCGATGCGCAAGCTTGAGCAGCACTTTCTGCAGAACGAGAAAGATGCCGTCGAGTCCGTCTTCAGCGTGCAGGGTTTCAGCTTTGGCGGCACCGGCCAGAACAACGGCATGGCCTTCGTCAAGCTGAAGGACTGGAGCGCGCGCACCTCGGCCGAACTGGGCGCCAGCGCCATCGCCGGCCGCGGCATGAAGGCATTGGCCGCCATCCAGGATGCCCTGGTGTTTTCCTTTGCCCCTCCGGCCATGCCCGAGCTGGGCCGGGCGGCCGGTTTCACCTTCTACCTCAAGGACAGTGCCGGGCAAGGCCATGACGCCTTGATTGCCGCGCGCAACCAGTTCCTCGGTGCCGCGGCGCAAAGCAAGCTGCTGACCAACGTGCGGCCGAACGGCCAGGAAGATTCACCGCAACTGCGCGTGGACATCGACCACGCAAAAGCCAGCGCCCTGGGCCTGTCGATTGCGCAGATCAACTCCACCCTGCAGGCGGCATGGGGCGGCCAGTACATCGATGACTTCATCGACCGTGGCCGCGTCAAGCGGGTGATGCTGCAGGCAGACGCGCCGTTCCGCATGCGGCCCGAGGATTTCAGGCTCTGGTCGGTGCGCAACAATGCCGGCGAGATGGTGCCGTTTTCCGCCTTCGGCAGCTCGCGCTGGGAGTACGGTTCGCCGCGCCTGGAACGCTACAACGGCGTGCCGGCGGTGCAGATCCAGGGCGAGGCACCGCACGGCGAAAGTTCGGGCGAGGCCATGAACGAAGTCGAGCGCCTGATTGCCGCACTGCCGGCCGGCTTCGACATCGAGTGGACCGGCCTCTCCTACCAGGAGCGTGAATCCGGCGCGCAAACGCCGCTGCTGTACTCGCTGTCGCTGCTGGTCGTCTTCCTCTGCCTGGCCGCGCTGTACGAGAGCTGGTCGATCCCGACTGCGGTGTTGATGGTCGCCCCGCTCGGCATCCTCGGCACCTCGCTGGCCGCCACGCTGTTTGGCATGAACCGCGACATCTACTTCCAGGTGGCCATGCTGACCACGGTGGGACTGACCAGCAAGAACGCGATCATGATCATTGCCTTTGCCACCGATTACATGGCCGAAGGCAAGGAAATGGTGCAGGCGACCATGCAGGCGGTACGTGATCGCCTGCGTCCGATCCTGATGACATCACTGGCCTTCGGCATGGGCGTGCTGCCGCTGGCCATTGCCAAGGGTGCCGGTTCCGGTGCGCAGAACGCGATCGGCACCGGCGTGCTCGGCGGCATGATCGTGGGCGCGTTCCTCGGCCTGTTCTTCATCCCGCTGTTCTTCGTCGTGGTCGAGCGCGTGTTCGTGCAACGCAAGCACAAGGCGATCGACACCGATGCCAGCGGCGCGGCGCACTTCATTGCGCCGGCGGCAACTGGAGGCAGTGCCCATGACTAAGGCCACCTTGTCCACCCTGGCGCTGGCCATCGGCCTGTTCGTCAGCGGCTGCGCCAGCCTTGAACCGCGCCTGCCCGAGGCGGCAACGGCCATCCCTGCCACCTTGCCATCGCCGGCGAGCAATGCGGGCGGCAATGTCGAGGCACCGCGCGCGGCGTCCGTCACCGTCAGCGAGTCGGGCTGGCGTGATTTCTTCACCGATGCGCGCTTGAACGAAGTCCTCGCCCTCGCCCTGGCCAACAACCGCGACTTGCGCGTGGCCGTGCTCAACGTCGAGCGCGCCCGTGCGCAGTACCGGATCCAGCGCGCCGAGCGCCTGCCGGCGCTGGGCGTCAATGCGCAGATGGAGCGCATCGGTGCCGACAATCCGGCACTGCAATCGGAAACCTACCGGGCCAGCCTCGGCCTGTCGGCCTTCGAACTCGATTTGTTCGGCCGCGTGCACAACCTCGGCCGGTCGGCGTTGCAGCACTACCTGGCCAGCGAATCGTCGCAACGCAGCGCGCAGCTCGCGCTGATCGCCGAAGTCGCCAACCGCTGGCTGAGCCTCGGTGCGGATCGCGAACTGCTGCGCATTGCCGAAGCCACCCTGGACAGCTACGAAGAGTCCCTGCGCCTGACCGAGCGGCGCCAGCAACTCGGGGCTACCTCCGAGCTGGTGCTGTACCAGACCCGCGCCATTGTCGAATCCGCTCGCTCCGACGTGGCCCGTTTCGCCGGCAACGTGGCGCAGGACATCAACGCGCTGACCTTGCTGGTCGGCCACAGCGTGGATGCCACCCTGCTGCCAGACACCTTCGAGCCGCAGATCAGCGGCCTCGGCCCGTTGCCGGCCGGCCTGGCCTCGGATGTGCTGCTGCGTCGGCCCGACGTGATGGCAGCCGAGCACGAATTGCTGGCGGCAAACGCCAACATCGGCGCGGCGCGTGCGGCGTTCTTTCCGTCGATTTCGCTGACCGCCGGCATCGGCTCGATCAGCGGCGAGCTGTCCGGCTTGTTCGAGTCGAATAGTGGATTCTGGAATTTCGTGCCGCAGATCAATATCCCGGTTTTCCAGGGTGGCCGCCTGCGCGCACGCCTCGGCATGGCCACCGCCGACCGTGACATCGCCCTCGCCAAGTACGAAAAATCGATCCAGTCGGGCTTCCGCGAAGTTGCCGACGCACTCGCCCTGGGCCAGTCGCTGGCCGCGCAACGCAGTGCGCAAACCGCCTTGCTGGATGCGGCGCAAAAGGCGCACGACCTGTCGAAGGCTCGCTACGACGCCGGCCTCGACAGCTTCCTCGTGCTGCTCGATGCGCGGCGCACGCTGTATGCCGCGCGTCAGTCCCTGCTGGCGACCCAGCTCGCCGAGCAAGCCAATCGCGTGACCCTGTACAAGGCATTGGGCGGCGGCTGGCAGCAGGGCTGAATCGGTATTCGAGGCGCAGCCGAAAACGCTCCGGCAGGCGCCCTCAGCCCTGCAAACGCTCACCGCCGCAATACACGTTGCAGCTGCCGGGACGAGCGAAACCGATCAGGGTCATGCCGGCACTGCGGGCAAGTTCGATGGCCAACGCGGTCGGTGCGGAGATCGCGGCGAGCGCGCTGATGCCGACGCTGGCCGCCTTGGTCACCATCTCGTAGCTGGCCCGACTGGTGATCAGGACAAAGCCGCTGGCCGGATCCAGGCCAGCGCGACAGAGCGCACCAATCAGCTTGTCGAGCGCGTTGTGGCGGCCGACGTCTTCGCGCACGAGCATGTCCGGATCTCCCGGACGCAGCCAGGCGGCGGCGTGCATCGCGCCGGTCGCGGCATTGGCAGGTTGGCGCTGTTGCAGGTCCTCCAGCGCACGTTCGAGTTCGGCCACGCGCAGATGCAGTCGCGCGTGCACCCGACCCGGGGCGCGCAGCGCATTCTCGAGCTGGCGTGTGCCGCAGATGCCGCAGCCGCTGCGCCCGGGCAACAGACGCCGATCCGTCTGCCCGAGCTGCGCCGCCGGCGCATCGGCGTCCACGCGGATGTTCAACTGGACGCCTTCGAGCAGGGTTTGCGCATCGACTTCGAGCAGCTGCGCCGGCGTGGCGATCAATCCCTCGCTCATCGAAAAGCCCAGGGCAAAGTCCTCGAGGTCGGCAGGCGTGGCCATCATTACCGCAAAGGGTTGCTCGTTGTAGCGCAACTCGACCGGTTGTTCCTCGGCAATCTCGTCTTCGCCTTCGGCAAAACCACCGCTGCGCCAGCGCATGATCCGCCGGCGCACATGGCCACTCGATCGAGCGGACTCCGCGTCACTCATTGACGCGTCCTCGTGTGGCCAGCGTCTGCTTCTGCGGACATCGCGTGCGCGGATTGCTGCTGCCTTTCGCCGCGCCGGACGACACCTGGCTAGGCGTCCTTCGGCAGCACCGACAAGACGCGTGCCGTGAAGTCGTGGAATTCCTGCATGTACTTGCGCAGGAACTGTTCGGTCGATTCCACGGTGACCTTGCCGTCATCGGTGATCAGGCCGGGCGTGAACTGGATGTAGGCTTCCGGGGCGTTCATCTGCGGCGAATTGCTGAAACCGAGCACGCTGCGCAGGCTCTGCTGGGCAACTGCCGTGCCGATTGCGCCGGGTGATGCGCCGATCACCGCCGAAGGCTTGCGCGCGAACGAGTTGGTGCCGTACGGCCGGCTTGCCCAATCGATGGCGTTTTTCAGCCCGCCGGGAATCGAGCGGTTGTATTCCGGAGTAACGAACAGCAAGGCATCGACCGCCTTGATCGCCTCCTTCAGTGCCTTTCCGGGTGCCGGGAAATCGGCATCGTAATCGGGGCTGTAGATCGGCAGATCCCTGAACGGAATCTCGCTGAACGAAAGCGTCGAAGGCGCCAGCTTGATCAACGCATTGGCGAGCTTGCGGTTGATCGACGTGCTGGAAAGGCTGCCGATCAGGTAGCCGACTTTGTACGTGGTCATGGGTGTGGTCTCCGAATCTGGAAGGCCCGGATCGTTTCAGGCGACGCCGAAGTGCGCCTGCGGTGCCCGGCATGCCGTCAACGCAGCATAGCGAACCGCCGTCCGGCGAGGGTTATGCCACCGTTTCGCCGTTCAGGGCACTGAACGGATGCAATGCGCACACGATGGTGCACGCGAGCGCAGCAAATCGCGCATGAGGCGGGCATCATCGCGCAGCTCGCGAATCATCGGCTGCGGGTGCTGTCACCAGCGGCGCTTGCGGGCTGCTGCGACACTAGGGCAACGCTGATCAAGTAGCGCAACCGTCACGACACCTGTCTGCGTGCAGATCGCGGCGCGCTGACGCAGATGGACTGGCCGTCCTTCAAGGCAGCGCAACAAAGATCCGCGCGCAG